>ENA-OPCZ01000874-OPCZ01000874.1-human-gut-metagenome-genome-assembly--contig:-NODE-874-length-17386-cov-10.858750_pt1 | contig 17386 bp, 18 predicted proteins | sample MGYA00241566_ERZ501483 | MGnify/ENA primary metagenome ERZ501483 (study PRJEB25962, sample SAMEA1965191) | human gut metagenome | biome: human gut; feature: human-associated habitat; material: faeces... | reverse complement strand
AGGATGTTGAGGGTGTAACCTTGCATGAGGCGCCTAATGCCGACTATGATTCCAACTACTGGCTCTGTACTGTGACTCTTGATCCGAAGTTGAAAATTCAAGGTCAGGAGAATGCGTATAAGGAGGTAGTGAAGACTGCCGTAGGTGGTGCAGCTGGTGTAATTCACATGGTGGATACTCCTACTACTGACTGTCAGCCGAATGAGAATGTGGAGGCATTGCGTGTCTTCATGTTGAGCAAGAAGATTGAGGCAAGACCAGTTTGGAAGCCTATGCATAAGCAGCCAGTATATCAGAATGCTCCTGCATACGTGAATGGTGTAAGTGAGGCCATCTTCAAGGTGGGTGTCTGCTTGCCAGCGGGCCCGATGGTAACGGATGATGATGTTCGTTACATCGTAGAAAGTATTAAAGAGGCGATTGTTTAATCGCCTCTTTCCATAGAAAAACACAAACGATTCTAACTATATTATTTTCAACAATATGAATACTTTTAAGAACATTAAAGTTGCTGTAGCCGGTACCGGCTACGTAGGTCTGAGTATAGCAACCCTATTATCTCAGCACCATCATGTAACAGCAGTAGATGTAATCCCAGAGAAGGTGGAGAAACTGAATAACAAGATTTCTCCTATACAGGATGATTACATCGAGAAATATCTGGCAGAGAAGCCGCTGAACCTGGTCGCTACCTTGGATGGCAAGGCGGCTTACAAGGATGCGGACTTCGTGGTGATTGCTGCTCCTACCAACTACGACCCTGTGAAGAATTACTTCGATACTTCGCATGTAGAGGAGGTCATCGACCTGGTATTAGAGGTGAATCCGGATGCTGTGATGGTGATCAAGAGTACAATTCCTGTGGGCTATACCCGCAGCCTCTATCTGAAGTATGCCAAGAAGGGGGTGAAGAAATTCAATCTACTCTTCTCGCCTGAGTTCCTTCGTGAGAGCAAGGCGCTCTATGATAATCTCTATCCTAGCCGCATCATCGTGGGCTATCCTAAGATTATCGACCGTCCGGAATTTGCTGAGGAGAATGAGGCTATCAGGAGAGTAACGGATGTGGAGATGCTGAAAGAGGCTGCCAAGACTTTTGCGGCTTTGCTGCAGGAGGGTGCCATCAAGGAGAATATCGATACGCTCTTTATGGGTATGAAGGAGGCTGAAGCCGTGAAGCTCTTCGCTAATACTTATCTAGCACTTCGTGTAAGCTACTTCAATGAATTGGATACTTACGCAGAGATAAAAGGCTTGGATTCTGAGGCTATCATCGATGGCGTGGGTCTGGATCCTCGTATCGGTACGCATTACAACAATCCTAGTTTCGGCTATGGAGGTTACTGTCTGCCTAAGGATACCAAGCAGCTGTTGGCAAACTATGCTGATGTGCCTGAGAACCTGATTGAGGCGATTGTGGAGAGTAACCGTACCCGCAAGGATTACATCGCTGATGCCGTGTTGAGAAAGGCGGGTTATTACAACGAGAACAGCAGCTATGATGCCGGTAAGGAGCATGAGTGCGTGATTGGCGTGTATCGCCTGACGATGAAGAGCAACAGCGATAATTTCCGCCAGAGTGCCATCCAGGGTATCATGAAGCGTATCAAGGCAAAGGGTGCTGAGGTGATTATCTATGAGCCAACCTTGGAAAATGGCAGTACTTTCTTCGGAAGCAAGGTGGTGAATGACTTGGAGCAGTTCAAGAAACAGAGTCAGGCGATTATTGCCAACAGATATGATGTCTGTCTGGATGATGCCAAGGAGAAGGTTTATACACGTGATATTTTTAGAAGAGACTAGAAATTAGTGATTAATGATTTGTGATTAATGATTACAGATTGCATTTTGCTAGTTAATTAATCACTAATCACTACAAAATAATCAATAATAAAATGGTACAATATAATGTTGATTTTACGGGGAAGACGATCCTCGTGACAGGTGCTGCTGGCTTTATCGGCAGCAACCTGGCTTTTAGACTGTTGAAGGAAGTGAAGAACGTCAAGGTAGTGGGTATCGATAATATGAACGACTACTATGATGTGCATATCAAGGAGGAGAGACTTCGCCGACTGCAGGAGTTCGATGGCTTTACCATGGTATATGGTAGTATCGCTGACAAGGCGGTGATGGACAAGCTCTTTGAGGAGCATCAGCCAAAGGTGGTGGTGAATCTGGCTGCACAGGCTGGCGTGAGATATTCTATCACGAATCCGGATGCTTATGTACAGAGTAATCTGATAGGTTTCTATAATATCCTGGAGGCTTGCCGTCATCATGAGGTAGAGCATCTGGTTTATGCCTCTTCATCTTCTGTTTATGGTTCAAACAAAAAGGTGCCTTATTCTACGGATGACAAGGTGGATAATCCTGTGAGTCTTTATGCTGCTACGAAGAAGAGCAACGAGCTGATGGCGCATGCCTATTCGAAGCTTTATAATATCCCAAGTACAGGTTTGAGATTCTTCACGGTGTATGGTCCTGCAGGAAGACCGGATATGGCTTACTTCGGATTTACCAACAAACTGGTGAAGGGCGATACCATCAAGATTTTCAACTATGGTAACTGTAAGCGTGACTTCACTTACGTGGATGATATCGTAGAGGGTATCATGAGAGTGATGCAGCATGCACCTGAAAAGCAGAATGGCGAGGATGGTTTGCCTATCCCTCCATATAAGGTTTACAATATCGGTAACTCGCATCCTGAGAACCTGCTGGAGTTTGTAAGCATCCTGCAGGAGGAGTTGATTCGTGCCGGTGTACTGCCAGAGGATTATGACTTTGAGGCGCACAAGGAACTGGTGCCGATGCAGCCGGGCGATGTGCCTGTGACTTATGCTGATACTACTCCGCTGGAGGAGGACTTCGGATATAAGCCAGCTACTCCTTTGAGAGAGGGACTGAGAGCCTTCGCAGAGTGGTACAAGAAATACTACAATTGATAATTAATAATTGATAATTGACAATTAACAATTAGCAGGCTACTTAAAGCTAATCTATTAAATAAATATCGTATGGAATTTCAATATCATATTTTTTCGCCTTATCGGGTTTGTCCGTTGGGCGCTCATGTGGATCATCAACATGGTATCGTGACAGGTTTTGCTATCAACAAGGGTGTGGATTTGTGGTTTACTCCAAATGAGGATGGTAAGGTTCACTTGGAGTCACGCACCTTTGATGGTGTTGTTGATTTTGACATCACTAAAGGAACGCTGGTAAGAGAGATGCACTGGGGCGATTATGCTAGAGGTGCAAAATATGCACTGAAGAAACGCTTTGACCTGAAGAAGGGTATCAGTGGCGTGGTACAGGGTTCGTTGCCAGTAGGAGGTTTGTCATCAAGTGCTGCCGTTCTTATCGCCTACGTGATGGCTTTTGCCAAGGCTAATGATATCATGCTTCAACCTTTCGAGGTGGTGAAGATTGCTTCGGAGGCGGAGCGAGAGTATATCGGACTGAACAATGGTCTGCTCGACCAGGCATGTATCGCCTTGGGAAAGAAGGATGGTCTTCTGTTTTTGGATTGTGATTCGGACGATTATCGCATCATCAAGCGAAATCCGGAGATGAAGGAATTTGAAATCGGTATCTTCTTCTCGGGCTTGACGAGGAGTCTGGTGAACAGTGATTACAATCTTCGTGTATATGAGTGCAAGACGGCTGCATGGAATGTGCTGGCGTATCAGAATCAGCCATTGAAGGAGTTTAACAAGACTTTCCTGAGAGATATTCCTAAGGAGTCGTATGAGGCATGCAAGGAAAGAATGCCTGCCCGCTTTGCCCGCAGAGCCGAGCATTTCTATTCGGAGTATCGCAGGGTAAGACAGGGTGTGACGGCTTGGGAGACTGGTAATCTGGAACTCTTTGGTAAGTTGTGCTTTGCCTCTTGCGAATCTTCTATCCATAACTATGAGTGTGGTTCTCCAGAGTTGATAGCCATCTATGAGATTATGCGCAGCTTAGAGGGCGTATATGGTGGCAGATTCTCGGGCGCAGGATTTAAAGGTGCTTGCATCGCCTTAGTGGATCCTGCTTGTAAGGAGAATGTAGAGAAGGAGTTGACCCGTAAATATCTGGAAAAATTCCCTGAATATGAGAAGACATTTAAGGTATTCTGGGTGAAGCCGGATGACGGAGCGAGATTTTTGTAGTGATTAGTTATTATTTATTAGTGATTATTGCATAGATTATGAAGAATATTGTGATAGCGGCAGGATATGCCACAAGATTGGGTGAGTTGACCAAGAACTTTCCTAAGCCATTGTTGAAGATTGGTGAGAATACGATATTGGGAAGAATGCTCGATGATATTGATAAGATTCCGGAGATTGATGAGCACATCATCATCACGAACCATAAGTTTGCCGGTATTTTTGAGGAGTGGGCATCAAAACAGAGTTATACAAAGCCTGTTACGATAGTTGATGATGGTACGGAGACGAATGACACAAGACTGGGTGCCGTGTGTGATTTGCTGTTTGCGATGGACAAGTTGAAGATTGATGATGATATGTTGGTAGTAGCAGCTGATAATATCCTCTTCTTCAGTTTCCAGGAGTTCGTGGATTTCGCCAAAGCAAAGGGTACTTCGTGCATCATGTGTCATGAGCAGCCGAGCATCGAGAAACTGCAGCGCACAGGTGTCATCGTGTTGGATGATAACGACAAGGTATTGAATATGGAGGAGAAGCCAAAGGAGCCAAAGAGTCATTGGGCTGTTCCACCTTTTTATATCTACTTGAAAAAGGATTTAGAGAAAGTAAGACATTCCGTAGAGAATGGTTGTGGCAAGGATGCCCCAGGAAATCTCGCGCATTATATGGTGGAGCAGGTAGAGATGCATGCCTGGAAAATGACTGCAGGTAGATTCGATATCGGAAGTCTCGATACGTATAAGGAGGCGTGCGAGAAGTTCGGGAAATAGGTTTCTCCTGCAAAGAGAGCTCCAAATCTCTCACCAAGCCTCTCTCATGCCCGAAGAGAGAGAATGAAACCGCCCTCCTATGCTCAGAACCGTTTCGCTCTAAGGTTGGCGGACCATCAAAGGTCTTCGCCATATTGTGCGGGATGGGACCGCCTTACTATTGCTTGCTGTAGTGGGGGACAACTTGCTGATTGGGATCGCATGGCATATTGAAGAGCCTGTTCCATCAAATGTCTTCGTTCTTTTCTTGAAGCCCTATGCAGGCAGATACCCTCTTGCTGTTTAGAATTGCTAATAACCTTCAAAAATGAAAGTGATATGATTCAGAAATTTATAGAACTTCATGATTCGGAGAATCAACCTATATTGGTTAATGCATCTTGGATAATGTGCGTTATTCCTAATGATAATGGTGGGTGTATTATTAAATTGGGTGTTATTGGAAATACAACTAACCCGTATTTACAGCATGTTATTGAAAGCTATCAGACTATAAAAGAAATACTATGAAGGAATTAGATGACAATATAATCCCTGTCGATGAGGCAATGGAAAGATTTGAAAATCACCTTTTGTCACATGATAGGGTGATACTTTCTGCTAAGTTTGGAGATGGTAAGACATTTTTCCTCAATAAATTTAAGGAAAAATGCAAGAATGATTCTGAATCTCCTTTTGTTTTTATCACCCTTTACCCTGTAAATTATCAGGTGTTGGAGAATAAGGATATTTTTGATTTAGTGAAGCATGATATATTACTTCAGTTGCTACAACAAGGCATAATTGATGTATATTATGGAGTGACGGAACGAATGGCATTTGAATTTTATGTTCAAAATCACTTTTGTTCTGTCGCAGAATCATTTTTGAAGATGCTGAAAGAGATTGATGCTGATGATAATTTAGTAAAGGCTCTTTTTGATGCATATACAACTGCTAGCTGGATAAAAAAACTGAGAAGTAAAGTTGAGGAGTTTATTCATAATACTGATCGGTCTAAATTCTTGGATGATTATCTTGCTAAATTTGATGAATCATCGGTTTATGAAAATGATGTCGTTACAAAGATAATACATGACAACATAAAGGAGTATCAGATTAAAAAACGGAAAAAGATAGTCTTGGTAATTGAAGATATGGATAGGTTAGATCCTGCTCATCTTTTCAGAATATTAAATGTCTTTTCTGCTCAAATGGATTACGGTTATAGATGTTTCATTCCGAATAATGATACCTTAGTTGGTAATAAATTTGGAGTAAGTAATGTTGTCTTTGTAATGCATGAGAGAAATACAAAAGCCATATTCCATCATTTCTATGGTGACGATGCAGATTATCGTGGGTACATGTCTAAATTCTACAACAAAGAAATATTTCATTTTTCCCTTCAAAAAGAAAAGGAAAAATATGCGCTATCACTAATATCTTTTGTTACTGGAGTAGATGTGACTTTGGTTAATGAGTACTTTTCTGCTGATTTCCTGAAAAATAAGACTTTGCGAGAAATAAGATTTGCTATTGATAAGGTTGAGGAACAACTTGGAGATATAGAAAGTAAATTAGGTATTAAGATAAATGCTAATTTACTTAAATTATTTATTATAGCTAAAAGATTGGGTGTAGGAAATGATACTGTAATAAAAGTAATATCTCAACATTTTATTAACAATGATCAGTATTATAAGTCTAGATTATTGTCTGTTCTATCAATAAATAAGGAAAATGGTATTTTTGAAAGCGTTTTCATAGCAGGTAAAGATTATGATGATGTTTATTTGAGGGTACTGGAAATTGATGAGAATGGTTATTGTATTGATGGTATGAATACGGCATTTTCTGGTGGAAAAAATGAAAAAAGTTTGGAAAGTAGAATAATGAATATGTTAAAGATGTTAGGGTATTAATCCTCTTTCATATTTTCTCTTATTACTAAAAGAATGGTTAAACAGAATTTTAAAGATAATCCAAAGTCTTTGCATAAAGAACTTTCTCTTTCTGTAGTTCATATCTTGGCTACTTGTAGTTCTAATTTGCGAAAGGGGTTGCAACAAGAGTTTTATCAACTCAATGATAGGTGTGAGATAAGACAGAATGAGGTGTTTCTATTACCGGAGAATCATTTGGATATATTCTTTGGCAGCCGAATCAATGTACAAGCTGTTGTAGGTGTTAACGGCAGTGGTAAATCATCTTTATTTGAGATTATCTATCGTGTTATTAATAACCTCAGTTGTTTGCTCAATAGAGGTAAACGGCGAAAAACGGCAGTAGATCTTTGTTATATCAATGGCCTTTATGCTGAAATCTATTATGTACTTGATGGATTGTTGGCTAGAATATCATGCCTTGGAGATAAGGTTGAGTTTCAGTTGGGTGATGAAAATCCTGTTGTGTTGACAGCTTTGGATAAAGGCTTTGTTTCTTCTGAAAAAGTCATCATGGCTGATTTCGTGAAATGGGCAAAGGAGAATTTATTCTATACCATTGTTACCAATTATAGTTTGCAGGCTTTCAATGCAAATGACTATAAGAGAGAAAGGTGTTTAGTCTTAGGTAATCAGAAAAGTAAAAAAGAGGCAGAGGATGATGCCGATGGAAAGATATGGATGAATAGTTTGTTCCATAAAAATGATGGTTACATGACTCCTATTGTCTTGAACCCTTATAGGGATAATGGTATCTTTGATATGAATAAGGAACTCCATTTGACGCTCTATCGTCTATCGGCAATTATGATTTATGCTGAGAGACATGATAGGAATTTCATGGAAGATTATGGGCTGAATAAAATTCTATATACATTCGATGCTGATTCTCTTGCAAAAAAATATCTTGAGGATTATCGGGTAAGTCGTGATATCTATACTGATTATCGTTATCAGATCTTTGGATACATGGATCTCGGTTCGAAAATGTTGCAAACGTATGGGGTAGCAGATTGTCTGGATTTTAAGAATAAATATCAGCGTGCAGCAGCAATGTATCTTATATATAAGACATTTTCTATTGCGAACAGTTATCCATCATACGAAGAATTCTCTGATATTGGGGAACTTGATGAATTTACACAGCAAGTTAGCTTTGAAACAGAGGCTAAAGTAGATAAGCTGGTAAAGACAATACAGAAAGATCATTCTCATATTTCATTAAAGATAAGGCAGACGTTGCATTTCCTGAAGGCGTTACTGAAAGAACAGTCTAAAAATCCAGATTCATTTTTTGATGAATTTACTTATGATGACTACTTTAAAAGGGTTTTTGTGGGAAGGAATGACCGAAGTATGAGAGAAATTCAAGAGTATTTGCCTCCTTCTTTCTTTACAATCGAAATCTTGATGAATCGATATAAAAATGGAGAAGTAACCAACGAGGATCCAATACCATTGGAGCAGATGAGTGCTGGTGAAAGGCAGTATCTTTATACTTTCAGTACTTATATCTATCATATCTTGAATCTCCTGAGTATACAGGAATCACATAGGGTGAAATATAGAAACATCAACTTGATACTTGATGAGGTGGAAATCTGTTTCCATCCTGAGTATCAACGGCGGTTTGTTAATGAGTTGTTAGGTTACATCACGAGATTGTATATGAATCGTTGGGCTTCATATAATATTATGATAGCTACTCATTCTCCTTTTGTGTTATCAGATATACCTCAAGGTAATATTTTGTATCTTGAAGATGGGAAGATGGTGGACTCTAAGAATTTTAAAAATCCTTTTGCTGCCAATATTTGTGATATTCTCTATCAGAGTTTCTTCTTGAAGAATGGTTTTGTCGGAGAATTTGCACGTAAGAAAATCAATAACATGATTTATCGTTTGCTTCCTGGTGGTAATTTCTTAGATGAACACAAACGAGAATACGAACTGTTGATGAACTTGATTGGAGATCCATTCTTGAAGATGCAATTGCAGCAGTTGTTCGATGAAAGGAGGACAAGAAATGAGAAAAATAGAGATTGATGATGTGATTCGTTCTTTTGCCGATAGATATAGTACCTTGATTCAAACAGAATGTACAGATGTAAAAGGTAAATTAAAGGAATTGGGAGAATTTGTGGCTGCCAATAATCCTTGGAAAGATGAGGGGGCTGTGTTGGATTATATCGGTCTGTTGATTGATGATTATACGGATCTTCTTATTCTGGAACCAAAAGAATGGGAGGCTTATTGTAATAAGTATGCGGCAGTTCTGATACGTGAACCTGGTATGCTGACAACAAAGGTGAATTACCGAAGCAATAAAAAAGGTGGATTCTATAGAGATAAGTTATATGAGAGAATTTTAAAATGTTTACAATATGAAACTGCTCGATTGATATTGGGGCCTATTCATCAAAAGATGGGGTTGAAGACATGCGTTTATTGTAATGTGTTTCCGACTATGGCCACGGACAAAGACGTAATGTATCAAATGGATCACTTCATGCCTCAAAGTCTATATCCCTTTCTTGGTACCTGTTTTTATAACTTGCAGCCTTCATGTGGTATCTGTAATGGTCATAAAGGTAAAAGTTTAAGTGATTTTGGCTTGTATGTAAATGCTGAAGAGGATAAAGAACTAAATCCTTTTCTTTTTTTACCCAAAGTCAATAATCAGGTTAAAGCTTATCCTATTTGCGATGAGATACTCTTTGTAGGTAAAGATAAAAATGTTACAGAAGAGAGCAAAGCTCATGAGGAGATGTTCCATATTTATAATATGTATGCTGGTTATAAAGGAAAGGTTACGAAAATTTATAAAAACGCATATAAGATGACTGATAGCTCTATCTCTGCTTTCTCCAAAGCTTTTGATGTTGCTCCTACTAAACGGGATGTCTTGGCATATCTGTCAGATGAAGTTTCTTTGGATGAAAGAGACATTCACAACGAGCCATTCACAAAATTGAAACAAGATACTATTAATCAATTACAAGAAAGAGGAGTAATATAAAAAGATAGTTCACGAAACGGGGAACGTTATACAGTGTAATATCACTTATTTAAGTGTATCCTGCAAGCAAGATATAACATTTAATTTATGAATAGCGAGAGTAAAAGTAAATTCAACCGTTGGTTGTCTGAACGTCCAGAATCGTTTCTTCCCAGTGATGAGGCACGGATGTTTGATTTTGTGAATTCCCTCTATGAAACGGAGGGGAATATATGTATTGATGAAATTTTCAGTGGATTTACCAAAAGCCATCCTGCTTACAGCAAGGAGGAGGCGATGAGGCTGAGCGATAAGTGGGAGGAACAGATCTCGCTCATCCTGAGATTCCGCAGAAAATGAAGAAGGTATTGGAGCAGGCTCCGATAATCAAGAATATCTCCCGAATGTTTACTTATGCGCACAACTTCCTGTATCTAGGTCGTGGTGTGAACTATCCTGTGACGATGGAGGGTGCCTTGAAGCTGAAGGAAATCAGTTATATCCATGCCGAGGGCTATCCTGCTGCCGAGATGAAGCATGGTCCTATCGCTCTGGTAGATCAGGATATGCCAATCGTTTTCCTTGCTACGCATCATCAGTTATATGAGAAGATTATCTCGAACATGCAGGAGGTGAAGTCGAGAAACGGCCGCATCCTTGCCGTGGTGACTGAGGGTGACCAGCAGCTGAAGGAAATAGCAGATAATGTATTGGAGGTTCCAAGAACCCTGAATGCGCTTGTTCCGCTGCTGAGCGTGGTTCCGCTGCAGCTGCTTGCTTACTATGTGGCTGTGGATAAGGGACTGGATGTGGATATGCCGAGAAATCTAGCGAAGAGCGTGACGGTGGAATAAGGTTTATCTGTTACTCTGATATTTCCTGTAGTCTCAGTTTACTTGGACTTAATTGGTGAAGAGTGTAATGGGTATAGAGGCTGCTGGTGGTATCTCTATCCTAGATGATTCTCTAGGTATTGATTGGCGCATTCCTGCGGAATACGCTAATCTTTCTGAGAAGGATAAGATACATGAGGTGCTGAAGGACTTTGAAAGTCCTTTTGATGCTAGAAATGATTTTGATTTCTAAAATCATCTATTTTTTTTCTAATTGGAAGGAAGTGGTAAAGTTGTATTGAAATGGAAATGAAAACTGTACTTAAGAACAACTGGTTTATTTTTGTCTTATCTTTGATATTCGTAGTTCTGAGCTTCTTGATATGCAGATGTTCTTGGTCTGTTATTGAACGTCTGACAAGTGAGACACCAAAACAGAATACTCATGTTGAGGCGATAAATATACAGATAGAGTTGTCTGATACATTGAATGAAAAGATATTTGATAGCTTGAAGAGTATTCAAAAAAATCTTCAAGAGATGAAATCTGATTCTGTAATAGTAATTGTTGATAAAGTACATAAATGATAGTTGCCTTATGGGTATGAGTTGGGACTTTACAAATTATACTTTCAGCTTCTTGGTATCGTTAATAGGTACTATACTTGGTATTTGCTATCCTTTGTTCTTGGAGAATATAAGGAAGATTGACGATCAATACCAATCAACGGTACTGGCAAAACGATTCCAAGAAGCACCAGTGTTCAAGCTGTATCGGCTTTTATTGATAACGGCTATAATCATTTCATTTTTAGCTCCTTTTATTATGCTGTTTTCTGACAATAGCATTGTAAATATAGGGGTAGAAACAATACATTGCTTATTTGTTTTAGCATTAGTATTTGTTATGCTTTATATGTTTCGAGTTATTCAAACATATTATAATCCAGATGATTTGAGTAGGCTTCTATTTGAATGCCCTAATTCACAGCATCTTCCTGTTGATAGAGAATTGCTAATGGCTTCTGTGGATTTGATGAGGTATTCATGTGAAAGAAACAACATGGATGTTTATAGGATTAGCAAGGGGTATTTAGTAAATGCGGCAACATTAGAGCAGATACCTGTGGGGTATGAATACTATAATCTGTCTTCACTTTTGCAAGATACTTTTATACGGATTACAGACTTGTCTACCGATGAAACATTGAAGCCATTATGCTATGACAACATCTTGGTACAAGTGTACTATAATATATTTTGCAAGGGCTTTAATGGCGAAAACAACTATGCTACAATTTGGCATTCACTAAATAAAATAATGGAATCTGAGAATACGGAATGGTTTCAGCAATATTGGTCTGCTGCTATCTCATATTGCGGTCTTATTGTCAAAAATCTGCGAAGTGATGCTTCGGAACATGTATTTGAAAATCAAGCTCGTTTTTTGGAATTTCATCATGCTTTGGGTGCCATGCTGGTGTATCAGCGAAAAAATGAATGGCTACATTATATATCAACGACTGATAATGTTAGTCCAAGGAAATTTGATTTGATACCTGGATCTTTAAATCAAATATTCTTCTATGTGGTTAGATTTGAGCATCTATCCGACAGACCTTGGGAACTTACTGGTAAATATCAAATGAATGGAATATCCAATGATGTTAATTCTGACCAAACAATATTGCTACAATTGTATCGCTATTTTACCTTGTTGATTATGCGTCTTTTCAGTTATAATGACTATAATATCGGCTATTGCGATCCTATGCAATTGCCAAATATCGATGGTTATGACTTAAGAAAATTAAAGGATTTAAAAGGAACTGTGGAACGGATTCTTCATACTGTAAATTATTGGTATGATAACAATCGTATATCGGAGATCCATCTTCCTGTAACTCCAGAAAAAAGCGAAGTGATAAAACTCTTAGATGGATTGATAGAAAAGATAAATGCAGGGATACAGTTCCATATTAACAATCCAGAATTAGATACCGATAAGTTTGAAGAATTGAAGTCTCTGCTGGCAGAAGCTGACAATAAAAGCAAGGTTTTGGCAGATACGCCTAATGAAGAGGAAAAGAGAAACTGGGGAGCTACAAGTATCGAAATGACAATTGAACATCAGTTGGACGCAGATATAAGCAGCAAGGATGGATATAAAGGATGGAGTAATTTCCCTGAAGTCATATTGCAAGCCTTGAATACGAAAGTTGCAAGATACATTGATAGTTGCTATTCATTTATAGAGCCTCTTGTAGATTTACGCATCAGTGAAAAGAATCTGTTTGCAGCCTTGGATAAACTGCAAATTCCGAAGGAATGCCTTATCTTATCCATGGGTGTTTACTTGGGTGGCATAGATGTGAAGTATAATAAGAAATCAATTTTGACGTATGATTATACTAACAATACGTGTTCTTATGGTAAAATACCTGTGATAGAAAACAATTCTGCTTATTCTGTTGTTTATGTCATAAAACAATCTGATTTGCTCAAGATGGATACTCAGTTGGCAGACGAGAGCGATAAAGTTATTAAGAACATGACTTTGTTGGATGGTTCAAAAAAACATCTTTATACAAATATTGATGAGATTATTCAAAAAGAAAGCCCTACACCGATTCTGAAATTGGGAAAGAAAATTTGTGTCTATACAAAACAGAATATAGAAATTATCCGCATCAGAGTGGCAAGAGATGGAGACGATTCTATGGAAATAGCAAGACTGAAACAATGGAAAGAATATTTGAAAACAAATAGCTGATATAAATGGAAACAGAGAAAATTAAAATCAAGCAACTTATGTCATATATAAATAAAGATTTATCCTCAAAAGTCCTTTTCTTGGGAGTATCTAAGAAGACAAAGGGAGGTATGACGGCTGTTCTCGTGTCGTATGATAAGTATATAGAGAATATGCGATTTATACCTACTTGGAAGTTGGGAAATAAAGCGGTGAAATCATGGTATGCCTTGCAAGCTTTGGTAAGAACTTGGTTCTTGCTGACGTTTGACAAGAGAATCAAAAAATTTGGAAAGTAATGGGTATATTACTCTAATACTACTCTACATATCTTTTCTAGTTCAAAAGATTTGTTGTTGACATAGATAAGTTTTTAAGTAAGATAATTAAGGACAACATAAATGTGCACTTCGATAAAAACTTTGATTTGCTATGGCAAGAAGGTTTCGTAAAAAGGTATGATGGTATCTATCTAATTACCTCCCTTCTTTACCTGAAGAGCCTTGAAGATATAGAGAGTGTCGATGTTGGAGTGAAAAGATAAAAAATTATGGATACGATAAATATTTCTCAAATTATTAAGGACTTCAAGCAGGTGTTTGAAAAAGAGAGTAGAATCATTTTCTCTGCTAGGTTTGGAGATGGTAAGTCTTACTTTCTGAATGAGTTCATAAATAGCTATGATGAAAAGAAGAATGATTACTATTTCATCACTCTCCATCCAGTAAACTACGTGGTTGAGGAGAATCGGGATGTCATTGAATATATCAAGCGTGATATTCTGTTTCAACTCATAAAGGATAATCGTATCTATGACTTTAAAGAGGGGTATGATAAGATATTTGATGCGGTATGCAATGTTGAGTCTTTGTTTAAGCTGGCAGACTTTGCTGCTTCAATCATTCCTGTAAAAGGTTTGAAAGAAGGGTATAAGGCTTTGAAGGGGCTTGTTTCTACGATTGATGAAAAACGTAAAGAACAGGATGTTCTTCATGTAGTAGATGACTACCTCAATGGATTTTATGGGAAGTCGGGTAGTATCAGCGAATGTGATGCTTTTACTTATCTTATCCAGAAGTCTTTGGAGCAGATGATGGCAAAGTCCGTTTTGATTATTGAAGATTTGGACAGAATAGATCCAGCTCATCTATTCCGCATCATGAATGTCTTATCCTCCCAGGTAGATAATCCCTATTATTCGGAGGTTCCTAATGGTAACAAGTTCGGTTTTGATAAGATAATCCTTGTAATGGATTACGAGATTGCCAAGCATCTCTTCCACCATTTCTATGGTAAAGAGGCGAATTATGAGGGGTATATGAATAAGTTTCTGAATACACTTCCTTTTTGTTATTCAATAAGGGAAGTTGCACAGACCGTTGTAAGTAATGAACTCACTGATGTTTTCGAAACCAAAGAAATTCTTGGATTTTGTGGAGTATATAATGGAGAAAAATTCTCTTTATTGGAGTCTATAAAAAAGTTTTCTGTAAGAAGATGTAAGGAATTTCTTGAATTTGACATACAGGCTCATGTAAAATCAGCATGGATATATGAACCTATTGCTGTACCCGTATTGAATGATATGGTAAAATTATTATGTTACTTTAGGTTTTTTGTAGATTTACCATTAGATAAAATGTTTGATATGCTTATGGATAACTTGGAAGGACTACTAGCTATTAAAGCTTTTTTCCCATTATACTGTATGAGTACAAGAAAAACATTTGTAACTTTGCGTATATCGGATACATTTTTTGAATGCTATTTTGATGAGAAATCTCGAACTATTACTGTGGAGCAAACTTCTAGCTGGAATGAAAATTCCATGATAGATTTTGAAAAATTGAAGGGTGCTGCTAAAAGTATGAAGCCTGCAGTTCTTAATTTAATTATAGGATAATAAGATTTTGACTTGCTTATATTCTAATTTAGTCTTATTCAAAAGATAAATTATCCTAAAAAGAAAGGATTTTTAACTAGTTATTGAATTAAATATATTATATTTGCACCATGATGGATAAGAATGAAATTTCACTAAGAATTATTGGCAAGAATGGGGATGAGCCGCTTTCTCCTGCCAATTTTGACATCGGGCAAATTCGTTTTCTGCTCGATGAAGTGGAGAATTTGTTGTATCCAGACAAGAAAAAACGAAAGGATCGCCCGACTATTTCCTATGAAATGAAGGCCGGTTCTGTCGTAAATATCTTTAGAACTTCCATGCAAAATGTACTCTTGGTCTCTTCTATGCTAGGTGTAATAGAAGAGGGAAATGGGTATATTGATAAGTTGGAGGTGGCAAGTGCGCAAGCTATAGAAAACTTACAGTCTTTTGCTTTGCGCTATAATTATAATATAGAGATTGGAACTTCCGACAAGCCAGATCGCATTTTTAAAATAACTCCTACTACTCATTATGTTCGTCGTGAGAATATCATGGTGGATATAGAGTGCTATTATTATGGGACTTTGACTGATGCAGGTGGAAAGGATAAGGCTAACATTCATTTGGATACTAAGGAGGCTGGTTCTTTGACCATTCGTACAGATAAGGAATATTTGGCTGGTTACCAGGGAAATCCTCTTTATAAGAAGTTTGGCGTGCGTGTTCGTGCCAAAAAGAATATTCTTACGGGCGACATAGATAAATCTACTTTATCTTTGGTGGAGTTATTGGATTATCAGCCGAAGTTTGATGAAGATTATCTTATGGGCTTGATTCATAAGGCCACTCCAAGATGGAGGGGTATCAATGCTGATGAATGGTTGAATGATGTAAGGGGAGGAATTGCCTAATGGAACAGAATTGTGTACTTTTGGATACAAGCTTCTTTATTCGGTTACTGAATGAGGAAGATCCTTTACATCATAATGCCTTGGGATATTTTAGATATTTTCTAGAGCATGATTTCATTATCAAAATCAGTACGATAGCTATTGCTGAATATTGTGTGAGAGGGGAAGTGAATGAACTTCCTCTTAAAAACATGCTTATTGTTCCCTTTAACTTTGACCATGCTCAGAGAGCTGGAAAGATGATTGCTGAGGTTTATGCGGAAAAGAAAAGGCGTGGTGCTACCATTACTCCTAGGGCTGTTGTTCCTAATGATACAAAAATGTTCGCGCAGGCTGATGTAGAGTCTGATATCAATTTCTATGGTACAGCAGATGTGGAGTGTAAGAAAGTTTATGATATGATAAAGAATGCTGAAGGTAATTTGTCTTTCAGCTTTATAGACATAACTATACCTCACTATCAATTCTCTGGAGAATTACACTTCGAAGACTAGAAAACAACAAGTTATCGTAAGTATCGGCGAATACCATATTGTGCGCCTAGATAAAGATTGGGCTATCCGTGGTCATAAGTTTGCTTACCCTGGCAGAAAGGATACCATCAAGGCTTGCATCTATGTAAAGGAATTGGTTAGATTCATGCTCTGGAAGGTAGAAGAGGGGGTGAACACGGATCTCACGGATTTTTGGACCTGTGCGGTCCTGGGGAAGGTCACGCAGATTGCGCAGAGGACGCAGATTTCTTCTTTGCTTTTTTATGTCCCACAGATTGCACGGATTACACAGATTTATGTCCTATTCGGACGGGGACCGCCGGGGGAAGTGAGTTTATAGTTAATAGTTGACAGTTTATAGTTTACAGCTTATATCCAGAGAATTTGATGATAAGTTGCAGATTTATTCTGATTTTCTTGGTGGTTTCGAAGAAAAAGCGTAATTTTGGCGGCAAGTTATATAAACTAAATAATAGGAGATAAGATTATGGCAATAGATATAAAGGTTATTCCGACTCTTCATGTTGATGAAGCTATTCGCTTTATCAACAATGCTGATGAGGTTATGAAAAGTAAAGAGCGTGTTGATTTTTCTGAGAAAATTACGCTAAAATCTGCTGAATAGCTTAAAATGAGCGATTTATGAGTGTTT
>ENA-OPCZ01000868-OPCZ01000868.1-human-gut-metagenome-genome-assembly--contig:-NODE-868-length-17439-cov-6.315808_pt1 | contig 17439 bp, 9 predicted proteins | sample MGYA00241566_ERZ501483 | MGnify/ENA primary metagenome ERZ501483 (study PRJEB25962, sample SAMEA1965191) | human gut metagenome | biome: human gut; feature: human-associated habitat; material: faeces... | reverse complement strand
GCTGCCGCGCCGCCCGACGCATTCTTGCCGCCTAATGCCGCACCGGAGGACACATGAGCGCCGCTGCCGCCGACGGACAAAGGAGCATCCGCAGGAGCGGAGTTTGTTTCCGACCCCGGATTTTGAAGTGCCGAATTGATAGCGGAAACCGCGTTATCGACCGCGCTTTGCGAAGCGTCAAGCGTCTCGGCAACGGATAATGCCGCGGCGTATGCATTTTTTACATTTGAGCGCGTTATAAGACCCGAATAAATGGTTCTTTCTATTGCCTTTGTAAGCGAGTCCTTATTCGCCACCGAAAAATAGCCGGATTTCGGCTGATTTTCGACATTCGGAATTGAGGTTCCCATAGCACCGAAGCCGCCTATATCCGCTCCGTAGCCGAGAGTGAACTGTACTCTGACGATATCTCCGTCGGAAAGGTATGTATCGGCAAAACCGACATTCGGGAAAACGTTGTTGACGGAATACATCCAGCCCGAGCCGTTTGTTATTACAAATTCACCGAGATGGCCTTTCCAGTTTTTCTCATAATCGCCGGGGTCATAAAACGTCATTGTGCTTTTAAGATGCGGCACCAAAACAGACGGTATTGTCGGTGAAATTCCGAGTGCTTTCGGAGACGAAGCGGACGAGCTTCTCTGATAATTGTTATATCTCGCCGCAGACGCCGTACCGTCGGCTACATATGCGAGGTAAAACGAAGAGCTTACGCTGCCGCCGTAATAACCCACATATCCGTTTTCGTTAAGCAGGCGCAAAAGCTGCTGAGCGGACGTCTCGCCCTCGTATATATTTACTTTTTGGGGATACACGAGATATCCGCAGCCTATGGTGAACATTTCGACGCTCCAAACAGCCGTGCCGATTTTTTCGCCCTGCCGCGCTTTCTCGTAGTTAATGTGATATGTAAGCTGCTTTTTTCGCCCGCCGTCGGACGATGCCGAAACGACAACCGTGTTATCGCCCTCAAAGGTAAAGTTAAGGGTATAGCTTGATTTTTCGTTATCGTCCCATGTGGGCGAAAGCTTTTCGCCGTTAAATGTAACCGTCGCTTTTATTTTTTCGCCTGACGCATTTCTCGCCCATACGTCAAATGTCTTTTTGCTTCCGCGCTGAGTTGTATTGTCGGAAAGCGTAGTTCTGAGCGTAGGGCCTGCCGCGGCAAAAACCTGAGACGACGGCAGAATAAGCAAAAAACACATAAAAAAGCAAATAAGAGCTCTTTTGGTTTTGTTTTTATCCGTGGTATATACCTCCCTTGCAAAATGAATCCGCCGATAATCGGCATTTTTCGGTTTAGAGTAAGCGATGTACCCGCCGGAGACAAAATGCCCCGTCGGGTACGTAATCAATCCGTCTTATTCTTCGTCCTTTTTGCGTTTGGCGGTAACAGCCATTGCCGCAGCAAAAGAAGAGAACATTAAAAATGCAACCGCCGCATTTCCGATTCTGCCTGTTTTGGGAATTGAAACGCCCTTAATATCCGTATCGGCGGTATTTCCGGAATTTGACGTATTCCCGTCTGTACCCGGTAACGACGGTACATTGACATTTCCGTTGTCATTGCTACCGAGTGACGAATCTGTCGGAATTTCGTCAAGTGCCGCCTTGGCTTTTATCAAAGCGGTATTCACTTCGTCCTTATTCTTCGCCGCACTTATATCAGCCATACCTTTTTCGAGAGCCTTGTTAAATGCCTCACGATTGAGTGTGTAATCCGAAGCGTCCTTGTAGCTCTCGAGCTGCTCGAGTGCTGTCTTTTTGGCTTCTTTAAGGCTTATTATTTCGGAAAGCTCTTTTTCGGCGTTCAAAAGCACATCAAGATTTGAAACGTACGGCTTTAAATCGTCGTCGAGATTGTCATATGCGTTTCTTGCCTCATTTATTTTAACGCCGCTGTCCGCCGTTACATCGCCGATGTCGTTGATTTTTTCGACAACCTCGTTTACATCGTCGGCATCAAAAGTCTTTTGCCAATAAAGGATCGGATAGCCGCCGTTTACAAGAGAATATTCGTCTTTTTTGAATTTTTCGCCGAGAAGCGCGAGGAATTCGGGAGATTTCATAAACTCGGTTGTCTCGCCTGTGGTACTTCCGTCACCGTTTCCGATTCCGTTCTCTGTAACGGAAGAGTCATAATAGCATTCTTCTACCCTGTTATCATTTGTGAGCGAGCCTGCTATTGCGCCTGCCTGACCGTCGGATGCGGAAGTTATTTTACCTGCGTTATAGCAATTGACTATGGTGTGGCCGTCCTGAGCCTGTCCTACAATGCCGCCGAGTGAATAAATACCGTTTATGCTTCCGAGGTTGTAGCAGTTGTCTATGGTAACCTCAACCGAAGTATCACGTCTTGTAGTATCGAGATGTCCTACAATACCGCCTGTATGGCCGCTGCTTGCATAAAGCGAGCCTACGTTGTAGCAGCCCGTGATATTACTCTTGCCGCCGTCGCGCACTGTACCGACTATACCGCCCATGTAACCGCTGCCGTAAATATCGGCACCGTTCCAGCAGTTTATAAAGTCTGCGCCGTTACTCCATTTGGCGATACCGCCGAGGAACGAAGTGTATATATTTTCTTTGCCGATTTCGCCGCTTGCGACACCGACATTCTTAATTACGGCATTTTGGCAGACAGTTCCGAAAAGTCCGCCGCGGAGAGAAGTAAGATTGTCTATGACATATCCGTCGCCGTCAAATACACCGTCAAACTGATTTCTGTCAGAGCCTATCGGGGTCCAGTTGTCATAGTCGCTGAGGTCGATATTATCGGTCATTTCAAAGTAAACACCGGTAGTTGCCATAAGCTTGGTATTTACGTAATATGACAGATTGTAAAGGTCCTCTGCCGTGCTTATAATGTACGGTGAAGTCTCGGAGCCCAAGCCCTCCCACGGGATTTTATCCTTTACCGTAACTGTTACAAAGGTCTTGAGTTTACCGCTCTTTATACATACCTTTTGAGTTCCGACTTCAAGTGAATCACCGGAAATTATCTCATAATCCGTTACGGGCTTTTGCGCTCCGTCGCTGTAATATGCGGTAACCTCCATGCCGGCAGCGTCAAAAGAGTCGCCGTCATAATATTCGGTCTTATCGGGTGCTTTTGTAACCGCGATAGAAGTGATGTACGGCGTATTTGAGTCAAGCTCTCCCTCACCGCCGACAAGCTCTATTGCCGAAACAAGAGCCGAATAATTATTTACGTATCTACGTTCGTTTTCGGGAACCGCACGGAATTTTGCGAGTGCGCTCTTTGCCGCAGACTTATAATTTGCGTCCGTCGGCAGAGGAAGAGCGTCTATGGCGCTTACTGCGTCCGTGATTGCCGCTTTGGTTTCCGCGCTCCAGTCGCCGCGCATATCATAAAGTGCTCTCATCTTATTTTCAAATCTCCAATAAGCTACGAGAGCGTAAGTTGCCTGATCGTTTGCCATACTGTTCCAGCCGTTGCCGACAACATGGCAGAAGCCGCCGTTTGTATCGCGGAATCTCATAAGTCCGTCAAGGAGCGTTAAGCCGTCGGAGGTTATAAATCTGCTGTCCTTTTGGGGGTCGATTCCGACAGAAGTCAGCGCAACTATAACCTGAGCTATACTTTCGGAGTTATCGGTATTCCAGGAAGTAAAGCCCGCTTTATCGTTCATCATTGAGCCTAAGCGGTCAAATGCTTCGTCCACGCATTGACGAACCGTTTTTGAAACTTCGTCGCCCGAAATTTCATTTTTATATGTATACACGGTATCGTCATTGTAATAAGGAGCGAGCGCCTGTATTGCCATAGCGGTAATATCGACATCCGACGATGAACCGTAACCGCCGAGAACCCAGCCGCCGTATTTATTGCCGTCTACGCCGTCGGTAAGCTGCATTTTAAGTATTTCTTTTATGAAAAGCTCACGCTGATATGCGGCGTCGCTCGGAACCTCATACATACCGGTATCAAGAGCAATAAGACCCCATATCCAGCCGTTTATACCCTGTTTGCCGGGACCGCCCTTTACCTTGCAGTTATAGCTGCCGTCCGCGATAAGATTTATCGGCTGACCGTTATATGTTCCGAAGCTTGTGGGGTCGCCGCCGAGAGCCGCTATTGCAACAACGCCTCTGTGCCACTCGGTAGCCTTTACGCTGTGAAGTGTACCGCCGTTTTCGGTGTATGTCTTTTCGACGTATGACTTCATGGCATTGAGATAGTCGGTGTAGCCTGTGCCGTCGTCGATAAGATAAGTATATTTTCCGTCTACGGAATCGAAATATCCGTAACGACCCATAGCAAGTGCCATCCAGTCGGTAGCCGTAGAGCTGGCGCCTGACATATAGCTTTCATTGCCCAAAAGAGTGTCGGCGGAAGTGAGCCCCGCTTTGGTTTTTGAGCTCTTGACTGCCTCTTTAATGTAACCCGAAAGCTTTGCCGAAAGCTCGGTTCCCTCGCTGAACGAAGGACGAACGGGCTTATCTGCGGAAACAAGGCTTTCCCAAGCAAGCTTCGGATTTGTGTCGCCCGAAACAAATGCCGAACCGAGCATAGTCTCGGTTACTAAGTCAACCTTTGCCGCGCCGTCAACATCGCCTTTATTGCCTGTTGCCGCGAAAGACGAGGTTGAGAGATAATAGCAGTTCTCCGCCGTTCCTCTTGTGGCGCCTATCAATGCGCCGATATTGTTTTGGTAGCCTGCCGAGTCTTCAACCGTGCCTGCATTGTAGCAATTTACAAGCTCGGGAGACGCCGCTTTGTGTCCGCCGGCTACGCCGCCGACAGAGGCAGGACCCGATACCTTACCTGTGTTATAGCAGTTTTCGAGTTTGCCTGCACGCCAATGCTGACCGCTTACGCCGCCTATGTAGCCTGTTGTACCGCTGACATTACCCGAATTGTAGCAGCCCGAAACGGTAGACGCGCCGCCGACATAGCCCACTACGCCGCCGACTCCCGAAGAGCCGCTGACATCGGCATTATTTCCGCAGCCAATTATATTGCCTGCATTGAGGTAACCGACAACGCCTGCAACCGATGAAGAACCGCTGACGCTGCCCTTAACCGTAACATTCTTAACCGTACCGCCGTTTACCTTTCCGAAAAGTCCCGCATTGGAGCCCGAAGGAATGTAAAGTCCGCTGATTACGTGGTTGTTTCCGTCGAATGTTCCGGCAAAAGCCGATGACGAGGAGCCTATCGGCGTCCACGGGTTATTGGCACCGCCGAGTTCGATATTCACATTGAGGCAGATGAGCTTACCCTCGTAAGAGTTGCCGTCGTTTACGCTGTCGGCAAACGCCTTCAACTGACTGTACGACGCTATTATAATGTCGGGAGTTTTGCCCTGCCAAGAAAGCACGGGATTGCCGCCGTTTATTCCCTCTTCATCCTTTATGAATGCCGAACCGAGCATAGTCTCGGTTACGGAGTCAACCTTTGCCGCGCCGTCAACATCGCCTTTATTGCCTGTTGCCGCGAAAGACGAGGTTGAGAGATAATAGCAGTTCTCCGCCGTTCCTCTTGTGGCGCCTATCAATGCGCCGATATTGTTTTGGTAGCCTGCCGAGTCTTCAACCGTGCCTGCATTGTAGCAATTTACAAGCTCGGGAGACGCCGCTTTGTGTCCGCCGGCTACGCCGCCGACAGAGGCAGGACCCGATACCTTACCTGTGTTATAGCAGTTTTCGAGTTTGCCTGCACGCCAATGCTGACCGCTTACGCCGCCTATGTAGCCTGTTGTACCGCTGACATTACCCGAATTGTAGCAGCCCGAAACGGTAGACGCGCCGCCGACATAGCCCACTACGCCGCCGACTCCCGAAGAGCCGCTGACATCGGCATTATTTCCGCAGCCAATTATATTGCCTGCATTGAGGTAACCGACAACGCCTGCAACCGATGAAGAACCGCTGACGCTGCCCTTAACCGTAACATTCTTAACCGTACCGCCGTTTACCTTTCCGAAAAGTCCCGCATTGGAGCCCGAAGGAATGTAAAGTCCGCTGATTACGTGGTTGTTTCCGTCGAATGTTCCGGCAAAAGCCGATGACGAGGAGCCTATAGGCGTCCATTCGGAGTCTTCTCCGCCGAGGTCGATATCGGCTGTAAGCTCTACTGTTTTTCCCGAAAAGTCTTCACCGCCGTTCACCTTTTCGGAGAACGCGAGCAGCTCCTTTGCCGACGATATTGAAAGATCAGCCGGTGCGGCAAGTACCGCAACGGGTATCACAGACAATATCATCACAAGAGCAAGAAGCCATGACAGACATTTCTTTACTGTCTTTTTAGGTTTTAACATACCTTACTCCTTTCAAAACTCTTTACTTTTTGCGCTTCCCGCCGGGAGTTTTAAGACCGGCTTTTTCGAGAGCGCGCGGCCAAGGGCCTAAAAATGCCTTAATTCGCGAGCGTGTGGCGTCATCGAAATCGTCTTTTTGCGGAAGCCTTTTCAGCTCCTCGGATTTACGCACAAGCTCATTTACTGCCCATTTTTCTTTGTCGTCGCCAAACATAAAATCCTCCGAACACAAAAAATCTCTCCCTGCCGAAAAGCAGGGAGAGTGCAACAAATTAACCAACGAAAAAATCTTGTGCAATCGGGCAAAGAGTGCACCGACAGCACAAATCAAAAGCTGATAAATCGGCTGCACTCTTCTCACCAAAGTTGTGTTTAACCATAAAAATACGGCAGGTCTCCTGACTTATGATCCCATACATCACGGGAAGAGTCGCCTTCTCGGAAAGCTCCAATGGATCGGACTCTCTTACGTCAAACACAGTAATGGCGGTTGTTCCGGATTTTAACCGGATTCCCTTTTAATTCGCGGCAAGAACCGCGAAACCGTATTTTTTATCAAATATTAAACTGTATAAGCCCAAGTTGCAAAGACGAACCGGCAAAAAGCGTCGATTTTGCGGTTTATCTTGCAACTTATTGATATTTTACTACATAAATATTGCGCCGTCAATAAAACACGGCGCAAAATATGTGCGTAATACCTGTTTGCATTTGAAAAAATTTTAGTAAATTATTGACAATGAGGCTTTAATTTAATATAATATCAAAGCATGAAATGCGCCGATGTGGCGAAATCGGCAGACGCAAGGGACTTAAAATCCCTCGGTAGCAATACCGTACCGGTTCAAGTCCGGTCATCGGCACCAAATCGAGTATTCATAAGGAATTTAACTTTATGAATACTCGATTTTTGTTTTTCATCTGAATTTTATGTACCGAGCAGACGGTTGTCTGCTCTTTTTGTTATGCCGAGTCCGGTTTTGTAAGTGCCTAATGAAGTGCCTTACCGTATATCCGTTATATACTTTTCGGGTAAAATATCAGAAAATATTCGGAGGTAAAAAATGGAAGAACGAATTTTAACAGCAGATATTATTGAAGATTTCAGAAAAAATTTAGAGTTGCAAGAGAAAAGCACGTCAACAATTGAAAAATACATCCGCGATGTGAAAGCGTTTTCGGCGTATACCGAAAACGCAGCAATAACAAAAGAAAAAGTGATAGCGTATAAAAAATATTTGAGAAATAATTACGCGGTGCGGAGCGTTAATTCAATGCTTGCAAGCATCAACAGTTTATTTTCATTTTTAGGTTGGCACGATTTAAGGGTGAAATCCTTAAAACTGCAACAACAGGTATTCTGCCCAGAAGAAAAAGAGTTGACAAAAGCAGAATACGCACGGCTTTGCAAAACGGCGGAGCGTAAGCACAATGAAAGGCTTAATCTTATTTTACAGACTATATGCGGAACGGGTATTCGTGTCAGCGAACTGCAGTTTATTACTGTCGAGGCGGTAAAGAACGGTGAGGCGATTGTAAACTGCAAAGCAAAAACACGGGCGGTATTTATCGTAAAAGAGCTGAAACAAAAATTGCTCCGCTACGCAGCAGAGCAAAATATAAAAAGCGGTATGATTTTTGTAACTCGCACGGGCAAGCCGATAAGCCGCACAAACATCTGGCGGGAAATGAAAGACTTATGCGAGGAAGCAAATGTTAACCCGAAAAAAGTATTTCCGCATAACCTGCGCCACCTGTTCGCTCGTGTGTTTTACGGGATTGAGAAGGACATCGCAAAACTTGCTGACATTCTCGGTCACAGCAGTATAAACACGACTCGGATCTATATCATCTCCACCGGCACCGAACACCGCAAAAGAATGGAAAATATGCGGCTGATACTATGAAAAAAGCCACCGAAATCGGCGGCTGAAACATAATCTGAATTATGTTGTAAGAAATCTTATTTGCAGATATAACAAACACAATTTTACATAATGTATTTTAGCAAAATAGCAGTGATTTGTAAAGTACTTTAACTGAGAAAAGTGTGAAAACTCACGATTGTCAAAATTTAAGCATTATGAAAAAGCCTTTTACATCTGTATCATTTTACAGTTTTGAGAAGGCTTGCTTTCTTATACTCTTTTCAAGTGGTTCAGCTAATGTTTGACTATTTTTAAAGCCACATTTACAACATAATTCAGATTATGTCGCTTTCAGTTTTAAAGCAGAGTATAACGACAAAACGGAGGGTAAATAAATGAATAAAAAAACTTTTTTAAAAAAAGCACTTATGGCAGTTGTTGCGATTGTTATCGCAATCGGCATATCAATCGGTAGTGCAGTGTGGGTACATAATCGCGGCGGCGTTCCGACATCGTCGAAGTCTGCTGTAACGGCTTATGATCTTGCCGTTCAAAACGGATACAATGGTGATCTGGAAACTTGGCTTATGTCGCTTGTAGGCGAAACCGGTGCTGCCGGACGAAACGGAAAAAGTGCGTATGAATTAGCGGTTGAAAACGGATATAAAGGAACACAAGAAGAATGGCTCGGCTCATTGATAGGATTAAAAGGTCCTGCCGGCGTAAACGGCAGTAACGGTAAATCCGCTTATGAACTTGCCGTGGATAACGGCTATAAAGGCACAGAGTCCGAGTGGCTTACCTCACTTGTGGGAAAAGTCGGTGCCGACGGCACTAAAGGTCAAAACGGTGAAAACGGCACAAACGGAAAAAGTGCATACGAATTGGCAAAGGATAACGGATTTACAGGTTCTCTTGCCGATTGGCTTGACTCTGTTACAGGAAAAGATGGGCTCAGTGCATATGAGCTTGCAAAAAAGAATGGCTATTCAGGTACCGAAGCCGAATGGCTTACTTCTCTTATAGGCATAGCAGGTCAAAACGGTAACGACGGTAAGTCTGCTTACGAGCTTGCGGTTTCAAACGGCTTTAACGGAACGGAAAATGAATGGCTTTTATCACTTGTAGGTGCTAAGGGTGAACAAGGGCTCAAAGGTGATAAAGGCGATAACGGTCAAGCAGGTGCCAAAGGAGACAAGGGCGCAAAGGGAGACAAGGGTGATCCCGGTGCTGACGGTAAATCGGCATACGAAATTGCAAAAGACAACGGCTATTCGGGCTCAGAATCCGACTGGCTTGCTTCGCTTATAGGGCAAGCGGGAGCAAAGGGCGAAAAGGGTGAAGCAGGTATCAAAGGCAACGACGGCAAAAATGCCTATGAGCTTGCCGTAGATAACGGTTACACAGGCACACTTACCGAATGGTTGCAAACGCTTGTGGGCGCTAAGGGTGACAAAGGTGATAAGGGAGCAAAAGGAGATAACGGAAAGTCTGCTTATGATATAGCAGTTTCAAACGGTTTTACAGGAACAGAATCCGAGTGGCTTGCATCGCTGATAGGTCAAAAGGGTGATAAAGGTATTAAAGGAGATACCGGCGAAAAAGGTGACAAGGGTGATAAGGGTGAAACCGGAGCAAAAGGCAACGACGGCGAAAATGCTTTTGAGGTTGCAAAAGCCGCCGGTTTCAGCGGAACCGAACAGGAGTGGCTTGCTTCACTTATAGGTAAAAGCGCGTATGAATTAGCAAAGGATAACGGTTATACCGGCACAGAATCGCAGTGGTTGGCTTCGCTTGCAGGCGAGGCAGGAGCTAAGGGTGACAAAGGCGACAACGGTGAAAAGGGCGATAAAGGTGACACGGGTGCCTCTGCCTATGAGCTTGCCCTTATGGCAGGCTACCATGGCGACTTGCAGTCGTGGCTTGCTTCTCTTGTAGGACAAAAAGGCGAGCAAGGTGCTAAAGGTGATACCGGTGATAAAGGTGAAAAAGGCGCCGACGGTCAAAACGGCGAAAACGGAAAATCGGCTTACGAGCTGGCAAAAGATAACGGATACAGCGGAACATTAACTGAATGGCTTGCGTCACTTGTGGGTGCTAACGGCGCTCAAGGTGAAAGAGGTGAGCAAGGCATACAGGGCGAAAAGGGCGATAAAGGCGACACAGGTGCTTCCGCATACGATCTTGCCAAGCAAAACGGATATACCAGTTCTCTTGATGAGTGGCTTAATTCCCTTATAGGTAAAAAGGGCGATACCGGTGAGAAAGGCGAGCAAGGTATACAAGGTGAAAAGGGTAATACAGGTGCCGCAGGAAAATCTGCATATGAAATTGCAAAGGATAACGGTTTTGTGGGCACAGAGGCAGAATGGCTTGCTACTTTAAAAGGTATTGCAGGTCAAAACGGCACCAAAGGTGATAACGGAGCCGACGGCAAATCAGCTTACGAAATTGCAAAGGACAATGGTTTTACGGGCACGGAATCCGAGTGGCTCGCTTCACTTGTGGGTCAGTCAGGTGCTAAAGGTGAACAAGGTATACAAGGCGAAAAAGGTGAATCGGGTCAAGACGGCAGTAACGGAAAATCTGCTTACGAGCTTGCCGTAGAAAACGGCTTCGACGGAGATTTGGCAACATGGCTTACCTCACTTCACGGCAAAGACGGTAATAGCGGTGAAAAAGGCGATAACGGAAAAAGTGCTTATGAATTAGCAAAGGAACAGGGCTACACCGGAACAATCGATCAATGGCTTGCCTCTCTTGTAGGTAATCCCGGTGCCAAAGGCGACAACGGAGCCGACGGTAAATCGGCATATGAAATTGCTCTTGATTCCGGTTTTGTCGGAACTCAGCAGGATTGGTTGCTTTCATTACGCGGTGCTGACGGAAAATCCGCTTATGAGCTTGCGGTTGAGAACGGCTTTAGCGGCGATCTTACCGCATGGCTTGCTACTCTTAAAGGTGAAAAAGGTGACAAAGGCGATAAGGGAGATAAGGGTGATACTGGCGCGGCTGGACGAGGAATACTCAGAACGGAAATATCCGGCAGTAAACTGATTATTTATTATACGGACAGCACATTTGAAGAGCATGATTTAAGTGGAATTTTCGGCGGAACCGAAGACCCGAACGAGGGAATTCTAATATATGTTGAATTACCCAATGGTACATACGGCGTTAAAGCGGGAGAAAAAGCAAAAGATGTTGCTGTAATTGAAATTCCAGAAACACATAACGGCAAAGCGGTAACACAAATTATTGCAAATGGTTTTGAAGAGTTAACGACTTTACAAAAAATCACATTTCCTACTTGCCTTGAAAAAATAGGTAGCTATGCATTCCATGGTTGTTCTTCTTTAAAAGAAATTACTATTCCAGAAAATGTGACTTGTATTGAAAAGTATGCTTTTTTTAAAGCAGGATTAACAAATGCCGTTTTACCCAATCCCAGTTCGTGGCACACGGCTGAAGAAGTACATTTTACAACAAGTGGGAGTGGTTCAACTATTTTAAACGACTGTTTTCCAACGAAAAAAACCGATTTTTATTCATATGGTTCTTATGGTGATTGGGCTTACGATGCTAAGATTCACTGTGATTTATCAAAGCAAAGTATTGCAGCAGTTGCTATGACAAAATCATGGAATGGAACCGCTAGTATAACTTATGGTGGTAGCAGTTGGGCGCCTTCTGTTACCGTAGATTATTATACAGTGGATTGGATAAAAAAACAAATGTGAAACTTCTAATAACAACTCAAATATTTTGACAGGTCTTGATGGTAGTAGCTATTCATCGACTTTTACGTTTAATGCCACCAATGTTGCCAAAGCACTCAAAGGGCAAGTGACTATAAATACTCAGCGTCAATATATTTATAATTATGTTAATATTTTTGAGGCAGATTGGATACGTAGTTAATTAAATTAAATACGAGGACAATAGAAGAGAAACTTATTTTATTTGTCCGTATTGCAATCAAGCAACAGGTAACATCACATTAGAAAAAAACGAAGAGATATTCCGATATGTTAAATTGTGAGGAGAATAAAAATGAAAGTATTAGCATTATTCGGCAGAGGAAATCAAGGGAAAAGCACAACAATAAACATTCTCATTGATTTATTACAACAAGACGGAGCAAATATTTTAAAGCCCAAGGATTTTCCATCAAAGCGCAGTAAAGACCGTTGGTGTGTTATGCAGTATCAAGATAAAATAGTTGGAATTACCACACGAGGTGACGGAGCAACTGAATTGAAGAAAGATTTTGAGCATTTTGCAAATTGCGACATTTGTGTTGGTGCTGCCCGTACTCACGGCGGAACATGGGATTTTTTAAGATCTCTGAAAGCGGAAACATTACTTAGGCTTGGCAAAGCATCCCTGTTCAGCGAAAATGCAGATGGCAATCTTGAAAACGAACGTGAACTCATTAACAGGAGACAAGCACAAGATATGTTGAAACTTATTAACAAATGGCTATAATTTCTGCTTCACAACCAGCCCCGGCAACATTTTGCGTTGCCGGGGCTGGTTTGTTAGTTCCCTTATATCTATTTTACTTGCTTTTTGAATCTTCGTTACATATATTACACCCGTACCTTTTGAATATAGTAAGGTGGAATCGAATATTCGTAAAATCTATTGCCGCTGCAGCTTGTTTGAAAATTATCTTGGTATTTACAATTTCTGATCCCCGATTTCGTATGTTGTTCATCTTGTTAATCCACTCCATTGGATTGTCTGCTTTAAGCTGTTCGGTCACGCCATCCGCTGCCGCCATTTGCTTGACAAGCTGCTCGAACATATCCTGCGCCTGCCTATCAATGTCGGCAAGATAACGGTTTAGCTTACCGCTAATTTGCAAGCCCGAAAGAAAAACACGCTTATTTTCTTTCAGATACCGTAAATGCCGCTGCCCCCATATCCCGATATGCACCTGTTCTTCCTCCGGTAGTTTTCAGGCAAGGCAAATAATAATCGCCCTGCAACTCGTACCATAATCCGTTGTTTTCATCAAATTTGTACTTTTCCATAATTCTTGACCTCCTTGAAATCTTGTGCTATTATCCTATCGAAGAGGCATCGTGACGGCAAATGTGCGGAGAAATATGTGATCCATCAGCCGGATTTCTGATATATATTTTAGGTTGGTTATGAACATCCGTACCACCGGCAATAAGCCGCAAAAAACGCACCTCACGAAAGTGGGGTGCGTTTTTTTGCCTTTGCTTCGGCGGATATTTGTTTTACTTGTCGGTATTTGGTTACTTATTTGTGCTTTTTGCCTGCTTTCGGTTATTCTCACCTGTTTGGGGTTTGGTTTGGATTTGGGTTTAGGTTTGGGTTCGGGTTTACTTATTTATATTTGTTTATGCTTATTCTTCTACATTTAAAAGCTGACGCAGCATATTCTTTGTCATAAGATTATCGGCAAACGCCAGGGTTTCACGAAGCCGCTTTTGCGGACTCTCGTCCCAATCACATTCGGGAGCGGAAGAAACACCCATTTTTCTAAGCGCGTCGCAGTAAGACTTTGCCGCAAGACGAAATTCGCGGTAATTCTTTTTGTCTCTGCCGTTCCACGCGGTATCGGCGACGGCGAACCACCTCGGAAAACACATATAGCAAAGCCGTTCAAAATCCGTGATGTACTCCGTCCATATCGGCGTTTCCACTCCGACTATTGATTTTTTGCCTGTTTCCGTTAAGCCCTTTATGCTCTTCGGGTCAAACATATATACATCTTTAAGAGGATACATACCGTACGGATAATCGGCATAATACGGCTTAAACTTTTCGATAATTACGGGGCAGCCCTCATTTGCGCGCTTTACCGAGATGCCCGTTTTATCAAGCCAATATGCAAGTGTTATGTTTTTATCGAGAATACCGCCGTTTGCCGCTTCGTTCCAGCAAATGACACGCCTGCCCTTTTTTTCGAGATACTCTGCGGCTCTGTTCACAAGACTGCAGTGCAGCTCCTCTTCGTTTTTAAGCCCGAGCTCGCGTATTTTTGACTGACATTTGGGGCACTTTTTCCACTTATCCTTCGGGGCTTCATCGCCGCCGAGATGGAAGTACTTGCCGGGGAAAATATCGCAAAGCTCATCTAAAATGTCATAAATCAGCTTTAATGTCGCGGGATTTCCGGCGCAGAGCAAATCCTTGAATACACCCTGACTTGTTTTTGCCTTAACCTGCTCTTTATTGCACGATAGCTCGGGATACGCCTGAAGTATGGCGCTTGCGTGGCCGGGAATATCTATTTCGGGAATAACCTCGATATATCGCTCTTTACAGTATTCGGCTATTTCTTTCAGTTGTGCCCGAGTATAAAAATGACTGTAAACGCTGTCGTCATTTTCTTTTTTACCGAAATGTGAGCCCTCGCGGCTACCGCCTACCAAAGAAAGCTCCGGGTGCTTTTTTATTTCGGCTCTGAAGCCCTGATCGTCGGAAAGATGGAAATGAAAATAATTGAATTTGAGCATTGCCGCCGCATCGATTATCTTTTTTATTTCCTCCACGGTAAAGAAATGACGGCAGACGTCCACCATAAAGCCGCGATAAGAAAATACGGGCTTATCCCTTATTTCACATTCAGGGAGCATATTCCCGTCCTCTCGCAGAATTTGCTTATACGTAATATCGGCATAGTGTAAGGCGCGCTCACTGCCGCCCTTTAAGAAAACGCCGTCACGGTTTATATTAAGCGAGTATTCCTCTTTTCCCATATCGGCGTCAAAACTCTCGTTTACGCTGCCTTTCGGGACATATTTGCCGGAAAACGTTATTTTTTGCGGTTTCGGAATTATATTCATAAAATTCACCCGTTTCTCATTGAGTTTTGTTTTCAAAATAAGAATAGCTATAATATAACACACAAATTATAAAATTCAAATATTTTCGTTTTACGAAACGACATATTTTATAAACACATCTTAATTTATTGTATATTATACCGGCTGAACAATCATTTTAAGACAAAATTATGTAAATTTTAACGTCAAAAAGGTCGAAAATTCTATTGACGTTGAAATAAAGCAAGACTATAATTAAATTGTTAAAGATTTAACCGATACGGTGTTTTGGATAAAAAATCCGTACCGAATTTTTAAAAGAGGGAGATTCTTTTTATGGAAAACAAGAATCAGCGCATCTGTATAATCGGCGGAGGCCCTGCCGGCACAAGCATGGCAATGTACCTTGAAAAAAACGGGTATGATAACTATGTAATCTATGAAAAATCCAATCGAGTCGGAGGTAAGGCATTTTCCCCGAAAATGAAGGTTAAAAATGCCCAGGGCAAATGGGAGGACCGCACCATAGAGATGGGCGCGGTAATGGGCTGCGACACTTACTTTGCAGTTCATGAGTGCGAGGAATTCGGCGGTACAACACACGTCGGAGGCCCCCCTATGGGACGCAAATTTATGAAAGTAGACGGCACTCCTCAGAAAATGTCGCCCATAGCTATGCTCAAGAAGCTATCCAAGATGAAAAAACTGTCAAAGCTTCTTGAGACAAAATACAAGGGCTATGATGTAAACGGTCACCGCGGAATTTCGGAGGGACGCTATGAAGGTCCCTGCCCCTCTCCCGAAATGAAACTCGCTCATATTGAGGGCGTTAACCCCAACCTTAAAGACCTTTCAATGCCGTTCTCCGAATTTTTAAAGCTCAACCATTGCGAGGACGCCACCACGGTTTGGAAGGGTCCGTTCACTTCTTTCGGCTATGGTTATTTTGATGAAATCCCTGCCGCTTATGTCTTAAAATATCTTGACGCATTCACTGTTAAGCAATTCCTTTCGACAGGTAAACTGTGGACTTGGTACGACGGCACACAGAGCATTTGGGAGGGCGTTAACAATCACCTTAAGCATCCGGCACTCTTAAATTCAGAAGTTACAGACATCAAGAGAGAAAACGATAAGGTATTTGTAACGGTAAACGGTAAGACCGAAGAATTTGACAAGCTCATAATCTGCACTCCGCTTGAGCTGTTCCTCGGCTACGGCGATCCGCGTGAAGAAGAAAAAGACCTCTTCTCAAAAATCGTACATAAGGAATACTTTACAATGGCCGTTCGCCCCGAAGAAGGCAACGCTCCCGAAATTTCATATTACTTCTTTGAAAATATGACTAACGAGACCCGCGGTCATCTTATGGTATTCTATCACCGTTGGTCCGACGGCGTAACAGATCAGCCGCTTGTTACCTTTACTCTTCGTAACCACGAGGGTATGGAGGATGTTCCCTTTGACAAAGCCAAGGAAACAACTCTTAAAGATATGGAACTGTGCGGTCTTAAGGTTGACAAGATTGAGCGCATAGACGACTGGTATTATTTCCCGCACGTAGGCAGCAAGGATTATGCCGACGGTTGGTATGAAAAGGTTGAAGCTATGCAGGGCAAAGACAACACCTTCTATGCCGGTGAAGTTATGGCATTCGGTGATATGGAGGAAACCGTTGAGTACAGCCGCGACTTAGTAAGAAGATTCTTTAAATAGGAGACATAAAAGTATGCCCGATCAGAATAAAAAAATCATCAGCAAATACCAGGGTGACAAAAACCCTGATAAGCGCTATTTGAAGCTCGGCAGAAAAATCACCGACGTTGTGGCACACAAGATAGGCGGAGTGACATCGGACGATCCCGAATATTGGGGTCTGCGCGAGGTACTTACTCCCGAAATGTGCGACGTTGCTAACAAAATGAAGCTTCGTAAGCACTACACGTTTGAGCAGTTACTCGCCATGAACAAAGAGTATGAGGCTATCGATCTGCAAAAGCTTCTTGACGAGATGTCGTATATAGGCATTCTCGAATATGACTACGGTGATAATTACGACCACAATCACGAGCTTAAAGACCGTCCGAGAATCAGACGTTACCGCGTACCCTTTTACGTACCCGGTTCAGCCGAGCTTTTCAACTCTTCCGTTGACAGAATAGCCAAAAATCCGGCTGTTGCCTCATTCTTTGAGAGAATGACGTTTACTCCGCTTGCAGGTATCACTCAGATGGTGCCTCCCGGAGGCGACGGCATAGGTATGCACGTCATTCCCGTTGAAAAAGCCATAGACGCCAAGAGCGAATCGGTGGATCTTGAGCATATTTCATACTGGCTTCAGAAATATGAGGGCCATATTTCTGCCGGTATTTGCTCCTGCCGCGCTTCACGCGCTGTTTTGGGCGACGGCTGCACAGACGATTTTGACGATTGGTGCATACAGCTCGGCGATATGGCGGATTACACCGTTGAAACCGGAAG
>ENA-OPCZ01000861-OPCZ01000861.1-human-gut-metagenome-genome-assembly--contig:-NODE-861-length-17619-cov-2.669665_pt1 | contig 17619 bp, 17 predicted proteins | sample MGYA00241566_ERZ501483 | MGnify/ENA primary metagenome ERZ501483 (study PRJEB25962, sample SAMEA1965191) | human gut metagenome | biome: human gut; feature: human-associated habitat; material: faeces... | reverse complement strand
GATAGGAGCACATCAAGTCGTATAGCAACACCCAACGCGGCAACGCCGCGCGCAGGCATTCCCATTCCGGAAGCACAAAAGTCATTCGAGCCCGAAACTGCCAATCAAAAGCCTTTCTCTTGGGGTTTCAAAGGGGCCATTCTCTTTTGCGAAAGAGAATGGCCCCTTTGCCCCCGCCGCCCGCAGGCGGCATACCCCCTCGCACTTGTGCGAAGAAAGGGAGCATTCTCTCACGTGAGAGAATAGCCCCCTTTCCCGCGTTCCCCACGTCAGGTGGGGGAATTTTCTGAAAAAAGTTTTGAAATTACTTCAGCTTCATCGGCGTAAGCTGGAGATAATCGTCCAGCGTGCCGTCATGCAGGCAGCAATCGATGATCTCGCGGCCCAGCGGGTCGAGATCGTCGGAAACGAACTGCTGGAGCTGCTCTTTGAAGAAGTCGGTCAGGATCTTGGCGCCGGCGTCGTAGCCCGCGTTGCCGAGCTTGGACTGCGTCTCGGGGCGCAGGAACGTCTGACGGATGAACTGGCCGTCGAGCTTCATTTCATCGAGCGCGTAGCCGAACAGCGGGCAGCGCGCGGGGACCAGATGCTTTTCGCGCACAAAACCGTTGTGGCGCGCGAGGTATTCGCGCGAGAGCCACTCGCCCATGAATCCAACATGATAAGCGCCGATGTGCTGGTTCGGGATCAGCACGTTCGTCGTCTTAGGCGCAGACATGATCTGCTCGAGCAGCAGATTCGCCTGCGTGACTTTGAGGCCCGTGGCGAACGGCCAGTAGGAGCCGACGCCCTCGGCCTTCAGGCCGCTGCCGGCGTTCGTATCGGCGATGGACGGGTTCTTGAAGCCGCGCGGGGAGACGAGTCTCCACAGCCAGGCAATGGACTGCGGCACGACCTGCAGCATGCCCATGACGCCGTAGTTCGGGTCTTTCGCAGTAGAGGGCGGCATGCGCACACCGAAGCTGCGCACGTCGACCTCGACGGGCTCGGTATCAGGCACGATGTTGTCAACCATCTTGCGCGGCAAGATGACGCGCGGGTTGGAGCAGGGCTTGCCGTTCGACTCGATCACATGCTCCCAGATGAGGCAGGTCGCACCGGGGACGCCGTCCATATTGAAGAAGACCAGCGGCTCGCTCGGATGGATACAGATGCGCTCATAAAGCGGGCTGTTACCGTAGGCATTCATGCCGTCCATACGCAGGAACCAGCCGTCCTCGGCATCGAGGATGCGCAGCTTGCCGCTCTCGGGATCCTGGAAGCTCTTGAGCGCGCAGGCCATATCATCGGCAATGGGGTGAATCTTGCAGCTCTCGCCAAGCGTCATGTAATATTTTTCGCCCGTGACCGTATGCGTACCGATGAGCAGGCGGTCGTCCTCTTCGCGGTGGAAGTCCTCGAGCATTTCGCTCTTGCCGCCGCCGGACGCGCCCTCGTGCATGAACACGACCTCGCACTCATACGGCGTTTCGACCATGGCCGCGCTTGTGTGGCAGCAGACCCAGCCCTCCTGCTCGCCGATGTCGAGCAGCAGCGAGAAAACGCCCTTCTTGGCGCTGGGGCCGGGATAGAGGTTGTAGGCCCAGACCTCGTGCATCTCCTTGGAGCGGTTGTGCACGACGACCTGCTTGCCGTCAAAGTGCGTGTGACGGAACGGGGGCGCGACGAAGATGATGGCACGGGGCTTATAGTGCTCCGGCACATCGACAATGCTCGTAAAGCCCTGCATGTTCGCCAGCGACAGCGCGAAGAACGCGGCATTGAGCGGGCAGATCATCAGGCTCGGATAGCCGTGGCCGCGCGGACCGGCGGAAAACGGCAGCATGATGACCTGCTGCGTGGAGAGCCAGTCGAGCGTCTCCTGACGAAGGGACGAGAACTCATAGCCGAAACGGTCCTTGAAACGCGGCTTGTCGGAGGGCAGATCGTCGCCGATGGCCATGCTGTTCGGGTCGCGGCGGCGCATGTAGTCTTCCATGAAGTTGACGACGCAGCCGTTCTTGCAGCGCACGACTTCCGCTTCCTTGACCGTGCCATTGCCCTCGATGGGGTAGACCACGTCATAGCGGGAGGTGTGCGTGGGGCCGTAGGCCATCTCCTCGAGCTCCGCCTTCGTTTCGGCGTAGGCGATGCACTTGCACTTTTTGAGTGCCGCGGTGATCTCGGGGGCTAAATCAAATTTTTCAAAATACTGGTCAAACATGAAAAGATCCCTCCACATCTCATTGGGGTTTGATGATTGTTTATTCGCTGCGGGACTTTTTCATGCCGCATGTCTTCGGGGAAAGGACACTGCTGCGGCACAATAAAAGATTGAGGCAATGCTATCACGATTGATAGAAAAACGCAATAAAACATCCTTGAATGTTTTAGAAAACATGGATGATTTTTCAAAATAGTTAAATAAACAAAAAGAAGGCGCTCTGCTGCGCAGAGCGCCTTCACGGGAAATTTGAGAGAATTTACGAGATCTTTCTGATAAAATTACCGCCGATGCGCACACCCTCCTGCACGATGAAAAAGGCGTGGGGATCGAGCTCACGCACGGTCTCCTGCAGCTCCGCGACCTCAAACTTCGAGACGCAGACGCACAGCACGCGCATGTCGCTCTCCGTATATGCGCCCTTGCCCTCCCAGTACGTCACGCCGCGGCCAAGGCGCGACATGATGCTGCGCGGGAGCTCGGGGTCTGCGTCCCTTGTGAAGATGAGCACCTGCACATTGATGTTCTGCTGGTGTCCGCGGTCGATGAAAAGCGAGCAGAACACGGTGTAGATGACGGAGTAGATGGCCGTCTGGATGTCGAAGAGCAGTGCGCAGGCGACGTAGAGCACGATGTTGAAGCCCAGCGAAAAACGCCCGACGGTGAAGCGGCTGCCGCGCTTTGTGAGGCACAGTCCGACGACATCGAGCCCTCCGGTCGAGCAGCCGCAGGTCAGAGCCAAGCCGAGGGCAAAGCCGCACAGAATGCCGCCGACGAGGCACGAGGCGAGAGGATCGTCCAAGATCGGCACAGCGGGCGACTGGATCACGCTCAAAAAGAGCGACGACGCGCCCACGCAGATCAGCGTGCGGATCAAAAACGCGCGCCCGAGGTCGCGCCACGCGAGATACAGCACCGGAATATTGATGAGAAAATACAAGATACCGGCGATGTCCACCCCCGCAGGCAGCTCGACAGCCTGCGCGAGCAGTGTTCGGATGATCTGGCTCAGTCCGACCACGCCGCCGGAATAGAGGCCCATCGGTACGACGAAAAGGTTCACGCCCAGCGCGTAGAGGAATGTTGCGAAAACCGCGATCAGGACGCGTGCCCATTTGTTTTGCAGCGCTTTGTGCAGCATAGCTCTTGCCCTCACTTTTCTCCGCACTGACCATTATTCTATGTACCTGTGCGGGTCTTATTCGCTTGTTATTTTTTGATTATAGCCCATAGCGGAGGCACTTGTAAAGCCTTCTCCGCGCGCGGGAGAGCGTGCGCGACACCGTGGACTTGTCCCGCCCGATGGCCGCGGCGATCTCTGTGACGGTCATGTTTTCCTCGTACCGCAAGCGCAGCAGCTCGCGCTGGCGGGCGGTAAGCTCCTCCTCGCGGGCAAGGCGCAGATTGCGCTTGAGGCGCATGAGGTCGCTCTCGTTGTCGCCCGCGTGCGCAGCGATCCAGGCGGTCATGTCGCCGTAAACTTCATTGTTGCGCATACTATAAGGTGTACTTTTCATTGCGGTAATAGCCCCTTTCGTAATAGTGCCGCGTCAGCTCGGCCAGCTCGCGCGACTGGCGCTGAAGCTGCTGGAGCTCCAAAATGCGCCGCTTGAGTCGCTCGCGCTCCTCCTTCGTCGGCGCGGCCTTGGCCTGCTCGCGCAGGACCGTGATGCGCATGCGGAAGCGCAGCGCGTCCTCGCGGTAGACAAATGACATCTGATACAGCGTCATAGCGTGCTCGCCTCCCCTAATATGTATTCAAACGACCGGAGCGCTTCGCGCGCAAAGCGCGGAAAGCAGTCCGCGCAGACGGTCACGCCGTTTCGGTACCACAGCGTTTCTCCCGCGTAAATGTCCTGCGCGCAGAGCGAGCAGACCGCGTGCACCGAATCATGGTGTCTTTTTCCTGCGTACAACAAAATTCCTCCTTTTTTCAAATTCCCTGTTGACAAACGAATCGAAGTCTGGTAATATACAACCTGTTCGTTGCTGAGATGCTGGTATAGCTCAGCTGGTAGAGCAGCTGATTTGTAATCAGCAGGTCGGGGGTTCGAATCCGTCTACCAGCTCCACCGACAAGCAAACAATTTCAGATGGGGGAATTCCCGAGTGGCCAAAGGGGGCAGACTGTAAATCTGTTGTCAGTGACTTCGGTGGTTCGAATCCACCTTCCCCCACCAAGAACGAGTTGATGAAAGTCAGCTCGTTCTTTTTGTTTTGTAGTGGTTTGGAAAATGTAAGCGATACGCCAGCGGCGTATCAGAGCCGCTCTGCGGCCTGCGTCGAGATCACACCTTCGTCGTTTTACCACAAAAGCAAAAATATCGAGCTGCCCTTAGGCTGGCTCGATATTTTCTTTCTCTCTATTTTTTTCGCGTCCGTCCTTTTCAGGGCGGCGCGCTTTCTTTTTCTGCTGCGGGGATCAGCCGCCGTACCGGTATCGGCGGCGTGCGCCGCGGGCAAACTGAGGAGAACGATTGCCGCGGCACGCCATCAAGTACAAAGAACTTGTTAGCAAAATCAAGATATCACAAGAATCTTGCTATGTCAAGAATAAAATCACAAGTTTCTTGTTATAATTGATTGACAGATACAAGCTTCTGCGATAGAATACAGTCAAATCTTGTCGCAGCCTGCGTTTTCTGGGGGAATTTTGATGAGTTTTGGCAAACAAATGCGTCTGCGGCGTGAGGAGCTTCATCTCTCGCGCGCGGCGCTGGCGGAGGAGCTTGGCGTTTCGCCCTCTGCCATCAGCAACTATGAAAACGGCGTCAGCTCGCCGAAGGAGGAGGTGCTGCTCCGGCTGTTCGATGCGCTTGAGATCGACCCGAACTACCTTTACCGCGATTCGTTCCGCTCAGGCAGCTTCGTCTGCTCGCGCGCAGAGCAGGATTTGATTGAAAAGTGCCGCTCGCTCTCGCCGCTCGAGCGCGAGACCGTAGGCAGCCTCGTCAGCGCCCTGTGCACGATGCACGCGAGACAGGACGGTGTGGGCGCGCCGCGCCGCATCCCGCTCTACCGCTCGATCGAGGCAGCGGGCTACGCCGCCCCCGTGCCAGGCGAGGATTTTGACTACATCGTCGACCACGGCGATGTGCCGCCGGGAGCGGAATTCGCCGTGCGCATCCGCGACGACAGTTTAGAACCCGTGCTGCACGGCGGCAGCGTCGCCTACCTCAATCACGACCCGCTGCATGTGGGCGACGTGGGCATCTTCTGCGTCGGGGGTGACATGCTCTGCAAGCAGTATTACCGCGACCCGCTCGGCGTTTCGTACCTCTTCTCTCTGGGGCGGGACCGCAGCGGCGCGGACGTCGTCTGCGGCCCTGAGAGCGGAAAGCGCTTTATCTGCTTCGGACATGTGATCTTAGATCATCGTGTGCCGCTGCCCGGTATGGGCCTGTGAGCGTGAAAAAGGCGCATTTCACGCGGAAAAAGACTTGAATCGTTCACAAATTCTGCTTATAATACAAGTTTGGAAATCAATAAAAAAGAAGGAAGCGTATTTCTCATGACGAAAATTGACATTTTCTCCGGCTTTCTGGGCGCCGGCAAGACCACGCTCATCAAAAAGCTGATCGCGGAAGCCTACAGCGGCGAAAAGCTCGTGCTGATCGAGAACGAATTCGGCGAGATCAACATCGACGGCGGCTTTCTGAAGGAGTCCGGCATCGAGATCTCCGAGATGTCCGCGGGCTGCATCTGCTGCTCCCTCGTCGGTGACTTCAACAAGGCGCTCAAAGAGGTCGTGGCACAGTTCCACCCCGACCGCATCCTCATTGAGCCGAGCGGCGTCGGTAAGCTCTCCGACGTCATCGTCGCCGTCGAGCGCACGGTCGACGAGTGCCCGGGCGAGCTCAAGCTCAACAGCTACGTCACCGTGGCCGACGCCAGCAAGGTCAAGGTCTATATGAAGAACTTCGGCGAGTTCTACAACAACCAGATTGAGGCCGCCGGCACGATCATTCTTTCCCGCACGCAGAAGCTCTCGCAGGAAAAGCTCGAGGCTGCCGCCGCGATGCTGCGCGAGAAGAACCCCGACGCCGCCATTCTGACGACTCCGTGGGACGAGCTGGACGGCAAGACCATCCTCTCCGCCATCGAAAAGGTGTCGCTCAGCGACGAGCTTCTTGAAAAGATGCGCCGCGAGCACGAGATCGAAGAGGCCGAGCACGAGCATGAGCATCACCATCATCACGATGAGCATGACGAGCACGACCATGAGCATGAACACGAGCATCACCATGACCACGATGAGGATGAGCATGACCACGAGCACGAGCATCATCACGACCATGACCATGACGAGCACGACGAGCACGAGCATCACCACCATCACCACGACGGCGAGGAGTGCGACGATCCCGAGTGCGAGTGCCACCATCACCATCATCACCACGCCGACGACGTCTTCTCCTCCTGGGGCAAGGAGACGCCGAAGAAGTTCAGCAAAGAAGCGCTTGAGGACATGCTCCACAAGCTGGACAGCGGCGACTACGGCCACATCCTGCGTGCCAAGGGCATCGTGAACGGCGAGGACGGCTGGCTCGAATTCGACTACGTGCCCGAAGAGCATGAGGTCCGCGCGGGCCATCCCGACTATACGGGCCGCCTGTGCGTCATCGGCGCGGAGCTCAAAGAGCACGAGCTTGCAGAACTGTTTGGAGTGTAAGGCATGGATATTCCTGTTTATCTGGTCGCCGGATTCCTCGATTCCGGCAAAACGAGCTTTATCAACGGCATTTTGGAGGACGGCTTTGCCCGCGAGGACAAAACCCTCCTGATCTGCTGTGAAGAGGGCGAGTTGGAATACGAGCAGAAGGCTCTGGACAACGTGACGGTGGTCACAGTGGACGAGGAGACCGCTCTCACCTGTTCCCAGTGCAAGGAATGGGAAAAGCAGTACAAGCCCAAGCAGGTCCTCATTGAGTACAACGGCATGTGGCAGATGGAAAAGCTCTATCGCGAGGTGCTGCCCGCCAACTGGGTGCTCTATCAGATCATGACGTTCGTGCAGGCGCCGACGTTCGAGCTGTTCGTCAAGAACATGGGTCAGCTCATGATGGAAAAGATCACGAACGCGGACATGATCGTCTTCAACCGCTGCGACAACAAGCTCAAAGAGAGCCTGCGCGCGCGCAATCTGCGCATGGTCAACCGCCGCGCGGACATCTACCTTGAGGACAACGACGGCAACAGCGAGGACTATCTGACCGGCGACGAGTGCCCGTTCGACATGACGCCCGACCTCATCGACATTCCCGACGACGACTACGGCGTGTGGTACGTCGACGCGATGGACCATCCCGACCGCTGGGATGGCAAAAAGGTCCACATGAAGCTCATCATGTGCCACTCGAAGAAGTTCCCGGGCATCCACTGCCCCGGCCGCTTCGTGATGACCTGCTGCGAAAACGACATCCAGTTCGTCGGCATCGTCGCCAAGGGCGACAGCCTGAAGGCCTACAAGAATCGCGACTGGGTCGATATCACTGCCACGGTCAAAAAAGAGCACCTCGACGCCTATGAGGGCGAGGGCCCCGTGCTGTACGTCGAGCGCATCACCACCACGTCGAAGCCCGCGCAGGAAGTCGTGACCTTCTGATTTTGCACCGCATTGAGAAGAAGCATAAAAAAGCGACGCTCTCTTTTGTAAAAGAGAGCGTCGCTTTTGCTCTTGCGGGGGGATCAAGCGCCGATGATGATCGGGACGAACGCTGCACAGGTAATGCACATCAGCATACCCGTACAGAACGAGTAGGCCATGGTCTCGGGATTGCAGTACTTTTCGACGAGCGGCAGGCACAGGTCGGTCGACGCTGTGCCGGGCAGCGTGATGGCCTCGATATAGCCGATCTTGCTGGCGATGAGCGGCAGGAAGATGAGACCCATCGTCTCGCGCAGCACGTTGTGCAGAAACGAGATCGCGCCCGCGACCGCGTGTCCTGCGCCGGAGATGACGCTCGGTGCCATCGTGTACCAGCCGAAGCCCGCGCTGATGGCGAGCCCTTCGCGCAGCGTGACGGGGGAGAGGAGCGCATAGACGACGCCGGCGAGCAGCGAGCCAATCACAGAGAAAATGGGCACGAGCACGACGCCCAGCCCCGCGCCGCGCATGACGCGCACGATGCTGCCGTCAAGTCCCATACCAAAGCCCACCGAGCCGAGCATGATGCAAAGCCCTATGACGAGCAGGGTGCTGGAGACTTCTTCAAAGCGCTCGGGCACCATGAGCTGCGGCAGAACAAAGTAGCCCAGCAGCATCCCGCAGATGACCATGAGGCAAATGATGACCGAGGACTTGATGCCGGAGGTGTTGACCCCGCCGCCGCGTTCCTCGGCGCCTTCTTCCTCTGTACCGGCGGGCAAGGAGTGGCGGTTGAGGTGCACGATCTTGCGCGCGGCAGTCGCGCCGAGCATACTGCCGACGGCGGTGAGCAGTGTGACGAATAACGCCTGCACGCCGATGCTGCCAAGGCTCGACGTGACCTCATCATCCGCGCCCATGCGCAGACCCATGAGAAAGATGAGAAAATAGATGAACAGATTCGTCAGCGCGTCCAGAAAGTGAAATTTGTCTGCATGGCGGCGCAGCTTGCCTGCGATGAGGTAGCAGGCGATCATAATGGACCAGTAGAGTACGAGCATTGCCATGAGAGGGAACCATCCTTTCGCCGCGTGGCGGCAAAGATAGAAAAGGGGCGGCGCGTGATCCGCGCCGCCCTCTGCTGCTTTGGTAGAATTGGGAAATATCAGGCGAGGGTGTTGACCCAGGCGGAGTATTTGGCGAGGTTTGCGTCGCGCTCCTGCGCGTCTGCGCCCTTGGTGAGGATGTAGACCTTGATCTTCGGCTCGGTGCCGCTCGGGCGCACGACGATGTGCGTGCCGTCGCTGAGCTCGAAGCGCAGCACGTTCGAGCCCGAGAGCGCGATCTTCGTGACCTCGCCGCTTGCGGCGTCGCGCGCGGTGCCATCCGAATAATCCTTGTACGTCGCGACCTTGACGCCCGCGATCTCGCTCGGCGGCGTCTCGCGCAGGGACTTCATAAGAGCGGCCATCTTCTCCGCACCATCTAAGCCCGGCATGACGAGGTTGTGCGTCTTTTCACCGTACCAGCCGTACTTTTCAAAGAGCGCGTTGAGCGCGTCGAAGAGCGTCATGCCCTGGGAGTAGTACCACGCGGCCATTTCGGTGAGCAGCAGCGAGGCCGTGACTGCGTCCTTGTCGCGCACGTAGTGGCCGATCATGTAGCCGTAGCTCTCCTCGTAGGAGAAGATGACGGTGTTTTTGCCCGCGCCCTCAAGCTCGTTCATCTTCTCGGCCATGAACTTAAAGCCCGTGAACGTGTCGTAGCAGTCGAGGCTGTTCGCCTCCGCCACGGCGCGCGCCATCTCGGTCGTGACGATGGTCTTGAGCGCGGCGGCATTCGCGGGCAGCTTGCCCGCGCGCTTCATCGCACCGATCAGATAGTCGAGCAGCAGAACGCCCGTCTGGTTGCCGGTGACAGGCTCGAACTCGCCCTGCTTGTTGCGCACCATGATACCGACGCGGTCGCTGTCGGGGTCGGTGCCGAGGATGAAGTCGACGTCGTTCTTCTTGGCAAGGTCGATGGCGAGGGCGAAGCCCTCGGGATTCTCGGGGTTCGGGGACACGACGGTCGGGAAATTGCCGTCGATGACCATCTGCTCGGGTACGCATAAAAGGTGCTTGATGCCAAGACGCGTCAGCGCCTCGGGCACGAGCTTGTGGCCGCAGCCATGGAAGGGCGTGTAGACGAGCTTGAAGTCGTCGGCGACCCTTTTGACGGTCTCATAGTCGTTGACCATGCTCATGACATTTGCCATGAAGCGCTTGTCACAGTCCTCACTGAGCATCGTGATGAGGCCCTTGTTGACGGCTTCATCAAAGTCCATCGACGTGACGCCGGTGAAAATGTCGATGCGCTCAAGCTCCCTGGCGATCGCGGCGGCGTGCTGGGGCGGCAGCTGCGCGCCGTCCGACCAGTAGACCTTGTAGCCGTTGTACTCCTTGGGGTTGTGGCTGGCGGTGACATTGATGCCTGCCTGACAGCCGTATTCCCGGACGGCGAAGCTCAGTTCCGGGGTGGGCCGCAGAGAGTCGAAAATGCGGACGTGGATGCCGTTGGCGGCGCAGACCTCTGCGGCGGCTCTGGCAAACTCCATAGAGTGGTTGCGGCAGTCCATGCAGATGGCGACGCCCTTTTTCATGGCCTCTTCACCCTCAGCGCGGATGACGTTGGCAAAGCCCTGCGTCGCCCAGCGGATGACGTGGCGGTTCATGTTGTGAAGGCCAACGTACATCGTGCCGCGCAGGCCGGCTGTGCCGAATTCGAGCGGACCGTAGAAGCGGTTTTCAATCTCCTTTTCGTCGTTTGCGATGGCCTTGAGCTCGTTTCTCTCGTTCTCGCTCAGCGCGGGGGAGGCGAGCCACTTTTCATATTCCTGACGGTAATTCATTGCATGTCCTCCTGTTCCGGAATTTCATCAATGGGGCGGATCAGATTTTTCGCGTCCTCGAGCATCGAGGACGGCACATAGAGCCACGTGCCGCTGCCGGGCATGCCGAGCACGATCTTGCCGAACGAGCCCTCGCCCTCGTACTTGCGCAGCACGGGGATGTCATACGAGCGGAGCATGGCGCAGAGCATGTCTGTCCCGGCGTTCGTATCCATCGCGACGGTCAAAAGCGCGGGCTCCTCCGGCGTGCCGTCGGCGGATTTGGGCCAGCGCTGCAAAAGGTCGTTTTCTGTCTTGCCCCAGGTGAGCTTTACTTCATCCGACATGGGCGGTGTCCTCCTTTATGTTGATGATGGGTCATTTGTGGTATTTGGTCCCGGCCTCGATCTGGTAGGCGCGGTAGATTTGCTCGAGCAGCATCACGCGCGCTAAGTGGTGCGGGAACGTCATCGGCGACATCGAGAGCCGCAGGTCGGCTTTTTTCTTTAAGTCCTCGTCAAGGCCGAAGCTCGACCCGATGAGGAACGTCAGCTGTGACGCGCCGCGCGCGGCGAGCTGCTGCATTTTCTGCGAAAGCGCTACGCTGCTCATCTCCTGTCCCTCGATGCACATGGCAATCAGCGCGCCACTCTTGGGAAGCTTCTGCTCGACGAGCGTAGCCTCCTTTTTGAGGGCCTGGCGGATCTCCGCCTCGCTCGGCTCGTCGCCGAGGCGCTGCTCGGGCAGCTCCAAAAGCTCTAACTTGCAGCAGCGCGAAAGGCGCTTTTCATATTCCTTGACGGCCTGCTCGTAGAAGGCCTCCTTCAGTTTTCCGACGCAAAGGACGGTGATCTTCTGCATACGTGTACCTCGCTGATGGTGTCGCGCGGCGCGGCGGCAAGGCGGACGCTCAGCCCGCTCGATTGCAGCGCGCGGCCGACGGTGTATTCGGCAAGCTGGGGAGAGTTGTTCTCGTCGCTCAGGTGCGCGAGCAGAATGTCGCTCGTGCCCGCGCGGACGCATTCGATGGCGAATTCCGCCGCGGCGTCGTTCGACAGGTGCCCGTACTCGCTCAGGATGCGCTGCTTAAGGTAGTAAGGGTAGCCGCCGTTTTTGAGCATCACGACGTCGTGATTCGATTCGAGCAGCAGCATGTCCGCGCCGAGGGCGGCATCGTGCGCCTCATCGGTGACAAAGCCCGTGTCCGTTAGCACGGCGAGCGAGCCTGCGTCGCTCTCGATGCGGTAGCCGACGCTCTCTTTCGCGTCGTGCGACGTGCGGAACGAGCGGACGTGCAGGTCCTTGATCGTAAACTCTTTGCCCGTGGCAAAGGCGCGCAGGCGCGGCTCGGGGTATTGGATCGCCGCCGCGGTACCGAACGTCGCATACAGCGGGGCGGGGCATTTTTTGGCGAGCGTCACAAGTCCTCGGACATGGTCGATGTGCTCGTGCGTGATGAGGATGCCGTCGAGATCATCGAGCGTGAGATCAAGCACTGCGAGCGATTGCGTGATGCGGCGGCAGGAGATGCCCGCGTCGATGAGAAGGTGCGTATCGTTGTGACAGACGAGCGCGGCGTTGCCGGCGCTCGAACTGGCGAGGGTGTAAAATTCCATGGGTCGATTCCTTTATCTCTATTCTTCAAAATCATACCACAGCTGCGCGCAATAGTCAAAAAGAAAAAGCCCCCGCACGGGGGCCCTGAGAGAGAGAAGCGCGGTCAATTGGCGGGAAAGGCGAGTCCCGCCATGAAGCCGTTTTCACCCGTGCAGACGATGTCGCCCGCGGCGAGCACGCCGCCGCAGACGTACAGGTCGGCCTGACAGGGGAGCGAGGCGTCAGGATAGTTGGTCACAACATAGGTGTAACGCGAGAGCGTCTGCCCGCAATAGCGTGTGAGGTCAAAGCCCTGCGAGCGCTGGAGGTCGTTGTAGCTCAAATACGGCTCTTCGAGCGTTTCGCCCAGCGTGACGCTCAGCGTTTCGATCGGCTGGTCGTTCACCTCCCAGCCGAGGGAGGCAAGATACGCAATGCGCTCTTCATTTGTTCCGGCGGCGATGATGGGCGGCGGAGACGAATGCCGGCACGCGCGCAGCGCCAGAAAGAGCGAGAGCAGCAGCGCGAAGATGAGCAGAATTTTTACAACGCGGCGTTTGGAGCACTTAGCGGTGATGATGAACATGAAGCGACCACACCCTTTCGATAAAAGCTATTCCACCGAAAGAAAAAGTATGCTACACTGATACTTCAGAATGCAGAAAGGCGGGAACCACCATGGCACAGCAGAGACTCGACAAGATCATCGCCTCGACCGGGCGCTATTCGCGCCGCGAGGTCAAGACCCTCGTGCGCGAGGGTTGCGTGCTCGTCGACGGGCGCATCGCGGCCAGTGCGGAGGACAAGTGCGACCCCTTGACCGCGCGCATCAGTGTGAACGGCGAAGAGCTTTTTTATCGCGAGCACACGTATGTGATGCTCCACAAGCCCGCGGGCGTGCTCTCGGCGACCGAAGACGGACGCGGGGAGACGGTGCTCGACCTGCTTGCGCCCGAGTATCGAAAGATCGGCCTGTTTCCCGTCGGGCGGCTCGACAAGGACACGGAGGGGCTGCTGCTTTTGACCGACGACGGCGCGCTCGCGCACGACCTGCTCGCGCCGAAAAAGCATGTCGACAAGGTCTACTTCGCTCGCACCGACGGCGCGCTCGACGACGCTGACTGTAAAGCCTTTGTGCAGGGCATCACGCTCGGCGACGGGCTTGAATGCCTTCCGGCAAAGCTTGAGATTTTAAAGAGCGACGCGCAGAGCGAGGCGCTCATCACCATCCGCGAGGGCAAGTTCCACCAGATCAAGCGGATGCTGGCCTCGCGCGGAAAGCCGGTCGTTTACTTAAAGCGGCTGAGCATGGGCTCACTCACGCTTGACGAGGGGCTTTCCAAGGGCGAATACCGCCTGCTCACGGCGGAAGAGATCAAAAACCTGCGGGAAAGTGGGCAATTTGCCCAAGGAAAAGCGGGCGCGGACAAGTAAGCGTTTGTCCTTCCTTTACGGAATGCCTAAAAAAGAAGAAAAAAATTGTTGAAAAGAGAAAAAAGTTCTTGCAATCGTCAGACGGAGAAAGTATAATAGTCCCATCAAGTTGGCAGAATGCACAAACTCCCTAATAAATCAAGGAGGCACGGAATATGTCCGGTAGGATTTTTCAGAACATCGTTTTACAGTTTAAGGAAACGACCGATACGGTCATTGGCGTGATCGACTCCGAGGGCACGGTCATCGCCTGCACCGACCTGCCGGAGATCGGCCAGCGCTGGCCGCATCTGGTGCAGCCCATCAATGAGGCCGAGGGCGCCTGCACCGCGCTCGAGGGCAAGACCTTCAAGGCGCTCGAGGGCTGGGGCGGTCAGTTCGACTTTGCGGCCTTCACCCGCGGCGAGGACGCGCTCAGCTCGACCGTCTGCAGCATGGCGACCGTCGCGCTCAACACCGCCAAGAGCTATTACGAGGAAAAGCACGACAAGACGTCATTTGTCAAGAGCATCCTCTCCGACAACATTCTGTTAAGCGATATCTACGTCCGCGCCAAGGAGCTGCACGTCGAGGCGGAGCTCAACCGCGGCGTGTTCGTCATCCGCCGCACGGACGAAAAGGCCGACGCCGTCCCCGTCGAGACCGTGCAGAACATCTTCCCCGACCGGCAGACGAGCTTTGTCCTTTCCATGGGCGAGGACGATGTGGTGCTCGTGCAGCAGCTCGGCGACAATGTGGAGATGAGCGACCTTGAAAAGACCGCCGCGCAGATCGAAGAGACGCTGCGCGTGAACGGTGAGAGCACCGTGGTCGTCGGTATCGGCACGGTGGCGACGCACCTGCGCGACCTCGCGAAGTCCTATAAGGAAGCGCAGATGGCGATCGAGGTCGGCAAGGTCTTCGACACCGAGAAGTACATCATCAGCTATGAAAACCTCGGCATCGGCCGCCTCATTTATCAGCTGCCGACGACACTGTGCGAAATGTTCCTGCAGGAGGTCTTCAAGAAGAACCCCATCGACGCGCTCGACAAGGAGACGCTCTTTACGATCAACAAGTTCTTCGAGAACAACCTCATCCTCTCTGAAACGGCGAGAAAGCTGTTCGTCCACAGAAATACGCTCGTCTACCGTCTCGAGAAGATCAAGAAGCTCACGGGCCTCGACTTGCGCGAGTTTGACGACGCCATCACCTTCAAGGTCGCGCTCATGGTCAAAAAGTACCTTGCCTCCCGCGGCATCGAAGCGTAAAGAAAAAGAATTTGACAAGGGCTGTCTTCAGACAGTCCTTGTTTTTTCGCCATTTTGCGGCAAAAAAGTTGAAAGTTTACATAATTACCTGTTGCCATCGCGGACTTGCCGCGCTATAATAAAGACTGAAAATTTGCGGGATCGAGTCAAAACCTGCTGGAAACCGAGGGAAGAGCATGATACGCCTGAGCGATGTAGTAAAGGAATACGAGAGCGGCACGACGGCCTTAAAGGGCATTTCGCTTCGCATCGAGGATGGGGAATTCGTCTTTTTGGTCGGCCCGAGCGGCAGCGGCAAGTCGACGATCATCAAGCTGCTCACCGGCGAGATCGTGCCGACGTCCGGTCAGATCGCCGTCAACGGCTTCAGCCTGACGAACATTGCCGAGCGGCAGATCCCGCTGCTGCGCCGCTCCGTCGGCGTCATCTTCCAGGACTTCCGCCTGATCGAGAAGAAAACGGTCTACGAGAACCTGAGCTTCGCCATGCGCGCCGTCGGTTCTTCGCCGCGCGAGATCAAAAAGCGCATCCCCTATGTGCTTGAGCTCGTCGGACTTGAGGAAAAGACCGACCGTTATCCCAACGAGCTCTCCGGCGGCGAACAGCAGCGCGTGGCCATTGCGCGTGCGCTCATCAACAACCCCAGCACCATCATCGCCGACGAGCCGACGGGCAACCTGGACCCCGCGCGCTCGCTGGAGATCATGCGCCTGCTCGAGCGCATCAACCATCTCGGCACGACGATGGTCGTCGTCACGCACGAGAAAGATCTTGTCAATCAGTTCAAAAAACGCGTCGTCACGCTCGAACAGGGCATCATCACGAGCGATGGCGACGGCGTCGGCTATAATGCGAGGTAAGCTATGCGCAAACACGATTTTTCTTACTTTTTCGGCGAGGGCATGCGCAACATGTTCTCGCACGGATTCATGTCCTTTGCGGCCGTGGGCATCACGGTCGCCTGCCTTGTCGTCATGGGTACGTTTTCGCTTGTGGCGTACAACGCGCAGGTGCAGCTCCAACAGCTCGAGAGCGAGTATGAAATTCTCGCCTTCGTGGACGAGAGCTGCGACGATGCGCAGACCAAGGCCGTGGGCCGCGCCATTGAGCAGCGTGACAATGTGAAAGAATGTGTCTTCATCAGCAAGGAAGAGGCGATGAAGTCCTTTGAGGCGCGTTACGAGGGGGACAACATGTTCCAGAACCTTGACCCCGAGATTTTGCGCGACCGCTACGCTGTCTATGTTGACGATCTGAGCATTTCCGGCAAGACCGCGCAGGACATCCTCGACAATGTCGAAGGCGTTGCCAATGTCCGCGTGGACGAAGACATCGCGGGCGGCTTTATCACGCTGCGAAATGTTGCGAGCGTAGTGTGCATCGCGCTCATTGCCATTTTGCTGCTCGTGTCGGTCTTCATCATCTCGAATACCATCAAGCTCACGACATTCGACCGCCGCGACGAGATCGCCATTATGAAGATGGTCGGCGCGACGAACGGATTTATCCGCTGGCCGTTCGTGTACGAGGGCTTTATGATCGGCCTTCTCAGCGCGGTGCTGGGCTTTGGCTTGCAGTGGCTCCTGTATGAATCCGTCGCAAAGAGCCTTGCGATGTCCGACCGGCTGCAGCTTCTCACGATCGTCGACTTTACGTCGATCTGGCGGCCCGTGGCTGCGATCTTTGCCGCCGCCGGTATCCTGATCGGTGTGGGTGGCAGCCTGACGGCTATCCGCAAGTTCCTGCACGTGTGAGGGAGGCGGACGATGAGCAGAAAAAAGATCGCACGCATCCTCCTGGTGCTGGCCGTCTTCGCGTCGCTGACGCTGACGGAGTTGACACCGCTTTCCCTGGTGCAGGACGCCTCCGCTGTTACGCAGGCGGATATCGACAAGCTCAAAGACGAGCTCAGCGGTATGAACTCGGAAAAGTCGCAGCTGGAAAAGGAGCTCAAGTCCATCCAGAACGACAAGAGCGCGGCCCTTGCGCAGAAGGAGAACATCGACAAGCAGATCAACTTGCTTCAGTCGGAGATCAAGGGCGTTGAGTCGCTCATCAGCGAGTATGAGACGCTGATCACGCAGACCGAGCAGGAGATCCGCGAGAACGAAGAGGAAGAGGCGCGCCAGTACGAAAAGTTCTGCGAGCGTGTGCGCTCAATGGAGGAGCGCGGCACGGTGTCGTACTGGTCGGTGCTGTTCGACTCGGCAAGCTTTTCCGACCTTTTGAGCGCCATGGACTTCATCAGCGAGATCATGGACAGCGACCAGAAGGTCATCGACGATTTGCGCGCCCTGCGCGAGCAGATCGAGCAGAAGAAGGCTTCGCTCGAGACCTCCCTTGCCGAGCAGCAGAGCGCCAAGGAGACGCTCGTTGCCAAAAAGAGCGAGCTGAACACCCAGCGCGCTGAGGCGGAAAAGGTGCTTGCCGAGCTCAAGGCGAACGAGGCGCAGTATAAGCAGGTCCTTTCGGAAAAGGATGCCGCGATGGAGCGCCAGCAGGCGGAGATCGTGCGCCTTTCCCGTGAGCTTGCCGAAAAGAACGGCAACACCACCGTGACCTACGGCGGCTATATCTGGCCGTGCTCGAGCAAGTATGTCACCTCGCCGCTCGGCGCGCGCTACACGGGCATCGCGGGCGCGTCGACGAATCACGCGGGCATTGACATCGGCCGCGTGGG
>ENA-OPCZ01000860-OPCZ01000860.1-human-gut-metagenome-genome-assembly--contig:-NODE-860-length-17626-cov-3.162370_pt1 | contig 17626 bp, 16 predicted proteins | sample MGYA00241566_ERZ501483 | MGnify/ENA primary metagenome ERZ501483 (study PRJEB25962, sample SAMEA1965191) | human gut metagenome | biome: human gut; feature: human-associated habitat; material: faeces... | reverse complement strand
TTGCGTGGAAAGGCCTTCGATAGGATATTCCTCGGCAAGCGACCAAAGAGAATCACCAGGCTGAACGCGAATAGTCTCGTAGGTAACGTTGGAAACGGACTCGGCATACGCGGCGTGACGAGCGCTAAAGACCGACGTAGCGAGGACAACGAAGAGCGTAAGCGCAACGGCAACGGCGACAATCGTCGGAACCTTCAGGGCAACGCGGGCCGGCGCAACTACAGCCTGCTGATTGCGAGCAGGCTTTACGGTCAAAGGCTGAAAGCCGGAGCGGCCACCCTGAACAACCGTAAAAGTGGGTTCTGCAGGCGTCTCGAGTTTAAGGGCAAGGTTTCCCTGGACCATATTCGTTGCGTTCATCATGTTCTCCTCTCGCGTGTTTTGCTGAGAACAGTTTTATCAAGCCGCGCGGACAAAAATGTCTAGCGCGAGAACGAATGTTCGGTTATTATTATCTTCGAACAGTTGTTCCTGTCAAGCAAAAATAGAACATTTGTTTGGTATGGGTAGAGAGGAATCCCTGATGGCTCGCAAAATTACCAAGCGTCAGCAGCAAATTTACGACTTCATCAAGGAATATCAGCAGGAGAAGGGCTATCCGCCCAGTGTACGCGAGATGGCTTCGGCTGTGGGCCTTTCCTCCCCTAGCACTGTACATGCGCATCTCTCCGCACTCGAAGCACGCGGCTTGCTCAAGCGTGACGCCACCAAGCCTCGCGCTCTCGAGCTCTTTGACGAGGACGGATCTTCCGTCTCCATCGCAAAGTCCGATGAGCCCACGGCGCCCCGCGGCACCGTATCGCTGCCTCTCGTAGGCCGCGTCGCCGCAGGGATTCCCATCCTTGCCGAGCAGAATATCGAGGACACCTTTACCATCCCAACCGAGATCGCAACGGACCAGGGGTCCTTTATCCTCGAGGTCCACGGCAATTCGATGATTAACGTCGGCATCTATAACGGCGACTACATCATTGTTCGCGAGCAGAAGAGCGCCATGAATGGCGAGATTGTCGTGGCCATGATCGATGGCTCCGCAACAGTCAAAACGTTCTACAAGGAGCAGGGGCGCGTTCGCCTGCAGCCTGAAAACGACACCATGGAGCCCATCTACGCGACAAATCCCACGATTCTGGGCAAGGTCGTCGGTTTGATGCGCCGGTTTTCGTAATGCAAAAACGTATCACCGTCTTTGATACCATTCGCGGGTTTACCATGCTGTCGATGGCGGGATTTCATGCCTGCTACGACCTTGCTTACCTATATGGCTGGAATATGCCTTGGTTTACCCAGACCATCTTCCAGGACATCTGGCGCGCCAGCATTAGTTGGGTATTTTTGTTTATTGCCGGCTGGATGTGCACCCTATCGCGCAACAACATAAAGCGTGCCGCCAAATATGCCGTTGCCGCTTTAGTTGTATGGGTTGCAACGACGCTCGCCTCAGTCGATGACTCGGTGAACTTCGGCATCATTTTCTGCATGGCGGCGTGCACTGCCATTGTCGCACTCGCGCGTCCGGTTCTCGATAGAGTGCCGGCAGCATGGGGTATAACAATTTGCCTCATATTCTTTGCCTGTACCTGGAGCATTCCTAAAGCGGTCTACCCTATCCCCTATCTAGCTTGGCTGGGATTCCCAAGTCCAGACTTTGTCTCCGGCGATTACTATCCACTCATACCCTTCTTATTTATGTACCTCGCAGGCTTCTTTGCCGCCCGCACGGCACGGAAAGCAAACTGTGAAGTACCGGGATGGGCCTATGAAAATCCCATCCCGGCCCTCGCGAGCCTCGGACGCCATGCACTGCCATTCTACCTGCTTCATCAACCGGTTATCTTGGGTGTACTGGAGCTGATTTATTCCGTTCGGTAACGCTCAAGACGTGGTGCGATGCGGGCCGGAAGCTTTGCCACAATACGAACGCCGCCCTCAAGATATTCCTCGTGCAGGAGGGTTCCCTGTTCGTGCACGAGCGTGATTAGCGCGCCCTCTCGATACGGGATATCGGCCGAAAGCAAAACGTCCGTAGCGGCCGCTTCACGAGCGATGCGATCGACTAAGTCATCAAGACCCTCACCCGTCTGAGCCGAGAACAGCACCGCCTCGGGATAGCGCCGGCGAAAGCTCAAGCGATCGACGCTATCGAGCAGGTCAATTTTATTGAGCACGGTAAGCGTCAGGCGTTCACCGGCACCAATCTCGTCAAGGACACGATCAACCGCCTCGAGCTGACGCTCGTAATCCTCATCGGAAGCATCTACAACTTTAAGAATCAAATCGGCGCCGAGCACCTCGGAAAGCGTAGATTTAAACGCGTCGACCAGGCCATGGGGCAGCTTTTGAATAAAGCCGACGGTATCGGTGATCGTCATGCCACGGCCACCGGGTAAACGGTACGAGCGCGTCGTGGGATCGAGCGTGGCAAACAACTTATCCTGCGAAAGCACCTTGGATCCCGTCAATCGATTAAGCAACGTCGACTTACCGGCATTGGTGTAGCCAGCCAACGCCACGCGAAACGCCGGCGATTCAATACGGCTTTTCGATTGCACATCACGACGTTGTTCAACCTGCTTCAGTTCACGTCGAAGAGCTGCGATCTTATTGCGAATCAGGCGACGGTCGACCTCGAGCTGGCTTTCACCCTGGCCAAAGCGCGAGCCAATACCGCCACGCGTCTGTTCCTTAGCAAGATGGCTCCACATACCTCGCAGACGAGGCAGCAGGTACTGCAACTGTGCCAGCTGCACCTGCAAGCGGCCCTCACGCGTCTGGGCATGCAGGCCAAAGATATCCAAAATCAACGCCGTACGGTCAATAATCTTGACCGGTTCGCCCACGGCTTTCTCAAGATAGGACTGCTGCGAAGGCGTCAGGTCGTCATCGAAGATAACAACAGCCGCATCCATGCGATGCACCAAACCGCACAGCTCCTCGACCTTGCCGGAGCCGATAAACGATTTGGGATAGGGCTTGACCAGGCGCTGCGACAAGCGTGCCACGCATTGGGCTCCAGCAGTGTGGGCCAGACGCTCGAGCTCGTCGAGCGAACGGTCGAGCGGCCAGGCGTTATCGCGCCACTCAACACCAACCAATATGGCGCGCTCGGGTTCAGGCGCCGTGGGGACCAAAGGGAAACGAGCCATTAGGCAGCCTCGATGCGACGGTAGATATCATCAACGACCTCATCGATCGTAAACTCATCCATATCGAACCACACGATGCGATCGTCACGCTTAAACCAGGAAAGCTGGCGCTTTGCATAGCGACGTGAGCGCATCTTGATAAGCTCACGGGCCTCATCCATGGAAATAACGCCACGGAAAGCATCAATAATCTCTTTGTAACCGATTGCCTGCATCGACGTGAGGGCATCACCCAGGCCCTGGTCCATAAGGCCGCGGACCTCATCAACCAACCCCTGCTCAAACATAAGGTCGACACGCAGGTTAATGCGCTCATAGAGCACTTCACGGCTACGCGTCAGACCAAACCACAAGGCATGGTAACGCTCGCGTGGAACGCTGAATTTCGACTTCTGCTGGGCATACGACACACCGTCATCGTGCATCTCGAGCGCACGAATCACGCGACGCACGTTATGGGGATGAATCACGGCAGCAGATTCAGGATCGCGTTCGGCAAGCAGAGAATGCAGCGCCTCCTCGCCAATGCGCTCAGCAAGTTCCTGATAGCCCGCGCGGCGTTCGTCCTCGAGCTCTCCCGAAGGAAAATCCATTTCATCGAGTGCAGCCTTGAGATACAAGCCCGTACCGCCGCAAAAGACCGGAAGACGTTGCTCGCTAAGCAAACGCTCGACATGCGCCCGGGCATCCGACTGATAGAGCGCAGCAGAATACGCAACGCCCGGATCCACGATATCGACAAGGCGCAGGGGCACCGAGCACTCCTCGGGCATCATCTTGGCCGTACCGATGTCCATGCCACGATAGATTTGCATCGCATCGCACGACAACACTTCGGACGAAAGGCGAGCAGCCAGGCGATCGGCAACATCGCTTTTACCGACCGCCGTCGGACCGACAATCGCTATGGCAGAAAGGCTTGCACCGGGAGAGATCATTAGCGAGGCTCGCCCACAACGGAGCCAGACAGATACCACGTCATGGCGACATCAACATCGACGTCGACGAATTTACCGATGAGCTGATCGATGCTATAGCCAGCAGGAATCGGCGCATGCACCGTCTGGTTCTTGGGACTCTTGCCCAGAAGGACAGCGTCATTCTTCTTGCTCGTGCCCTCAATGAGCGCAGGCACCACGGTGTGAAGCTCGCCCTGGTTATACTCGTGGGCCGTCGTCTCGATAACCTTGACCAGACGGTTAAAGCGCTCAAGGATAACCTCATGCGGCGTGGGGTCTTCAATCTCGGCAGCCGGGGTACCGGCACGCTTGGAGTAAATAAACGTGTAGGCCTGGGCATAGCGCACCGTCTCGGCAAGCGAGAGCGTCTGCTCAAAGTCTTCCTCAGTCTCACCCGGGAAGCCCACGATGATGTCGGTCGAAAGCGCAATATCGGGCATACGGTTGCGAATGCGATCGACCAGGCCCAGATAATCCTCGCGCGTGTACCGACGGTTCATCTCTTTAAGAATGCGCGTGGAGCCCGACTGAACGGCCAGGTGGAGCTGCGGCATAACGGCAGGCGTCTCGGCCATAGCATCGATGGTCTCGGGCAGCAGATCCTTAGGATGCGAAGAGGTAAAGAAGATACGCTCGACGCCCGTATCGCCCACGGCGCGCAGCAGATCGGCAAAGCGCGGCTTGCCGAAGAGATCGCGACCGTAAGAGTTGACGTTTTGGCCCAGCAGCGTAACCTCGCGCACGCCCTGGCGCACGAGCCCGGTCACCTCATCGACAATCTCCTCGAAGGGACGGCTCTTCTCGCGACCACGGACGTACGGCACGATGCAGTACGTGCAAAAGTTGTTGCAGCCCGTCATGATGGGAACCCACGCGTGATACTGCGTCTCGCGATGCCACGGCATACTCATGGCGTCGGTATCCTCATGCTCATTCGTGCGGATATGGCGCTTGCCATCCATAAACGCCTCGGCAATGAGCTCGGCCACGTGAGCAATGGAATGGGTGCCAAAAATGACGTTGACGTTATCGACGTTGGTGAGCAAGCCCTCGCCATCGCGCTGGGCGATGCAGCCGCCCACGGCGACCACGCGCTTACCCGAAGGCGAAGGAGGAAGGCTCTTGCAGGAATTGCACTGACCATACAAACGCGTATCGGCAGCCTCGCGCACACAGCACGTCATGAACACGACAATATCGGCATGCTCGGGATCGAGCGCCATAAGACAGCCATACGAATCGAGCAAACCACTCACGCGCTCGGAGTCGTGCTGGTTCATCTGGCAGCCGAATGTGCGGATAAAGTAGGTTTTACCGGCAAGAATATCGCGTACGGAACGCTGGTCCATGAGCTTACATCCTAACGATGGTATCGACGGGGCGCATAGGTGCTACAAGCGTGCAGAAGGCTCGCTTACGCAACAGGCTTAACATCGTCCATGACGACATTATCCATAGCAGCCCGATTTATCTGGTGAACGTAGATAGAAAGACGAATTGCCGTCCGCGACTCTCCGTTAATGAGAATGTCGGAGAACACCGGCGCGCAGGAGACATCAAAGCCGGTCGGAATCAGAAAGCCGCGCGCGATGGCGACGGCCTTGATGGCCTGGTTGACGGCGCCAGCGCCGACGCATTGAATGTTGACGGGGACGCCATCTTTGACCATGCCGGCAATGGCGCCGGCAACGGACGCGGGCGATGATTTGCTTGATACCTTCAGGCAATCCATGAAGAAACTCCTGCGTTTAAAAGTACGTTTTAACTGCAATAACTGTATCGTACCGAGCGGACTCGGTAAAGATGCTATTCCTCTTTGGCAAGATCGAACGTCACGGTGATGCGATCACGCGAAACGCGAATCTTAGGGTCGCCGCACAGGTTGAGGTAATACCGAGCGGCAAGGTCGTTAAAGTCACGCTCGACAGCACGCGAAAACTGCGCCATATCATCCTTGGCGATTCGAAGGCCTCGACGGTCCTTGGCAAGATCGACGGGAGCCGGCGCATGAGAGGTGGAATCGCGCTCACGCAGCAGACGCGCGGCCACGCCGCGAACGGGCTTAATCTGGCCCGACAGAATACGGTGGGCAGTACGCTCGGACATCTCGAGACCCAGCCCGGAGCAGATCCGGATAAAGTCCTCGGCATCCGAGGCAAGGCCTAAACGATCGATAACCGGAAGCTCGCACTCGTCGTCGATAAAGAGCAGGCGCGACGTATCGAGACGGTTCGAAGCCTGAGCGTACAGGGTCGCAGCGATCTCGGACGGAGAGCCCAGGTACACATCGCAGCCACGCAGCTCCTCAAGGGCAAACTCACAGGCCGCGCGAATGATGTTGTGAGGGCCACGAGCGCATACATAGCGACCGTCTTCGTCTTTAACCGCCTGAGGCCAGCTCGACTGGTCGGCTCGCTCACCCAAACGATCGGTGGCAACGCACACCTTAAACGCGGAACCCAAATCGACGCCCGATGTAACAACGCGTGCCTCATCCGTGTTCTGCTTGATAGAGAACAGCGCCATACCACGACCGTGAACACCCCAACGGTCCATTTTCATGCTCTCAAGCTTGGAGGTAACACGGGCGTCGAAGATACGCTCCTGCATATCCTGCGGCACACCCGAACCGTTATCCAGGAAGAGGAGGGTGCGAACACCCTCCTCCTTGGTCGTGGCAAGATAGACCTTATCGGCTCCGGCATCACGAGCATTACGCAGCATCTCGATGACAATGTCCTCTACATGCTGAATATCATGCTTGGCCTGACGGCGCTCGGCCTCCGAAACGCGGAGGCGGACATACCCCTCGCCAAGGTTTTCCTCGACGCGAAGGTTGCCCTCCCCCGACATCGACGCGATAAATGAGATGAGCTCGTTCGCGTCGTTCATGTTATTTAGCGATATCGACGGCACGGCTCTCGCGAATCACGACAACGCGCACCTGACCGGGATACTCCATCTCTTCCTCGATCTGGTGGGCGATATCGTGCGCAAGCACCGTAGACTGGGCATCGGAGATCTTGTCCGGCTGGACCATGACATGAACCTCGCGACCGGCCTGCATGGCATAGGTACGCTCGACGCCGTCGTGAGAATTGGCAATCTCCTCGAGCTTCTCAAGGCGCTTGATGTAGTTCTCGGCCGACTCACGGCGGGCACCGGGGCGAGAAGCGGAGACGGCATCGGCAGCCTGGACCAGAACGTCGAGCACCGTGTTGGGGTCGACATCGGCATGATGGGCCTCGATCGCGTGGACGATGACGGGCTTCTCGCCATAACGGCGGGCAAGCTCGGCGCCAATCACAGCATGCGGGCCCTCAACGTCGTGGTCGATGGCCTTACCCAGGTCATGCAGAAGACCGGCGCGCTTGGCGGTCACAACATCCAGACCAAGCTCGGAGGCCATAACGCCGCACAGGTCGGAAACCTCAAGCGAGTGCTGCAGAACGTTCTGACCAAACGAGGTGCGGTAGCGCAATGCACCCAGGGTCTTGACGATCTCGGGATGCAGGTCGTGGATACCGGTATCGAAGGCGGCCTGCTCGCCTGCCTCGCGCACGCGCTGCTGAACCAAATCGGCGGCCTTGTGATACATCTCCTCGATGCGGGCGGGGTGAATACGACCGTCGGCAATGAGGTTCTCAAGTGCCACGCGGGCGGTCTCACGACGGACCGGATCGAAGCTCGAGAGTACAACGGTCTCGGGAGTGTCATCAATCACGAGGTTGACGCCGGACACCTGCTCAAAGGTGCGAATGTTGCGACCCTCGCGACCAATGATGCGACCCTTGAGGTCATCGGAGGGAATATGCACGGAAGTGACAGTGACCTCGGCGGTATGGTCGGCGGCGCAACGCTGAATCGCCAGGGAGAGAATCTCCTGGGCGGTCTTGTGGCACTCGGCGCGGACCTGCTGCTCGGACTCACGGATGATGGTGGCCGCCTCGTGGGTAACCTCGCCGCGGACCTTGTCGAGCAGCTCCTTGTGAGCGTCCTCGCGCGTAAGGTCGGCAATACGCTCAAGCTCGGAATTCTGCTTGGCGCAGAGCTCCTCAAGCTCGCGAGAGCGCTTCTCGACCTGGCCGGCCTGGCTGGACAGCTGATGCTCGCGCTTATCGAGAGCATCGTTGCGGCGATCGAGCGATTCCTCGCGCTGCATCACGCGATTTTCGAGCGTGCGAATCTCGCTCTTACGCTGCTTGTCCTCGGCCTCGGCGGCCTGCTTGTTCTTGATGATCTCTTCCTTAGCCTCGAGCAGAGCCTCTTTTTTGAGGGTCTCGGCCTGACGCTTGGCATCACCGATCAGGGACTCTGCCTGCGCGTGTGCCGACTGAATCTTTTCGTCGGCCTCGTGAAGACTACCCTGCTTGGCGGTGCGCATGTAGGCAATGGCGGCGATGGCACCCAAAACGAGGCCAACGAGCGCTGCAATAATAGGCATGCTCACTCCTTTTTATGGATTCGTTACACAGCAAAGCGAACCGTCCTTACGAACGGCTCGCGACATTTGAGTAATATGGGCGCAGCTTATGCGGGTCGGATACAGATAAACATATAAACAAACTCATCACAGATGAGCACATATCACAAAGCAAATGACAGTAATTATCCTACGTTGAACCGCAACAACTGTCAAATAAACGCACCCAGCACGGCACCAATCAAGCGGTGAACGGCAGGGGCGTAACGGGCGAACGCTTACACAGCGCATTCCTCGCTTGAGGCATCGAGGCGCGCCTTAACGGCATCAGCGGCGATGTGATACGAAAAGCCCTTACCCATCAAAAACCTGACGAGCTTTTCGAATGGACGCGCCTCGGGAACACGACGTTTAGCGAGCAAGGCCGAAGCGCGGGCCAAGTCGTCATCCACGGCAAAATACGCCTCGGGATACCCGGGGATATCTTCAAGCACGACATGACGACGCTTGAGCTCAACCTCAATCTTGCGCTGTCCCCAGCCGCGACGTTTGCGTTCTTCGATAAAGTACGAACAAAAACGGTTCTCATCCAAAAAACGATACTCGGTCGCTCGAGCAACTGCAAAATCGATCGCGGGCTGTCGAAAGCCATAGCGCGCCAACTTATCGCGCACCTCGCCCGTGGCATGATCACGGCGCGAAAGCATCTCGGTCACCATGGTGAGCGCACATTTACGTTCGATAAGCTGCACTGCCTCGCGAAAGTCATCCCAATCACAGGGAAGGTCGGGGCGGTTCTTAACGTACAGGCGCGCCACGCGCACGGGAATCCAAATGGAACGTTCGAAACCGCCCTCAAGATCGCAATCGATATGCGCGCAGGGCTTTTTAGACGCATAACCGCTCGAGAACGAGGAGGCCGCTTTCTTATCGGGAAAGACGACCGTGGCCTCGGTCACCGTATACGACATGTCGGCATCCGCTACTCGTCGTCATCGTCGAGCATCGCGGAGCCATCGATGGCGTACAGCTCATCAAACTCCTCGGGGGCGGGCTGGTCGGTCAACTCAACCTCGGAGGGGGCATCATCGTCATACTCAAGGCCGCAGGCAAGGCGAACCTTGTGCTCGATCTCGTCGGCGCAATCGGGGTGCTCGCGCAGGAACGTCTTGGCGGCCTCGCGACCGTTGCCGAGCTTATCCTCGCCATAGGCAAACCAGGACCCCATCTTTTTGCAGATGCCGCACTCGACGGCCATATCCAGAATCGAGCCCTCTTTGGAGATGCCGGTGCCATACATGATGTCAAACTCGGCCGAGCGGAACGGAGCGGCTACCTTGTTCTTAACGACCTTGGCACGAACGCGATTGCCGATAACCTCGTCCTTGAGCTTGATGGTATCGATTTTGCGAATATCGATTCGCACGGAAGAGAAGAACTTGAGCGCGCGGCCGCCCGTAGTGGTCTCGGGATTGCCGAACATGACGCCGATCTTCTCGCGCAGCTGGTTAATGAAGATGCAGGTCGTGTTGGACTTGGAAAGCGAGCCGGCGAGCTTGCGGAGCGCCTGGCTCATCAAACGAGCCTGCAGGCCCACCGTCGTGTCACCGATCTCGCCCTCAATCTCGGCACGCGGAGTCAAGGCGGCGACAGAGTCGACGACGATGGCGTCGATGGCACCGGAGCGCACCAGCGCTTCGCAGATCTCCATGGCCTGTTCGCCGGTGTCCGGCTGGCTGACCAGCAGGTTGTTGATATCCACACCCAGCGCCTCGGCATAGGTGGGGTCTAGTGCGTGCTCAACGTCGATAAAGGCCACCTCGCCGCCCTTCTTCTGGGCTTCGGCAAGGATGTGCAGTGCCAGCGTGGTCTTACCGCTGGATTCCGGGCCGTACACCTCGATGATGCGCCCGCGCGGCACACCGCCCACGCCCAGCGCCAGATCCAGCCCCAGACTGCCGGTGGAAATGGCATCCACCTGCATGGAGGCGTTGTCGCCCAGCTTCATGACGGCACCCTTGCCGAACTGCTTTTCGATCTGCGCCAGCGCCGTAGCCAGCGCATCCTTCTTGGCTTCCGGCTCGGTCTTTTGGGTGGCCGGTGCAACGTTGTTGTTCTGATTTTTTGCCATAGCCTGCTGCTCCTTTTATCCTTTGGGCCCGCAGAGGGCGGGCTGTCCTTCGCTTTCCTTCTTAGTATAACACAAAATCAAAATATTACAACAAGAAGTTGTTTGTTTTTTTCCAATTTATTTTGCGCGATGGGCGATCACACAGCGGTCGTTGCCGCCAAAGTCCTGTATGCAGCGGATATCTGCCCATCCGTTCTCTGCCAGCAGGGCGCTTACAGCTTCCCGCTGCTGCCAGCCGATCTCCAACACCAGCGCCCCGCCGGGGCACAGCGCATTTTGGTAGTGCTGCGCCAGCGCCCGGTAGAATACAAGGCCGTCCTCTCCGGCTTCCAGCGCCATAGCAGGCTCCTGCGCCACCTCGGGCTGCAGCTGCTCCATCTCGGCGGCGGTCAGGTAGGGCGGGTTCGAGACGATGAGTTCCAGCTGCCCCTCCGGCAGGGTTTCCCAGTAGGTGAACAGGTCGCCCTGCACCGGCTGCACCGCGTAGACGGGCTTTTTGCCTGCCCGCAGCGCGTTCAGCGCCGGGCCCCAGTCCAAGGCCGGGGCATCTGCCTGTTCAAGCGCAGAGGGTTCCAGCACGTTCTCGGTCTGTCTGCCCTGCCCGGTCAGAGCGCAGCGGGCGTTCTTTTCCAGATAGACAAAGGCCGCAGGGCTTTTTTCCACGCAGGTCACCTGCGCGGCGGGACAAAAGCGCTTGACCCCCAACCCCAGACAGCCTGTCCCGGCGCACAGGTCCAGCACCCGGGGCGATTCGATGCCCGCAAGGGTCTCGGCGGCGGCCTGCGCCACCACCTCGGTATCTGCCCGGGGGCAGAGCACCCCGGGGCCTACCGCCAACTCAAAATCTAAAAAGCTCCAGCTGCCGCAGAGGTATTGCAGCGGCTCCCGCGCGGCGCGGCGGGTGCAGAGCACTTCCAGCGCCGCCGCCTGCTCTGCGGTCAGCGGACGGTCGGAAAGCCGCACGTCCCGCCCGGTCGCCAGCCGGAACAGCTCCCGCGCGTCAAAATCCGCGTCCGGGCAGCCTGCGGCGGTCAGCCGCTGTTCCACCTCCCGCACCGCTGTGCGGGGGAGCATTGCTTCGTTTACCATTTGCCTTCCTCCGGGTTTTCGGGCAGCACGGGGGTGATGGCGGCAATGGCCACCTCGATCATGCTGTCATCCGGCTCAAAGACGGTGAGGTGCTGCACCCAGATGCCCGGCTGCCGGATGATGCGGGTGGCGATGTTATCCGACCGGCCGCACCACTTGAGCAGCTCGTAGCTGATGCCCATGACCAGCGGCAGCAGCAGCAGCTTGCACACCACCCGCAGGCCAATGCTTCCCCACGGCAGCACACTGTACAGAAACACGCTGACAATGACTACCAGAATGAGGAAGCTGGTGCCGCAGCGGGGATGGAAGCGGGTATACTTACGCACATTCTCCACGGTCAGCGGGTCGCCCGCCTCGTAGCAGGCAATGGTCTTGTGCTCCGCGCCGTGGTACTCGAACACGCGATGAATTTCCTTCATTTTAGAGATGCCCACCATATAGGTCAGGAAGATAGCCACCTTCAGTACCGCTTCCAGCACCACCTTGCCCCAGCGCCCCAGCGGCAGCAGACGGTTCACCCCGCCCACAAGGAAGGTGGGCAGCACGGTGAACAGCAAAATCGCCAGCAGACCGCCCAGCACCGCCGCCACGGTCAGCAGCGCGTTCTCAGCTTTTTCACCCAGATGCTCCCCCACCCATTTTTCAAAGGCGGTCTCCTCCTCGGCGGGGTCGTAATCGTCCCCCATGCTTACCTGTGCCGAGTACATCATGTAGCGGTAGCCCACGATCATGCTCTCGATCATGGAAATGGCGCCGCGCACCAGCGGGATCTTCGTCCACACCCCGTGGGTGGGGGTGGGGTCGAGTTTTGTCTCAATGGTACCGTCCGGTTTGCGCACGGCACAGCACATCTGTTTGGGGCCGCGCATCATGATGCCTTCCATCAGTGCCTGCCCGCCTACGCTGGTCTTAAAGCGTTCCTTTTTAGGTTGATTCATTGGTTTCTCCCGATATCCGTCCCTGCCGCTTGCAGCAAAGAACGGTCTTTTTTGTATTTTATCCGGGGCATATCCCCGCGCAAAGCTCATTCTAGCATACAAATGTGACAAAATCTGTGTTTTGGGCGTTTCTCATGCCTTGTGATACAGCGGCAGACCCAAGGTGACCACGGTGCCGCGCCCGAGGGTGCTCTTGATATCCAGCGTGCCGTCCAGCGCGGTCATGATGGAATCCACCAGCGCCAGACCGATGCCGCTGCCGCGCACCGAGTTGCTGCCCTTGTAGAATTTGGTCTTTACGTTTTCCAGATCCTCCGGCGGGATGCCGCGTCCCTGATCGATGATCTCCACAAAAGCCTTGTACTCCCCTGCCCACAGTTTGACCGTGATGCGCCCGCCGGGGGCGGAGTATTTGATGGCGTTGTCCAGAATGTTGATGAACACCTGCCGCAGACGGTCCGGGTCGGCGTAGACAGGGATCATCTCCTCCGGCTCGGTGTAGTGAAGCAGCAGCCCCTCCTGCCGGATGCGTGCCTCGCAGAAGAGCACCGCATCGGTCAGCTCTGCCACCAAGTCCAGCGGGCGGCACTCCATGCGGATGCGTCCGTTCTGCAGGCGGCTGAAATCCAGCAGTTCCTCCACCATATTGTTCAGCCGCCCGGTCTCATTGTTGATGATCTCCAGCCCCTTGCGGTAGTTCTCGTCCGTGGGGTCGTCCAAGGTCATCAAGGTCTCCACCCAGCCCCGGATGGAGGTAAGCGGGGTGCGCAGCTCGTGAGACACCGAGCTGATGAACTCGTTCTTCATCTTCTCGGTCTCTTCCAGACCCTCAGCCATCTGGTTGATGGTGCCGCGCAGCCGGTCCACCTCGTCGTGGGGGTCGCCGGTCAGGGGCAGACGCACATCCAGTTCGCCCCGGGCGATGCCGGCGGCGGTGCGCTCCACCTGCCCCAGCGGCACCACGATGCCCCGCACAAAGTACAGTCCGGACATGACCGTGAACAGCAGGATCGCCACCGCAATGAACCCACTGACGATGACGGCGTTTTTGACCTGCCGCTCCACCAGCGCCAGACTGGTGACCAGCCGCAGAGCCGCCACGTCCTCGGCGTCGTAGGGCACCAGCGAGCAGGCCGCCATGACCATCTCGCCGGACTGGGTGCGGTACACCGCCACGCCCAGACCATCCGGCGCACCGAGCGCCTGTTCAAAGTCCCTGCTGCTGACGATGCCCTCCGCGTCCGTACCGCTGGAGGAGGCGATCACGCTGCCGTAGCTGTCCAGCAGCATGAACTCGTATTTATCCTTATCGGCAAACTGTTCCACCATGCGCCGCAGCGCCAGACTGCGGCTGACCGCCGCGCTCTGGGCGGTATCGCCGGTATACATTTTCAGCTGACCGGTCACCGAGGAAAAGCGCCGGTACATGGTCTGCTGCACACTGCCGTAGTAGCTGCGGGTATAGCTGTACAGAAACATTGCTTCGGCCAGCAGCACTACCAGTACGGTGATGAGCAGATTGCCCCGCAGCCAGCGGCGGGTGATACCGCTTCGCATAACAGTGTCCTCCTTTCGATGAGTATAGATAATAAAAAAATATTTTTTTGTGATTCAGGAAAGTCCGTAGGACTTTCCTGAATCACATTTTTATTCTTCCCACCGGTAGCCATAGCCCCACACGGTCATGATGTGGGCGGGGTGGCTGGGCTCGTCCTCCACCTTCATGCGCAGGCGGCGGATGTTCACATCCACGATCTTTACGTCGCCGAAGTAGTTCTCGCCCCAGACGCCTTTCAGGATCTTTTCACGCACCAGCGCGGTGCCCGGGTTGCGGAAAAACAGCTCCATGATCTGGAACTCCACCTGCGTCAGCTCGATGGGCTGACCGGCTTTCAGCAGCACGCGGCGGTTCTCGTCCAGCACGAACTCGCCGCTGGTCAAAGTGCCCAGCGGGACGTTCTCCCGGCTGTCCCCTTCCTTGGTGCGGATCACGCGGCGGCACAGCGCTTCCACCCGCGCCAGCAGTTCGCTGACGCTGAAAGGCTTGGTCATGTAATCGTCTGCGCCGATGGACAGCCCGCGGATCTTATCCTGCTCCTGCCCCTTGGCGCTGAGGATGATGATGCCGATCTGCTGGTCGGTGCGGCGGATGGTCTCGCACAGCGAGAATCCGTTCATGCCCGGCAGCATCACGTCCAGAATGGCGGCATCGCAGCCGGGTTTCTGCGCCAGCAGCGGCAGGGCGGCTTCGGCGCTTTCAGCCTCCACCACCTCCATCCCCGCATGGCGCAGGTTCAGGGCGATCATATCGCGGATATTGGTTTCATCTTCTACAACAAGCACTCGTACCATGCAGCATCCTCCATTCCTTAATTCAGCAGATACAACGCCTTGGAAAGGCGATAGTTTGTGTCGGCAAGCAAAACGCCCGGGCCCATTCTGGCCTGCAGCTGGCGGGACGCCACCACGCCGAGCCTTGTCCAGCCGGTAGAATTGGCCGAGGTCCTTGCCAGCCGCACCGTCAGCACCAGCTCATCCTCGTCTACGGTGCGCAGCTCCACTGCGCCGTCATATTCCTCGCTGTCGGTCAGTTTCAGGTTGCCCTCCCACTCGGCGGGCAGCTCGATATAACAGTTGGTCTCCTCGTCCAGCAGGCCAAAGCTTTTTTCCGGGTGGCTGCTGGTGTAGTCCATCCAGACGATAAAATCCATGCGACGGCTCTGGCTCAGGTTCAGCAGACCCGCCTCGTCCGGCTGGGTGGGGATCTCCACGATGCCGTCCCCGTCCAAGTCCCGGCTGACCAGCGTGGGCACGTTGCGCAGAGAAGCATTATACAGCCGCTGGCTGCTGATCCTTGTGGCGGGCACCATTTGCTGGCTGTTCTCATCGTAGCATAACAGCACCGAAGCCAGATTGTTGCCGGAAATGCCGGTCCATCCGTCCAGCACCAGATAATGCCGCCCGTCTGCGCCTGCACCCGCCGCCACCGAAGCGCAGCCGGAAAACTTATCTGCGGAAAGGCCGTTGACCGCCACCTGCCGGAAGCTGCCCTCCCGGTCTGCGGTCAGTAGCTCGATCTGCACACTGCCGTCCTCCTGCGTGGACATCAGGATCAGATCCTGACTGCTGCCGCCGGTGATATTTTCCACCAGATACTGCTCGTACTGCTGCTCCAGAATGGTGGACAGAGTGCCGTCCTGATAGGAATACACCGCCAGATAGTGGTCATTCTGGGCAGCGGTATAGCCCACCACCAGCTGGCAGCTGTCTGTATCCTGCAGCTGAGCAAGGCTGACGTTCTCCACCGTTTCGGCAAGGCCTTCCACGCTCTGGCGCACCTGCCAGCTTCCGGCATCATCCCGCTGCAAAATGGCTATGCAGACGTTGGCGGTCTGGGCGGTGGTATACAGCACCGCCGCATCCTGCTGACCATCACCGTCCAAGTCCTGCAGCACAAAGGGAGAAAGCAGCTCGCCCTGAATGGGATATTTCAGCTGGGCGCTCTCCCCCAGCCAGTCGTTCAGGGCAGTTTGCAGCGCGCCGTAATCGCCGGAAAGCTTCGGGGCACGCAGCAGTTCCTCTACCTGTGCCTTTTCGTTGGCCGGCAGCACGGTCTGGCAGCTGCACAGCACAAAGCACAGCAGCGTGCACAGCACCAGCCGCAGCCTGCGGGTTCTGTTCATACCGGTCAACCTCCTTCCGGGCATAAAAAGCTATTTTCAGTATACCACACTTTGCGGACACAAAAAAGGGGTTGGGCATACACGGAGAACGATTTGGAATGCGCGGCGGGGGATTACCCCTTCCGTCATCGCCTACGGCGATGCCACCTTCCCCAAGGGGACGGCTTTTCGCATTGCCGCCAAGTTTCCCTCTTCACAAAAGGCGTCCCCTTGGGGGAGCTGGCTTTGCGCAGCAAAGACTGAGGGGGTATACTTGTTCCGCTTCTATTTTTGTTTTTCTGCACAAAATGTTCTGCGGGCAGGGTTTTCCTCTTGACAAGCGGGCAAATGTTTCGTACTATAATTAGTAGTATGGAATCAAAGACGCTGTACGCAGGCTTCTGTGTGACCCTGTACCCGTTTCAGGCAAAGCGTGCCTGTTTGATATAAAATGGAACCGTAGAGAGAAAAGCCGTATGCTTTTGCCCGTGCCGCCGGTTTTTGGTGGTGCGTATGGTTTTGGTGTCACTTTTTGGATTGAAAGCTCTTTCTATATCATTGCCCGTGTCCTGCTGCGCAGCGTCTCCTGCTTTTAATTTTGCATTGAATTGAAACAAAGGAGAGTGAACGCAATGACCGCGATCGGAGTGATCGTGGCCTTGATCGTTGGTGTTGTCGGTGTGGCTGCGGGCTATTTTATTGGTTACAACAACCGTAAAAAGACCGCCGAAGCCCAGATCGGCAGCGCCGAGGCCGAGGCTACCCGGCTGGTGAACGAGGCGATCAAGACCGCCGACCAGAAGCGCAAGGAAGCGGTTCTGGAAGCAAAGGACGAGGCTTTCCGTCTGAAAGCCGAGGTCGATGCCCAGAAGGCAGAAGCCGACAAGGAGATCAAGCAGCGCCGTGCGGAGATCAGCCGTCAGGAGAACCGCATCGACCAGAAGGAGACGGCGCTGGACCGCAAGACCGAAGCGCTGGAAAAGAAGGAAGAAGAGCTGAAAAAGCGCGCCGCTGAAGCCGAGGAGCGTCTGGCAGAGATCGATGCTTTGCGCGCCAAGGAGATGGAGCGTCTGGAAACGCTGGCCGGCTTGAGTCAGGAGGACGCCCGCGAGGTGCTGCTGCACAAGGTGGACGAGGAGCTGACCCACGAAAAGGCTGTGCGCGTTGCCGCCTACGAGACCGACCTGAAGGAAAACTGCGATAACATCGCCCGCAACCTCATCGGTCAGGCCATCAGCCGCTGCGCCGCTGACCACTGCAGCGAGACCACCGTCA
>ENA-OPCZ01000852-OPCZ01000852.1-human-gut-metagenome-genome-assembly--contig:-NODE-852-length-17703-cov-2.471895_pt1 | contig 17703 bp, 14 predicted proteins | sample MGYA00241566_ERZ501483 | MGnify/ENA primary metagenome ERZ501483 (study PRJEB25962, sample SAMEA1965191) | human gut metagenome | biome: human gut; feature: human-associated habitat; material: faeces... | reverse complement strand
CTCGGCCTGCGCCAAAAAGTCTACTCACTTAGCTGGCAACCGCACCAAACGGCCGGGCAGAACGCCCATTTCCTGCATTTTCTCGCGCGCTGGCGCCCCACGCCGCCGCTACGCCATAATAGTTGGCGGACAATCGCGAGAGAAAGCAAACACATGGCACAGACCACGACAGATACCGCCGCCAGCACCGTCTCCGGCGCCGGCGGCGCCAGCTCATTCTCGGGCGGCACGGGAACCGAAGCCGAGTTTGGCTCGCTCGGCGCGCTCTCCCCCACCTGGTGGGAGCCCGAGGACGGCAGCGAGCCCGAACCATGGCTCACGCCCGATCAAGCCTTCGAGCGCTTCTTTGAATGGACGGGCGATCGCGGCATTGAACTGTGGGATCACCAAGAAGAGGCCCTCATGGACCTGGCTGCCGGTGATCACGTCATTTTGGGCACACCGACCGGATCGGGTAAATCGCTCGTCGCGCTGGGCATGCTCTTTATGGGCATGGCGCAGGGCAAGCGCTGTTATTACACGGCCCCTATCAAGGCTTTGGTCAGCGAAAAGTTCTTCGATCTGGTACAGGTGCTCGGCCGCGATAACGTCGGCATGATCACCGGCGATACGCATATCAATACCAAGGCGCCCGTCATCTGCTGCACGGCCGAAATCCTTGCCAACGATGCACTGCGCGAGGGCGAGGGCGCCGACGTGGGCTGCGTGGCCATGGACGAGTTCCACTACTTTGCCGACCCCGACCGCGGCTGGGCCTGGCAGGTACCGCTGCTCACCCTGCCCCACACGCAGTTTATGCTCATGAGCGCCACGCTCGGCGATGTCACTGCCATCGCAGCCTCACTCGAGGAGCACACCGGCGCTGCTTGCGACCTGGTTGTCGACGCCCCGCGTCCTGTTCCGCTGAGCTACGACTATGTGACGACCTCCCTCGAGGGCACGGTCGAGCTCGCCATGCGCCGTGGCGAGGCCCCACTCTATATCGTGCACTTTAGCCAGGATGCCGCCCTTGCGACGGCACAGTCGCTCGCCAATTTTGGCATCGCTAGCAAGGAACAGCGCGAGGCCATTAAGGAAGCTGCCAAAGGCACGAGCTTCTCGACGGCCTTCGGCAAGATCCTCAAGCGCTTGCTCGGCTGCGGCGTCGGCGTGCACCACGCCGGCATGCTGCCGCGCTATCGCCTCCTGGTCGAGCGCCTGGCGCAGCAGGGCCTGCTGCCCGTCATTTGCGGCACCGACACACTCGGCGTCGGCATTAACGTACCCATCCACACTGTGGTGCTCACCGCGCTCACCAAGTTCGATGGCTACAAGATGCGTCGTCTGCGCGCCCGCGAGTTCCATCAGATTGCCGGTCGCGCCGGCCGCTCGGGCTTCGATACCGAGGGTATGGTGATTGCCGAGGCGCCCGAGCACGAGATCGAGAATGCCAAGCTTATGGCCAAAGCGGGCGACGACCCCAAAAAACTCCGTAAGATTAAAAAGAAAAAGGCCCCCGAGGGCTTTGTCACCTGGAACAAGCAGACCTTTGAGCGCCTGATCGAGACGCAGCCCGAGACACTCAAGCCGCGCCTGCGCATCACGCACTCCATGGTGATTAGCGTGGTCGAGCAGGGCGGCGATGCCCGAGCCCGCGTACACAACCTCATCGAGACGAGCCTACAGACTCCCGAGGAAAAGGCTAAGCTCGAGGTTCGCGCCGACGAAATCTTCGCCACACTCATCGATTCCGGCGTCGTCGTCCGCACCGAGGTGCCACCCGCGCCTGACGCCCCAGCTGACGCTGCACCAGACATCGACTATGCGCTGACGGTCGATCTGCCCGAGGACTTCGCGCTCGATCAGCCGCTCTCGCCGTTCCTGCTTGCCGCGCTGGAGCTGCTCGATCCCGAGAGCGAGACCTATACCATGGATCTAATCTCAATGGTCGAGGCAACGCTCGAGGATCCCAAACAGGTGCTGCGCGCACAGGAGCGTGCCGCACGCGATCGCGCCATGGCCGAGATGAAGGCCGACGGCATCGAATATGAGGAGCGCTTGGAGCGCATTCAGGACGTCACGTACGAAAAGCCGCTCGAGGATTTGCTCGACGCCGCTTTTGACAAGTACTGCCAGGAAGTACCCTGGGCAAACGACTACCAGCTCTCTCCCAAGAGCGTTCTGCGCGATATGTTAGAAAGCGCGAGCGATTTTAAGGGCTACATTCAAAAGCTCGGCATCGCTCGCTCCGAGGGCATTTTGCTGCGCTACCTGGCAGAGGCCTACCGTTCTCTCGACCGCACCGTACCCATCGAGAAGCGCGACGAGCGCCTGCGCGACATTATCTCGTGGCTGGGCTTTGTGGTGCGCTCGGTGGACTCGAGCCTGGTGGACGAGTGGGAGAACGCCGGCAACCCGGCAGCCCTCGATGCCGCGCCGCCACAAGGCATCAACGAGGTCGTGGCGGACCGCCGAGGCTGCACGCTGTTGGTTCGCAACGCACTCTTCCGCCGCGTGACCCTTGCCGCCCGCGAGCACGTTCGCGACCTGGGCGAGCTCGACGACGACTGGGGCATGAGCGAGATCCGCTGGCAAAAGGCGCTCGACGCCTACCATGAGCAGCACGAGGAGATCCTCACCGACGGAGATGCCCGCAGCGCCGCGATGTTTTCCATCGACGAATCCGATGAGAAGACCGCACACGTGTGGCACGTGCACCAGATCTTTGCCGACGAGGATGGCGACCACGACTTTGGCATCATGGGCGATGTCGATCTGGACGCCACGCAAGACGGCGGCGAGGTCATCTTCAAAAACTACCGCGTCGGCTTTATCGAGGACCTGCTCGAGGGCTAGCCGAACATACTGGAACAAAACGAAGCGGGGCCGTTCGCAATATTGCCAACGGCCCCGCTTTTGCACTATACGCTATGCCTTACTCGGCATCCTCGACCTCATACGAATCCGCCTCGGCGGGCTCATCGTTTGTCTCTGGCGCAGCCCCGCGCGCCTCGTCAAACGCCGCCTTCATGGTCTTGTTGCCCCACGTGAGCTTGCGAATGGTAAGATCGTCGGCCTTCTTGTTGGCTAGGCGCAGGTTGTTCTCGGAGGACAGCAATGCCTCCTTGGTTTTCTGCAGATGGCTAATCGTCTTGTCGATCTCATCGATTGCCGTTTGGAACTTGCGACTCGCAATCTCGTAGTTGCGGCCGAAATCATTCTTGAACTTTTCCATCTTGGCTTCGAAGTTCGTAACGTCGATGTTCTGCTGCTTGTACTCCGCCAGTTCCTGCTTATAGCGCAGCGAACCCATGGCGGCGTTGCGAAGAAGCGTAATCATGGGAATGAAGAACTGCGGACGGATCACGTACATCTTCTCGTAGCGATAGCTCACGTCGACTATCCCTGCATTATAGAGCTCGCTCTCGGGCTCGAGCAGCGTGCAGAGCACCGCGTACTCACAGCCCTTTTGGCGACGATCGTGATCGAGTTTCTTAAAGAAGTCCTCGTTTTTATGTTTGGTCGCGGTCTCATCGTTCTCGTTTTTCATCTCGAACATAATCGAAATGACCTCGTTGCCGCTCGCGTCGCACTCGCGGAAGATAAAGTCGCCCTTGGTGCCCTCGGACGCATCGTTATCCTTCTCGAAGTACGCGTTAGGAAATGCCGTCATGCGCAGACGGTTAAACTCGGTCTCGCAGTGCTGCTCGAGCGACTCGCCCACCATCTTGGTGGACAGGCGGACCTTCATGTCCTTAAGGCGCTCAATCTCTTCATCCTTGTAGCGAATCAGATCATCGCTCGCGCGCTTGGCCTGCGCAAGCTCGAGCTCGTGTGCCGCCTTGGCTTGCTCCTCGCGAGAATCGCGCACCGCTAGCTCGCTCGTCAGCTTGGCACGTGCCTCATCGCGCTCTCGTTCCGCCGCGGCGACCGCCTCTGACAGGTTCATTTTTGCCATCAGTTCCTGCTCGCGCAGTTGGGCACGCAGGCCCTCGGCCTCTTGCTCGGACTGAGCCTTTGCAGCGGAAAACTTCTCTTGTACCGTCGCGCGGTAGTCAGCAAGCACGCGCTCGGCCTCGCTGCGAGCGGCATCGAGCTCACGCTGCGACTCTGCCGCGGCAGCGGCAAGCGCCATCTCCTGGGCCTTGTCAGCCGCTGCAAGCCTGGCCTGCAGCTTGGCAATCTGAGCATCACGTGCAGCTAAGTCGTTTTGAGCAGCGTTGCGCGCCGCCGACTCGGCAAGCTTGGCTTCGTCATCTTTGCGTCCCAGCTGCGCACGCAAATTGTCGATCTCGCGCTGAAGCTCGGCATTCTCCTTCTGAGCATCGGCACGGGCCTCAACCGCCGCACGCTGACTTGCGCTCTCGCGCTCTGCGACAGCGCCCTCGAGCTTGGCGCGCAACTCGGCAAGCTCGGCATCGCGCTTGGCGACCTCTTGTGCCAGCTGCTGAGCCGCCGCGTTCTTCTGCTCAACGAGCTGAGCGTTGCGCTGAGACTCTGCCTCCTGCAAAGCAGCCGTCGAACGCGAGCGCTCAAGCTCCAGCGCCTGCTCGCCCTCGCGCTGGACTGCCCTCACACGCTCATCCAGATCGCGCGAAAACTCGGCATCGCGTACTTGCTTGACGATATCCGCATAGCCGGACGCATCGACCTTAAAAACTTCGCCACAATGCGGGCACCTGATCTCATTCATGGCAGCTCCTCGATGGACGCAAATTTCAACCGCCTACACTCTACCGCGCCGCACGGACAAAAAAGGCGCCGCCACCATAATGGCAACGGCGCCAGAACCACCACAAAAGTGCCTGTTCCCTTGTAGTGGTTTGGGTCTTTACAGGTCGCGGTAGTCGATCAGGCGAAGATCGGGTTGAGACTCGAGCCAAGCGCGCAGCTCAGGATCGGTCAACGCATCGACTTCCTTGGCACGATCGACCGTAAGCGAGCTGTTCTCAAGGATAAAACGATCGAGATAGCCCGGGTGACACACAAAGACGACCGTCTCGCCGTCGGACATCTCGCGAACTGTCTGCATGATTGCCTCTTTGGGCTCGTAGCCCGGTTCCATCGAGCGCATCACCATGCGCAGGTCGGTATCTCCGCAACGCACCACCGCCGTCGGGTCGAAGCTTGCCTTTTGCTCCTTAAGGCCCAGCTCCTGAGCAACCGTCGAGATCGCTCGGTTAAGATTTTTGCTCATGACGGCATGGGCCTCAAAGTAATCGGGCTCGCGGCACACAATCTCGACAAGGCGGTCGTGCTGCGCACGAATCTCGATGCAGGCCTCGTCGAAGTCTATCAGCTCCTCGCCGCGCTTAAAATGCTCGCGGAAGGTACGGCTGCTATGGAACTCGCCGTTCTCGTTGAGCATGCTCGGGATGAGCGCCGGGTCGGCACACGGCTTGCCCAGGCACACGTTGGTATGCTGGCCCACTGCAATATCGGCATCCGCCACGAGCGACCACCCACGCTCGGCCTCGGGCATATTTGGCATAAGGCCCGCTGAGCGCACCAAGCCCTCGTTGACGCTACGGGCGATCCCCAAGTCAACGGCGTACGAATAACCAAGATCATCGGCACGAATAAGCAATTGCTTCACAACGACTCCAATCTATGGAAACGGGCACTTGGAGTGTAGCCAAGTGCCCCAGGTAATTATCCTACCTAAACAGATGTCTTAAGCCTTAGCGGCATCAACATCTTCCTCGAGCTGATCCTTGCTAAAGCCAAAGAGGTAGGCGATGGCAGCGGCGGCAACAAATGCAGCGCCCGATGCAACGCAACCCCAGACGAGATTAGCCGTTCCGCCGGCAACAAAGCCGGTGACGCCCAGAATAGTGGTCGCGCCCAGAACATACGTTGTCACATTGGTGAGGGCTGCGATCAAACCGCCGATAGCACCGCCGGCAACCATGGCGCCCAGGCAGCGAGTGTACTTAAAGCCACAGCCATACAATGCGGGCTCCGTCACGCCGCCCACGATACCGGAGAGCGAGAAGCCGAGCATGGCGCCCTTCTCGTCGGTCTCCTTAAGGCGCAGGAAGGCACCGAAGGCCATGCCCCACGTAGCGAACTGAGAGATACCGGCCGCGACCATAACGCAGGAGTCGGAGCCCAGGGTGAGCAGCTGCACAATACCAAGGGCAAGCAGGACCTGGTGCATACCGGTCATAACCAGGAACTCCCAAAGTGCGGCAATGACGACGAGGGAGAGAATGGTGACAATGCCGCCGGCGTTACCGAGACCGAACATAAAGTTGCCGACCATGCTGCCCAGGATGGAGCCGATCGGAGCCAGCACGCACAACGAAACGGGGATCATAACGGCCATGGTGCCCACGGGTACAAACACCGTAGAGAGCATGTCGGGAACGACCTTCTTCATGAACTTCTCGACGACCATAAGCACCGGCATGGACAGAACCATGGGAAGCACGGTGGAGGAATAGTTGTTCAGCTGGGCCGGCAGCACGCCGTAGACCATGGTGGTCGTTACGCCCGAATCCGCCGCAGCGTTGACCAACGTCATGAACTCAGGAGCAATGAGCACACCGCCGAGCATCATGCCGAGTGGCTGGCTGCAGCCAAGCTGCTTCGCAGCAGCCCAACCCAAATAAACGGGAAGGAAATAATAGCCAGCGTTATAAATCCAGCTGTAGAAGAAGTTGTAGATGTCGGAGTCGGCAGACCAAATACCGAGCATGCCGTCACCGCAAACCACAGCGATGGTACGGAACATGGCAGCACCCATGATGATGGGGATCGTCATGACCATGGTCTTGGAGAGATAGTTGAGGATCTTGTTGCCCGCAGTCTTGAGCGTCAGCGGCTCCTTGGTGCCGCCATCGAGGTTCTCGTCAATGGAGCCTTCGCCCTTAACTCCCAGCGCAATGGCGGCGTCGTAGACCTTCGGTACGTTCTGACCGATGATGACCTGATACTGGCCGCCAGACCACTGGGCACCCAGAACACCCTTGATCTTCTTAACTTCATCGTCATTGGGGATGGACTGATCCTTAAGGTTCAGACGCAGACGGGTCATGCAGTGCGTCGCGTTCGTCACATTGGAGGCGCCGCCGACGGCAGCAAGCACGTCCTCGGCAATCTTCTTGTTATCGACAGCCATGTCGAATCCCTTCTCTTCCAACTAAAGGTCTGTGGGCCTTCACAGCATCAAGACGCACGATTCCGCTCGTGCCTGCGCAGCACGCGATATCCGTTGGCAAGAGATTTCATTGCATGTGATTCCCGGGTGGATCGACATGAAAAAAGCCCCGCGCACAACCGACAGAGACCCAATAATGGCCTCGGCAGAATCGGTAGTGCCTCTCGGAGCTGCGCCGTGAGTAACACCCAACACACGGCGAGTATATGCGGCAGATGCGTTCGCTGCGGCTCAGATTACCGATGAACGGTAGCAAACGGCCCGCAAACGGTCGCCATAACGGAAAGGGGGCGCCAGAGACCCCCTATCTATCCAGGCTGGTGGGAGCCACGCGATTCACGTGCATGATCAGATAGACGAGCTCTTCTTGGGCCAATGGCTCGCCAAAGGCCTCTTGAATCAGATCGTCGATACGATGAGCACAGCGCGATGCCGCCGGATACTGCTCCACGAGCACGTCGTAGAGACCTGAGTTCTCGGTATCAATCGGCTCTTTCTTTGCCACGCGGTCGAGCAGATAGCGCACATGGGTGGCAAAGCGAGTAAAGGCAAACGACGAGCGGTCGACCGTCACACCCAACTCTTCTTGAATAATTGCAACCGTCATGTCGAGCAGATGCTCCTCGTGCTGTTCGGCAAGCACGCGCCGCTCACTCGGCTTAATCGCCGCATTGATAATCGACATGGCAATGCCCGCGGCCTCACTCTGGGGCATGCGAATGGCAAAAGTTTTCTTAATGCCGCGAACGGCTAGCTCGCCCAATCGATACTCAATAGGATGCAGCTGCTCCAGATCGCGCTTGAGCGGCAACGACACCACCATATGTTCGCGGGCGCGCTTAATGGCAAACTGGATATGATCTGCCAGCGTAATGGGCAGATTAGGACTCAATTCGTACGAAAGTTGCCCAGTTGCGATATCGGCCAGCTGGGCGGAAAACTCCAGCACCTCGGGATCAACTTCGTCGATAAACGCCAGGTACTTGGAATCGATACCGTAAAAGGTGCGGGTGACGACATCCAAATCGACATCGTGCGGCATATCGCCAAAGCCGATACCGCGACCCAACGCGATGAGCTGGCGCCCCGCGCCGTCTTCGCAGATGGCAGCGTTGTGGTTAATGCGCTGGACAGCCCTCATGGAATCATCGCTCCTACTAAAACACGCCGTGCAGACCATCCACACGGCGCGTTCATTCTACCTGCACTTGCAGCTACAGTCCAAAGAAGCTCAAGATCTGGTCTCGGCTTACGGGCTTGTAGTCGTTGGCATCGAGACCGACATCGTAACGAAAGATGGGGCGCTCGCGATCGCGGTTGCGCACGTTGGTGCGGTCTCCTCTGCTGTGGATATGCCCGTGTAGCATGATGGCGCCACGCGCCTTACCATTCCAGCTGAGCATGGGGTAGTGGCTCATAACCAGACGATGGCCCTTGGCATAGCTGGGAGCAATCTCCAGGTAATCGCGCACGTCTTCCCAAATCTGCGGTGCGCCGGAATCTTCCCAGTCGCCATCATGGTTGCCACGGATGAGTGTCACGTTCTGGCATTCGATGCGCTCGCGCAGGCGCACCGCCTCCGCCATGGGCAAGCGATACGTAAAGTCTCCCAGGATATAGAGGCGGTCGTCCGCCGCCACGCACTCATTGATGGCATCGACGACCTTACGGTTCATCTCCTCGACCGAATCAAACGGTCGATCCATGTCGTGCAGGATATTCGTGTCGCCCAGGTGCAGGTCGGCGGTAAACCACATCATCGTCTCTGTCCTCATTTCGCAACGTGTTCAACTCGTGCTAAGTATACAGACGCAGCGATGCGGCGGTTATCCAAAGAGCCCGCCGAACAGTCCGCGGCGGCGCTTGTCCTGCTTGTTCGAAGCGTCACCCTGAGTTTTCTTGTTCTGCCGCTTCTTACGGTCCTGCTCCAGCTCATCATCGTCGAGCAGCATATCCCATTCAAACGGGTCATCCGTCAGATCAAACAGACCATCGTCGTCAAACATGGCCGCCTCCATTGCCGACTAGCGAGCATCCACCACATAAAGGCCAACGCGCACCTGATGCCACGGGCTGCGCTCGGGGGCAACCTGTTGCACGCGGGCCTCAAACACGTCCTCGTGGCCGTAATACATCATCAAGGACAGCGGGCCGACCTCGTTTCCCGGAACATAGCCGAGCTTGGTCTTGCCGTAGTAGATTGCAACCGCCTCGGGATCATGGGGGTTATCGCGCTCGGCACACAGTGGCAGCTTATCGCCAACCTTAAGATCCCCCAGGACCAAGGCACCGTCGGCATACTGAAATCCCGCAATATGAAACGACAGAAGAACACGTGAAGGCTCGTACATGGCAGCTCCTCTAACGGCCGGATAAACCGGCGCTTAACCTTATTGAGAAGTCTACGAACTCGTGCGGACACAGATTCACCCGCCCATGCCTTTTGCTCATTTGTCGCAACGCTCACATGACAGAGCGCTTGCAAATAAGATAGGAATACGCGGATGGCACCCGTGGCAGCGGGTCTTGTCAACTCCGATACACGTATTCATCGTGAGAAGTGGCCGTCTTCGCTTACGCGGGGACGGCCACTTTTATCCCTATCTTCTATCCCATTCTAGTGTACAAACATGCGCACGAATTTGTGCTTCCAGCTTGCGTAGGGCGCATAGCGGAATGGCACGTCCAGCCAGGTTGCCTTGTTCACGATGCTCTTCTTGTGACTAAACGCATCGAAACTCTCGCGGCCATGGTACTGGCCCATACCGCTCGCACCCATGCCGCCAAAGCCCATATGGCTCGTAGCCAAGTGCATGATCGTGTCGTTGACGCAGCCTCCGCCAAAGGGCACGTAGCGCACAAAGCGCCGCTGAGCCGCACGGTCCTGGCTAAAGATATACAGAGCCAGCGGCGTCGGGCGATCCGTAATAAACGTCTCGGCCTCGTCAAGGCTCTCAAACGTCAGCACTGGCAAGATGGGGCCGAAGATTTCCTCCTGCATCACGGCGTCATCGGGGGACACGCCGTCCAAAATCGTCGGCTCGATCTTGAGCGAAGCCTCGCGCGCGGTACCTCCAAGCACGACCTTATCGGGATCGATCAGCCCGCACACGCGCGCAAAATGCTTGGCGTTGACGATATGCCCGTAGTCCTCGTTATCGAGCGGATGCTCGCCAAACATACGGCGGACCTCCTCCTTGATGAGGCCCAGCAGCTCGTCGTGCACGCGCGCATCGACCAGCAGGTAGTCGGGCGCCACGCAGGTCTGCCCCACGTTGAGCCATTTGCCAAAGGCGATACGCCGCGCCGCGACCTTCAAGTTTGCCGTCGCATCCACGATGCAGGGGCTCTTGCCGCCCAACTCAAGCGTCACGGGCGTGAGGTTTTTGCTCGCGCGCTCCATGACGAGCTTGCCGACCGGAACACTACCGGTAAAGAAGATTTTGTCCCAACATTCATCGAGCAGCGCCTTATTCTCGGCACGCCCGCCTTCGACGACCGTCACCAGGCGCGAATCAAATGCTTCTTCGCAAATCTGCCTGAGCACCGCGCTCGATGCCGGAGCATAGGCGCTCGGCTTGATGACCACAGTATTGCCCGCGGCTCGAGCGTAAGCAAAAACGGGTAGTTCCACGGAGCCATGATGAGCGTGACGCCATAGGGCACGGCTTGCGTCTTGCACACACTAATGGCATTGGCGAGGTCGCAGGGGCGCAGGCGTGGGCGGCTCCATCGGGCCACATGCGCAATCTGATGGCGAATCTCGGAAAGCGACGTGCCGATCTCGCACATATATGCCTCGTCATGCGACTTTCCCAAATCGGTCTTGAGCGCATGGGCGATATCGCCCTCGTGCGCACGAACCGCATCGCGCAGGCGCACCAGTGCGCGGCGGCGAGCATCGACATCAAACGTAGCGTGCGTCTTAAAGTAGGCGCGCTGCTCGCCGACGATGCACGCAATTTCCTCGGTGTTCATGGCACCCTCCTAGTTCTCGTCCTCAAACATACCACCCGCGACGACCTCGTACATATGCTCGAGCTCCGAGCGGGCCATCAAAAGCGGAACGGGGTACAGCGGATTGGCCTCGGCATCGGCATGTGCCGCCATTTCGGGAATGTCGGAGCGGCGAATGCCCGCCACATATTTGGGAATGTCCAAGGCGGCGTTCATTCGATCGACCCAATCGATAAAGGCCTCGGCCGCCAGGCTGTCCTGCGCGGTCACCGGCGCGATGCCGGCCATGCGGGCGAGATCGGCGAGCTTAGGAGCAGCAGCTTCGCCATAGGCGCGAAGCATATGCGGCAGGATGATAGCGTTAGCCAAGCCGTGCGGAATCCCGTAACGCCCGCCCAGGCTGTGTGCGATGGCATGAACGTATCCAACATAGGAGCGCGTAAAGGCAACACCCGCCTTATACGCCGCCGAAAGCATATTCCGACGCGCACGCATGTCGTCGCCATGTTCATAGGCCTCGAGCAAATTGTCGTGGATGAGCTGCACCGCCCGTCGCGCCATCTTGCGCGTATAGGGCGTAGTACTTCGCCCGATAAACGCCTCGACGGCATGCGTCAGGGCGTCCATGCCCGTCTGCCCCGTAATGGAGGCGGGCAGGCCGCGCGTAAACTCGGGGTCGTGCACCGCAAAGCGCGGGGTAAGCACAAAGTCGTTAATGGGGTACTTGTAGTGCGTCTCGTCATCGGTAATTACCGCCGCAAGCGTGACCTCGCTTCCCGTGCCTGCCGTGGTGGGAACGGCGATGAGCAGCGGCAGACGACGATGAATCCGCAGCAGCCCGCGCATCTTGTTGATGGGCTTGTTTGGCTGCGCGATACGTGCTCCCACGCCCTTGGCACAGTCCATGGCCGAGCCACCGCCAAAGCCGATAATGGCCTGGCAGGCGCGCTCTCGATACAGGGACGCCGCTTCTTCCACGTTTGAGACCGTGGGGTTCGCACGCGTTTCGGCATAGACCGTAACGCCAATCCCCTGAGCCGTAAGCGCACGCTCGAGTGATGCCGTGAGCCCCAAACGTGCAATACCAGGGTCTGTCACGATAAGGACCTTCTGGATCGAGCGCTTTTGAAGCACCGCGGGCGCATCCTCAGCATGCTCCAGAATGCGTGGCTCGGTATAGGGCAGCACCGGCAATGCGATGCGAAAAACCGTTCGATACGTTCGGCACCAGGCGCGGCGGGCTAGATGCATAAAGGAAACTCCCTCATTTGTTGATTGGTCAACATTTGCTCGACCGATTGTACTCAGCGGCGGTCAAAGACGGCCTGCCAATCGTTAATCAATCAACATCTTCATATCTTAAAATTTTTTTATTAAAAATCATTCCTAATAGGCTTCACATTTGGTCGCATTTATGGATAATAGAACTCGTCAAGACGCACGTCCGGAGAGGGCCCTTACGGGACCGGACGAGCGCGCAATCGCCATCGATCGAAAGGATCGAATCATGAAGTTTGTTTGCCCCGTTTGCGGTTATGTGGAAGAGTTCGACGGCGACCAGCTGCCCGAGGATTTTAAATGCCCCCAGTGCGGCGTTCCCGGTTCTCGTTTCCTGAAGCAGGAGGAGGGCCAGCTCGAGTGGGCTGCCGAGCACGTCGTGGGTGTCGCCAAGATGGAGGGCGTCTCCGAGGACATCGTTGCCGACCTGCGCGCCAACTTTGAGGGCGAGTGCTCCGAGGTCGGTATGTACCTGGCCATGGCTCGCGTCGCTCATCGCGAGGGCTACCCCGAGATCGGCCTGTACTGGGAGAAGGCTGCTCACGAGGAGGCCGAGCACGCCGCAAAGTTCGCTGAGCTCCTGGGCGAGGTCGTGACCGACTCCACCAAGAAGAACCTCGAGATGCGCGTTGAGGCCGAGAACGGCGCCACCGCCGGCAAGACCGATCTTGCTAAGCGCGCCAAGGCCGCTGGCCTCGATGCCATCCACGACACCGTGCACGAGATGGCTCGCGACGAGGCCCGCCACGGCAAGGCTTTCGCCGGCCTGCTCAAGCGCTACTTTGGCTAAGCCAACCGCCTGAGAGACAATCTTTAGCTCGATAAGGCCCGGACCGCATGGTTCGGGCCTTTTTCGTGCCTCACGAACTTGTTAACTCCCTGAAATAGGACCACCTTAGGCATCGGATTCTCGTCAAAAAATAAGTGAGTAGACTTTTTGGAACTTGCCGAGCAGGCCATCCATATTGCTTTATAAAGTCGCAGGTAAATGACTTGTTGCAAAAACGGCCTGGTCGCCATCAAGCCAAAAGTCTACTCACTTAGTTTCGCAGCCGTCCACGATCGAGCTATTTTGTGTCTAACGGGCATCTTTTCGTCGATTACTCCCAATTTTGTCCAGTCAACGAATAGTTCAGACCGGAGTAATGTCTCAGCCCTTTGCTCATCTGAGCTTTTATCACGATATTCAGCATCGAGCATCCTGCATACGGCCTTAACGATCGCGCGGAATCTATCCTCATCGGATATCTGTCTGTGTGTCAGGAGAAGTACATCGTAGCCCATGGCCTGAAGGGCTGTCATGCGGTCAGCGTCACGCAAGCCATCCCCTGCGCGTCCGTGCGAGGCCTTTCCCTGACATTCAATGGCCACCTGTCGCTTGCCGTCCGGCGAAGAGAGAAGTAGGTCGATATATACACGGGACTTTCCCACAATCGCTCGAGCACTTGTGCTTAGCGTCACTTCGACATTGAGCTCTATGCCGCAAAACCCTTCGCCTCCCAGGGCTCGCGGCAGTCCAAGCAACAAATACGCCTCGACCTCAAAAGGCGACGCGGCACCCAATGGAACGAGTTGCGATACCGCCATAAATCTATTGCCGTAACGCATCCCGCAAACATCTGAACAAAAACGGTCAAGGTCTCTGCCCAAAACCAAAGCGTCTCGACGCCATAAACTTGAAGTGATGCCGTCCTCGGACGGGCAGCGCACCCAACCGAACGTTGTCGAAATCGCGCCCGAATCAATTGCACGCGAAAGCTCCGCCTCAAGCGCCACCGGCAGAGCACACACCGCAAACAAGCCACACATCTCCGCCAACACAAAAAGAAGCTGGAGATCCGTCAGATGTCGAGACATGATAAATGCCGTCAGTAGAGGAGACGTGACCAAAAATCCATGCTCCGTTTCCAACACAGATTCCCTGGGGAGCTCACCAAGGAACAGCCGCTGCCTAATGCTGACAGGGCAGGTCCGTTTGTTTCTCGTCCGAACCAATGTATACAACGGAAAACCGAGCGCGACTGCAGCCGTCGGGTTGCGGGCGAGATCATATCGCTGCCGGTCTTCTTCCGGTCGTGGAAACGGCGGACACAAAGCGCGGACTTGAGGAGGCAAACGCCAGTACCTAAAAGCCGATATGTCACAAAGTAGATCCTTCATAGGCACAGGAAAACACGGATTTCAACCCAATCGGTCTCGCATTGGCGCGAACGCAACAAAAATGGCACCGAACGGACTGCTAAGTTTTCAACAGCCCTCCCCAACTGACCAAAAGCTTGCCGAGAGCTGGACGAAGCACTGTTGAAAACCCCATTTTTTTCTCATGCAGAAGCTTTGCGCGGCAAGTGAGTAGACTTTTTCGAACTTGCCGTGCAGACCAGCCAAATTGCTTTATAAAGTCGCAGGTAGATAGCTTGTGGTAAAACGGCTTGGTCGCCAAAATGCCAAAAGTCTACTCACTTAGATTGCAGAGCGCCCCCCCCATTAGCTGCAATTCCAAGGTAGTTAGCACTTTTGGATTCAGATCGTCATACTGAACAAGAATTTGACTTGAGTTTTCAGGGACAAATGCACCATCGGCACACCAATAACAGTCACTGATATCGATAAACGGAATACCCGAGCGCGTGAGAGCCCGCGCAAAAGAGCTTCCACCCGTTCCGCGCTCCGCAACAACAGTGCAGTAAAGGCCCGCGTCCGCATGCTCGATCGAGACCTCCCCTGCCGGAAACGCTTTCCGTACAAGCGCCGCCAGGCCATCACGCGCCTCGCGAGCACGAACACGCACGCGGTTCACATGCCGCTCGTAATCACCCGATTCCAGCAAACGTGCCAAAGCGACCTGGTCAACAGAGCTCACCGACGAGGCGTAGAAACCAAGGTTGCGCCTAAACCGCTCCATCAGTTCATCGGGCAACACCATGTACGCTAGACGCAACGCCGATGACAGGCTCTTCGAAAACGTGTTGGTGTAGATAACCGACTGGGAGGCATCGATCGACGCGAGCGCGGGAATCGGCTTGCCGGCAAGGCGAAACTCACAATCAAAGTCATCTTCGATGAGATACCGACCTGGTCGCTCGGCAGCCCAGCTCAACAGCGCATAGCGACGCGCAATGCTCGTCACAAGGCCGGTCGGATACTGATGGGATGGCATCAGGTGAAGGACATCGGTCCCGGTTTTCTGCAGAGCACTCAGGTCCACGCCGTCATCATCCAACGGGATATGCCGAACTTTGCAACCCATAGCCTGATAGATGCGCGTCAGGCGCAAATAGCCCGGGTCCTCAACGGCATACACCTTGTCCGCGCCAAGCAACTGAACCAACATGGTATCGAGCAGCTGGGCGCCTGCACCGATAACGATGTTGTCGGGGTCGACATTCATACCCCTTGTCCCGCGCAGATGGTGAGCAATTGCGCGTCGTAGCCGAGCGGTGCCCTGCGCGGGCGCGGGCGAGAAGATTTCGCGCTCGTCTTCGGATGCCAGCGTCGCCCGCAGTGCGCTTTGCCAAAGCCGCGCCGCCTCCAAAGCGGAAGGAGAGAGCGCATCGAATCGCTCGACCTGTCCGTTGGCATCATGCGCGCTAGGACCCACAGAGACGGCATCTCGGTCGATGTTCCCTGTAGCCAAAGGCAAAACCGGTGCATCAGGAAGCTCGCAAGCGTAGTAGCCACGCCGCGGCTTTGAGCAAATATAACCCTCGGCAAGTAACTGGCTATATGCATTCTCGATGGTAATGACACTGATTCCCAGATGACTGGCAAAGGCGCGCTTAGACGGAAGATGCTCCCCCGCCGCAATGCGTCCAGCTACGATATCATCTCGAATTTGCTGGTAAACATACTCATAGAGCGATGCTTCGCCGCGTTTTTCCAAATTGTAGTCAAGCATGAGTTTACCACCTGACCTTATCGAGCTGTTCAGTCTGGTATTAGTCTGACCTTGTTATTATCTCGAAAACTGAGTATTTTGCCATACCCAGCTCCCCGATAGGATGTTCCGTCAAGCAATGCACATGCCAATCAAGGGAGCAACCATGGCAGAACAGACCAGCAAGGCCGATCGCGTCAAACTCAATCGCGAGCTCGCGCAGATGCTCAAGGGCGGCGTCATCATGGACGTCACCACGCCCGAGCAGGCACGCATCGCCGAGGAGGCGGGCGCCTGCGCCGTCATGGCACTCGAGCGCATTCCGGCCGACATCCGCGCCGCAGGCGGCGTCTCGCGCATGAGCGACCCCAAGATGATCAAGGGCATCCAAGAGGCAGTCTCCATCCCCGTTATGGCCAAGTGCCGCATCGGCCACATTGTCGAGGCGCAGGTCCTGCAGGCCATCGAGATCGATTACATCGACGAGTCCGAGGTTCTCTCCCCCGCCGATGACGTCTATCACATCGATAAGACCCAGTTTGACGTGCCGTTTGTCTGCGGCGCCCGCGATCTGGGCGAGGCACTGCGCCGCGTTGCCGAGGGCGCCACGATGATTCGTACCAAGGGCGAGCCGGGCACGGGCGACGTCGTCCAAGCCGTACGCCACATGCGTAAGATCCAAAAGCAGATCTTCGACGTTGTCGCCCTGCGCAATGATGAGCTCTTTGAGGCAGCCAAGCAACTGCAGGTTCCGGTCGAGCTGGTGCGCGAGGTCCATGCCACGGGCAAGCTCCCCGTCGTAAACTTTGCCGCCGGCGGAGTCGCGACCCCCGCCGACGCCGCGCTGATGATGCAGCTGGGCGCCGAGGGTGTCTTTGTCGGCTCGGGCATCTTTAAGAGTGGCGACCCCGCCAAGCGCGCCGCCGCCATCGTTAAGGCTGTGGCAAACTTCACCGACGCCAAGCTCATTGCCGAGCTTTCGGAGGACCTGGGCGAGGCCATGGTGGGCATCAACGCCGACGAAATTGAGATCATCATGGAGGAGCGCGGGCGCTAGTCCAGCAGAAAGGATCGCACATGAGCGATTATGCAGACCAAACGGTCGCCGTGCTGGCGGTCCAAGGCGCTTTTGCCGAGCACGAGGCAAGACTATCTGAGCTGGGCGCGCACTGTATTGAGCTGAGGCAGGCGGCCGATTTGCAGCAGAACTTTGACCGCCTGGTCCTCCCCGGCGGCGAGTCCACCGTTCAGGGCAAGCTACTTGCCGAACTCGGTATGCTCGAGGGGCTTCGCATCCGCATTGTTGAAGGCATGCCTGTATTGGGGACTTGCGCCGGCTTGATTCTGCTGGCGCGCGACCTTGCCGCCCACGACGATAAGGGGACGCCGCGCCTGGCAACCATGGATGTGCTCGTTGAGCGTAATGCCTATGGCAGACAGCTCGGCAGCTTTC
>ENA-OPCZ01000846-OPCZ01000846.1-human-gut-metagenome-genome-assembly--contig:-NODE-846-length-17758-cov-5.995481_pt1 | contig 17758 bp, 20 predicted proteins | sample MGYA00241566_ERZ501483 | MGnify/ENA primary metagenome ERZ501483 (study PRJEB25962, sample SAMEA1965191) | human gut metagenome | biome: human gut; feature: human-associated habitat; material: faeces... | reverse complement strand
TTAATATAAGTTATTGATTTACAGACGATTAAATATTAATTTAACGCAGTATTGTCTCATATTTTATCTTTTAATTTTGTTATATTGCATATTGATAAAAAAGATAAATTGGTGGGGTGGTTATACATTAAGTATATGGGCATTCCCATTAGGAATGTCATATCAGTTAGTAGAAGATAAATTATATAATAAAATAATTCAGAACAGAAATGGATATTTACTTGTTTTGTTTTTTATTTATATTCTGATATTTTTATATGGGATAATGGCAGAGTTTTCTTTTTGTTGCCCTGGTTGGTGGAATTTAGCTTGTAATTTATTGCCGATTCTCGTAGTAGGGTTAATTTATTATACAGGTTTTTCCCAAAATGTTTATATCAAAGGTCTTGGTTTGATTTCGTATGAGTTTTATCTTGTGCATGCTTGTTTTATTACAGTATATGTAGAGTTTATAGAACCTTCAAATTTACATACTTTGCCATTTGTAGTATTTGTTCTATTGTGTAGTTTGATAGCCTCTTATGCATTAAAATGGCTATCAGCATTGATTATTTCTAAAAAGAGTCGTATATGATATCAATATTGGTCCCAGTATATAACGTTGAGCGTTATCTCGCGCGTTGTATAGATAGTGTTCTGTCTCAAAGTTTTCGAGAATGGGAGTTGATTCTTGTAGATGATGGTAGTACTGATAATTGCCCTCGCATTTGTGACGAATATGCTAATAAAGACAAAAGGATTAAGGTTATACATAAGCTAAATGGCGGTTTGCCTTCTGCGCGTCAGGTAGGTTTTATCAATGCAGTAGGAGAATATTTAATTTTTTTAGATTCTGATGATTGGCTTTTGCCAAATTCTCTTTGTGTGCTTATTAATGCTATTCAGTCAGATGGAGGTTATGATATAGCAAGAAGTATTGTATGCCGAGTTGATGATAAGGGAAAACAATGGTTAGAACATTATGACATAGAGAAGGAAATCATTAAAAGAGGCGATTTCTTTTCTTTACTAAATACAGATTCTATAGCTCCTTATCTCCATAGTGGAATATATCGAGCAGACTTGTTTACAGAGAAATCGTTTCAATTCTTAGTTAATAATAAAATTAGTGTAGGAGAAGATTGGATAACAAATTATTATATAGCTCCTAATGTGAACCGTGTGAAATATATAGAAACTACAACATACGCTTATTTCCTAAATACTTCTAGCATGATGGGTGGTTGTGTTTACGGATGGGAATATTATGGCAGAATAAATAAATGTATGTCTGAGATAAATCATGAATTGGGTATTTTAAAATCAACAAAAACAAAACTTGATACTGCTTTACATGATTTACGTTTTTTCTTTTTGCCTGAGGTTTCGTTCGATTGGAAACAATTCAGGAGAATTCAACCAATTATTGTTGAAGGAATAAAGAGTGACAATATTGATAAAGATAATGTAAACCCCAACTACATACGTTTTATAAGTAATGGCTTTTTGTATTATATTTATACTATCATATTTCGTTATGCCTTTTTGATTTTTAAGTTAAAAGGGCGGAAAAGAAAATTAATAAAATAAAAATGAATAATTCAACTATAAAACATCGTTTTACAAACCTTGAATTGTACCGTATTATCGTGATGCTCTTGATTATTGCGCATCATTATGTCGTGAATACTGGCGTTATGGGGTTGATGGAAAAAGATCCTCTTTCTATGAAGAGTATATTCTTTTATATATTTGGTATGTGGGGAAAGACAGGAATTAATTGTTTTGTTTTAATTACTGGATATTTCATGTGCAAATCAAATATTTCAGTCAGAAAGATATTGAAATTGATACTTGAAGTAGAATTCTATAATATAGGCATCTTTTTGATCTTTTCAATTCTTAACCATCAATTATTCTCATTTGGGAACTTGCTGTGGTGCATTCTTCCTGTAAAAAGTGTTACTGATAGTTTTGTGAGTTGTTTTTTAGTGTTTTACTTATGCATACCATTTTTAAATATATTAATAACTCATCTGGATAAAAAACAACATTTATGTTTATTATCTCTTTCTTTGGGAATATATACAGTATTGGGTACATTGCCAGGGATTGAAGTTAGAATGAACTATGTTTCTTGGTTTTGTACTTTATATTTTGTTGCCTCATATATTCGTTTTTATGGAGAAAAATATAAAGGTCATGTGAAATGGGGGGGTATTTGATGGCTTCAATTTTATTGTCTGTAGCAAGCGTAATTGGAGCTTTGTATGTAAATAAAAATACAGGAATGCATATTGGGTGTTATAGATATGTCTCAGACTGTAATATGATATTTGCAGTAACTACAGCTATAACGTCTTTCATGTATTTTAAACAATTGAAAATCGGCTATCATAAAAGTATTAATCTTATAGCTCAAAGTGTGTTTGGTGTGCTTCTAATTCATGCTAATAGCGATTTCTTACGTGATTGGCTTTGGAGACAACTGTTGGCTGTACAAGATATGTTTTACTCAAAAAATGCATGTATCTATGCTTCAGTTTGTGTTATGGGAATATTTATGATATGCTCTTTGATAGACCGTTTGAGAATTTGTACTTTTGAAAAGTGGACATTTAAATATATTGATCGAATTTTAAAAAACAAATAAAGATAAATATGGATAGAAATAAAAAAGATAATAGACCATTAATGGTTTCTATTCGCTGTACTGCTTATAATCAAGAAGAGCAGATACGTGAATGTTTAGATGGATTTGTAATGCAGCAAACAAATTTCAGGTTCGAGGCTGTAGTTCATGATGATGCATCTACTGATGGAACAGCTACCATTATTAAAGAATATGCTGAGAAATATCCAGATATAATAAAACCTATATTGGAAACTGAAAATCAATATTCTAAGCATGATGGATCTTTGGAGAGAATTATGAATGAAGCTGCGACAGGTAAATATGTCGCCTGGTGTGAAGGTGACGATTGTTGGATAGATCCCTTAAAACTTCAAAAGCAAGTAGATTACTTAGAAACTCATCCTGATTGCATGTTAGTGCATACCGACATGGAAGTTAAGGATGTTAATACAGGAGAAGTATTGCATGGAAAATGGAACAATCAGAAAAACTTTAACTTGATTCAGAGAAATTTTGGAGCCAAGTTAATTCCTCTTATTCTTGCTGGCGAATATTCAGTAGCTACATTAACGGTTTGTGCAAGAAGAACAATTATGGAACAATGCGAGAAAGAGGGGCTTGTTCCTTCAGGTAGGGAGTTCTTGATGGGTGATACTACTCGTTGGATTGCTTTGGCATCAAAAGGAGAAATTCATTTGATACCTGACGTTTGTGCATGCTATCATGTTGTAGGTGAATCTGCTACTCACTCTAAGAATTATAGTAATGTTATTACTTTCTATGTTTCTTGCTTTAAGATGATAGATTATGTTGTAAATACATATAAATTATCGAATCCAGAAAAAGAAAAAGCGTTTCAGGAATATATTTATTTCTTGCTGCGGGATGTGTATTTAGATAAAACGGAGTTTTTGCAAGAAGTTAAAGATCGAATATTGAAAGGCCGTAAACTGAATTTTTGCAATGCCCTGTTATTAAAAACGATGAATAGCAACAGAGTTATCAAAAAGATCATAAATATAGGTGTTCGAGGATATAAATATATATCACATCAGGTTAATTTTGGGTTAGCAAAATATTTTGGTATAGTATGAAAAGAATCTTTGTTGTTTTAACATGTTGGCGTTTTATATTGCATTGGATATATTACAAGTTTTCTGTAAACAAGAGTGTAATAGAAGATGATTTAATGCGTAATATTATACAATTTTTACATAAGGACAAAACTTCTTTCTTGAACTTTTGCGAGTTGATGACATTTTATGTGATGGTAAGGAATATATTTTATGCTCGTGTAGCTTACCATCATCATTTTTATGCCAAATTCTTATCTCTGTTAGTTCGACCATTACCCCTATTGGACATTTCATCCACTGCTGAGATAGGTGGGGGATTGATAGTTCAGCATGGCTATGCAACGATTATTGCTCCAAGGAAAATCGGCAAGGATTGTTGGATTAATCAAGGTGTAACTATAGGATATACTAATGATAATGATTGCCCAACACTTGGTGATAATGTAACTGTTTATGCAGGAGCTAAGATTTTAGGTGATGTTCGTGTCGGAAATAATGTAATTGTTGCAGCCAATGCTGTGGTTGTGAAGGATGTCGAAGATAATTGTATTGTTGGTGGAATTCCAGCAAAGGTAATTAAAAGAATATAATTATGATTTCTGATTTTAAGAAAATTTTTATGTTAGCAGGAAAGTCAGGCTTGGCTTTGCTTGGATATGACTTGGTTCAGATTATTTTTGCGCGAGGAAAAATAGATCCAACAGCAGTAGATAGTACTGCTGTTATATTTGCTGGTTATTCAATATTTTGCTTGATTTTTGCTTATGGTGAGTTCAAGAAAAATAAACCTGCTTTTGTAAAGATGATGAAAAAATCTCCATTATTATTTTTTATTTTATATACAATATGGGGTGGAATCACCTGCTTTTGGAGTCCAAATTTAGCATTAACTGCATATAGAGCTATAGAATGTTTTTCAATAATGCTTTTGATGATATCTGTGACCGTGAAATTGAGTTCATATCATAATATTGATATTCTGGTGAAATGGAGTATACTTTATATATTTTTGACAGCATTAGCTAAAATGTTGCAAGGTATAAATATGGTTGGCTTTAATGGCTTTTTTGTACCAAATTCAGTTTTTTGGTATCAGGCCCAATTTATATGTCCAATATTTTTTTACTTTGCGTTTTTATACACTAACAATAAATTCATAAAAGGCCTTTTGATCGCTGTCTGTATCATGGCAATGAGTACTGTTGGATATATAGCAATGGCTGGTGGTGCAATAGCATTATTCTGGGGTAATAAAAAAAGTAAGAAGATTGGTGCTTTTATTTTCGTCTTAGCTGCAGTATATAGTGCAATTTTTGGTTTTGATGATCTATTATCACATACAGTTTTTATTGAACACAATGCTTTTGTTGAAGGAGATGATTCTGGTAGAAGTTTCGTTTGGGATATGGGATGGCGATTCTTTGAAGAAAATCCTATATTTGGACATGGCTTTTTTGTAGCAGAAAATTATTTGGCTAGATTAGGACATATGCAGTCTGTTGTTGGAATGCATAATGGTTTCATGTCTGCACTTGTTGGTGAGGGAATAATAGGAGAGGTATTCTTTGTACTATTCTTTATTACTCTATTTTTTGTAAGCATTTCTAAGAATATGCCTAAAAAGTACAAGTCTGCATTATTTGCATCATATATAGCGGTATTAATTGAAACTTACGCAAATCCTGGGCTCGGATTCCGTATATTCAATGCTTGGATGCCATCTATGTATGCTTGTGTATTAATTTGTACTTTTGGATGTTTTAGCAAATATCTTAGATATAATAATAATCCGACATTGCAAAAAATGTTGGATAAGGTTTAATTTTGTAATCCTAACGAGATGGTAGAAAAGTACATAGATAGAGATTTATCTAATTCTATAAAAGGAATATTGATTTTACTTATAGTATTTGGTCATAATCATGTGCTGTGTCCAAATAATGAAGCATTTGGTTTGATGGATTATTTATATATGTTCCATGTTATTGGCTTCTTTATACTTCCTTTTTTTTATAATACAGAAAAATCATGTTCTAAAGACCAAATAATTACGATATTTATTCGATGTATAATACCATATATTTGGATATGTTTTTTATGTTTTCTTTGTAATAGTATATATACAAGGACATTGAATATCTCAATATCCTCTTTATATGCATTAATGCAAGGAACACAGACTCCTTTACGTGAAGCTTTTGGTTTCGTTTTTCCATGGTTTTTACCAGCATATTGTTCTTTCTCAATTATGCTATTGTTTGCTCGTAAATATAAAACTATATGGTGGGGGATTACAATATTCTCACTAATTACTTGGTTTTGGAGTTGGAATACATTTTATATATTTAAAAACGTAGCTCCTTTTGGTACTGGACTTGCAATTTCTTATTTTGGAGCAGGTTGTCTCTGCTTTTATTTGAATAATATTTCGGAATGGTTTAAGTATGTTTCTATATTTGTATTTGCCATTTTGACAGTAGGTTATTGGGAAAGTTGGCAGCTTGGTTTTTTATATAAATTATTTCCGGTTTTCTTTTTCTCAGCAATTTTGTTAATTTCCCCATATTTACAATGTCGTTTATTGCAAAATTTAGGAAGAAATTCTTTGGGAATATATTTGTTTCACATGTTTATAGTTAATATCACTTATATGATATTTCCTAAGACTATCGTATGGGGAATCGTTGGGTTTATATTATCATTATTGATATCTTTATTCATAACCCAATTTATAATGAGTAAATCTTTATTGAGGAAACTCTTATTTCCCCGATCTTTAATGGATGTTAAATCAGTATTCAAGTAATTTTTTATGAAAGTATTATATTGTAATCCCTCTTTTTGGGAATATCGTTTGCCGTTCTATGTAGAGTTGAACCGATTGTTCAAAGGTGACTTTCATGTTGTATATTCTACTAAGCGTTTTGGCCATGGTCACATAAAACTGCTTAATAGAATAAAAGAAGAACTTGGAAAAAATGCTCATCCATACGATAATGAATTTATGTATGATGTAAAAACGCATTCTTTTCATAGTTTTACAGAAGGTGGCAAGCAAATTCCTATGCCTTTTGGACTGTGGAAGTACATTATGAAAGTTAAACCTGATGTGCTTATTACTGAAGGTTTCTTTCAGTGGACTCCATTGGTGCAGTTGTATGGGTTGTTTCATCATATTCCTGTATTTATTGGATATGAGAGAACTCTCCACACAGAAAGGAATAATTCAAAAATAAAAACCTGGATAAGAAAGATACAGAATAAGTTCATAAAGGGATATCTTGTGAATGGAACTGAAACAAAAAAGTATCTTGAGAGTATTGGTGTGGCTTCAGAAAAGATTCATATAGGTGGAATGTCTGCTGATAGTGAAGGACTGAGAACAGCTATTGCTGCTTTTTCAGAAGAAGCAAAGAAAGTGTTAAAGAATAGATTCCTAAAAGGAAACGGCATATTGTATCTTTTTACAGGAAAGATGATTGAGCGTAAAGGTATATTGCCTTTGCTGGATGCATGGATGAAGCACATTGAGACATATCCTAATGATAATTTGCTTGTTGTTGGTGACGGAGAACTTTTTGATGTATGTAAGCGTAAGTATGGGAGTGTTACTTCTATTCACTTGGAAGGTGGCGTTCCATATGATGAAATCTATAAGTATTATGCTATAGCAGATGTTTATTTCTTGCCTACAATTGAGGATAATTGGAGCTTGGTTGTACCAGAGGCAATGGCTTGTGGTTTGCCCGTGGCAACAAGTATCTATAATGGATGCCATGTAGAGTTGATACATGAAGGAGAAAATGGTATAACATTTGACACTTTTAATCAAGATAGCATGGTTAAAGCTCTTGAGTATTTTCATCATCATGATTTGAAACTTATGGGGCAGAAGTCTATTGAAATAGAAAAGAGCTTTAATACAGAGAATTGTGCAAGAAGAGAGTTTGATGGGATAATAGGGCAATTCCGTCGGGAGCTATAAGCTACACCGACGGCATGCCATAATAAAACTCTGTGAATCTCTTGGTCTCATCACTTTATACCTCACTTTGTGTGAAAAACTGATGTGCTTATTGTCTATGCTTTATGGGACCAACCTTAACCTTCTCAACAACAGTGGTTGAAGGGTGGGCATTGGCATAATCCATGGGAACAAATTTCCCACTTTCAGCACTTCTTGCTCTTTCTGAAGTTCTTGCCATTTTTCAGATTCCTAATACTGTTACTCCCAGATCCAGTTTAGCTGTCTCCTGTCTTTTTACAGAAGCTAATTCTTGGAATGCAAAAAGTGTGCCATGCTTTTTTATGAGAGTTAAAATGAAGATTGTTTTTTTAAAATATTGACGTATGATAGATTTATCAATAATAATACCTGTATATAATGCCTCTTTACTGATTAATCGTTGTCTCGATTCCATATTCTACCAAACAACTCAATATTCCTATGAGGTGATATTGGTGGATGATGGTAGTACAGACAATAGTGTAGAGATTATTAAGGCTCGCGATGAAGAGAATATTATTCTTTATCAGCAACAAAATGCAGGACCTTCTGTAGCACGTAATAAAGGTGTGGAACTTGCGCAAGGCAAATATGTTACATTCATAGATGCTGACGACTATTGGGAGGATGGTTATATTTCTTCCTTAGTTGAATTTTTGGAGAAGCATCAAGAATGTGTAGCAGTGAGTTGCGTTTGTAAAAACTTGGCTTTAGGTAAGGCTGCTTCTTATAATCCTGGTTCTTTTCAGAATGGGATGGTTGTGGATGAGAGTGGTAATAGTATAGGCATGTCTTTTGTGCTTGATGACTTTTATTCTTATTGGGCTAAGGAATGTCATGTCGGAACTTGTAGCACAGTTATTAGAACTGATATTGCAAAGAGAAGTGGAGGCATGAGAACTGATTTACGTGTATCAGAAGATTACGAATATTGGTTCACTATTGCTACTTTCGGAAAATGGGGAGTTGTTCCAAAAGTTTTGTATGTTAGCGATGGGGATGCCGTAACCTCAGCCAACGGATGGTTGAATAAAATGATAAAGCGTTGGAATAATGCTCCTTCGATTTCGGAATGGGAGAAGCGTATTCTCACTCTTGCTCCTCAGCTATCTGAAAATGAAGGATATAAATATGCAATTGGCAGAGTATCCCGAAATTTAGCTTATTGCCAATTACTTTCTGGTAGAACGAAACTAGCTCGCAAAGAAGCTTTAAAATATGGTATTTATTTTACAGGAGATACTATTGGTAAATTGATGAATATTGCAAAGCTTACACCTCTGACTTGGTGGGGATTATGTAAATTTTTGAAATGGAGAGAATGGCACAGAAAATAAGTAGTAGAATGGAACTTCAAACAGTAAATAATACAAAGACAAAAAAACGTCAGGTTAATATTGAGTTACTTCGCATGATTGCGATGATATTGGTCTTACTTACTCATACTCAGTTTGGTAAGGGTGATATTTCTTTAGTACATACTGATTTGTTTCGTGCTATTGGTAACTATGAAGTGGATAGTTGGACTTTCGTCTGTGTTCCAAGTTTTGTCGTAATCTCGGGTTACTTTGGCATCCATTGGAAATGGAAAGGACTTTTTAATTATCTGTTCCAAATAGGATTCTGGGGGGGCATGATATATCTTATCACTTGGTGCTTAGGGCTGCATGATTTTCAACCATTGGCTTTTGCTAAGAATGTGACGTGTTTCCTATCTGGGGTAAATTGGTTCTTCTATGCTTATTTTGGGCTTTATATGTTTGCACCAGTGCTCAACGCTTTTATAGAAAAGGTAGATGAGAAGCAGATGATGTGGATGACATTGTCTTTCTTTGCTTTCCAAACGGTGTTCGGATGGATATTGAAGCAGGGGGAATTCTATTATGGTTTGACTTTCACCAGTCTTATCGGATGGTATCTGTTAGGGGCTTGGTTAAAGAAATCTTCTTGGAAGGGCTTTCATTTGAAACCTTGGCAGAATATGGTTGTATTTCTTGGCGTTGGTCAGTTGTGCGTCTTAATTGCACTTGCAGCTGCTTTCATGGGTGTAGATAAGGGTACATATAGTTATATATCTCCTTTGCAAGTGATTCAGACTACATACCTTTTCCTTTTCTGCAGGTCATTGACTGTAACAAAAGGTGAGAAGATTATCACATTCTTTGCATCTTCTGCTTTTGCTGGTCTGTTGGCTCATTCTTGGGAAGGAGCAGAATTGTATGGTATGGGTATGTCTTGGGTATCTACTAACTTGCCTGTTCCTTTTGTTTTTGCAATGATTTATATTTGCCTCTTCTTTGCTGCTGCTTGCTGTTTAGATAAGGTTAGGTTGTGGTGTTGGAAGAGTATTTCCAAGATTTGTTTTAAATAATCTTTCATTAGCTACCGATTAAATAGGAAATGATAAATTAATAAATTTGTAAATATGGCAACACATTATAGTCAATACTTTAAATTAAAGCATAAGGATTTTATTAATAGAGGTGTATATAATGGCTTCCTTGATAAGGATTCTTTGCTTCATATAGATCCTTTGCTTTTGAAAAAATGTTCTATACCAGAGTTTAAAAACTCGTATAACAACTTTTTGCTTTATTTTCAACAGCTTGTTCCTCTTGTAAATTTTACAAAAGAAAATAATCTCAAAGATCGTTTCTTTAAACAGATAGTTAAAAGGTTTACTATGAGCGAGATTCCTAATACAGGACTTGGATATTCTAAAGAAAGTTCGTATGGTAAAGGTATAAGTGGGGCTTTAGCAAATCAATTGGCATTAAGTGCATATGAAATTATCAGTGCAGGCTTGGTTGAACCGGAAATTTTTGGATTAATGCAGCTTATTGAAGATAAAGTTGGCGCTGATAGAATAAGTGATATGACCTTGTATATATTGCGGAAAGATTTTCTTGCATATACACAACGTATAGCTACAGAACTTAGCATTCCTACGAAAAAATATGTTTTTTCTTATGATGAGATCTTCTATGTTCCATTCTATAAGAATAAGCCAATTCATTTCATACCAATGCAGTTGCTTGCTGATTTACCTGTTGCACTTGATTATGATGATGTAGACAAAGTATGCAATTACAATAATAAACTTAAAAAGAAAATTGCTGATATTATTGGTGTGGCTTGGTCGCAATATAAAGATTATAAGAAAAAGGATTGGAAGAAATTAATTTTAGAAGACCCGAAATGTTATAATGCAGCAATTCAATTTTATAGGGGATTACAAGGAATACCATATAATTTCAATGTTGATAAAAAGCAGGAATATATGGATTTGCTCTTACAGGATTTTTTGGCAAGTTATCCATTTGTGGCTCCTTCTTTTTCTGGTGAAAATCCTCAACAGGAAGTTTATGCTTTAACAAAGGCTATGTGTATGCAATTCAAACATTTAGTAGAGGATAATAGATTGTCCGAATTGTTTTATAAAGACAAACGTCTTCCAGATGAGACTGATTGGCAAATGTTACTGTATGCCGTTGCTGAAACATATAAACATGCTGCAAACTTAGATTTAGCAATAACAAGAGAGGATAATCCTGGTGTTGGTGAAATTGACTTTCATATAACAAGAGGGTCGAAAGCAAATGTTGTCATTGAGATAAAACGCTCAGGTAACACAAACTTGATTCATGGATATCGAACTCAATTGGCTGCATATAAGCGGGCAGAGAGAGCTGCTGATGGTATTTTTATGGTTATCATGGAAGATGATTCAATAGAAACAATTAAATCTAAAATTGAAGATGTGCGAGTTGATATGAAAAATAATGGAGAGTATATACCTGATGTTATATACATAAATGGTCAAAGGCAGTATTCTGCAAGTAATCGTAAATACAATCTTCCGAATCTTTAATTTTATAAGACGTATGATAGATTTTGTTGTTATAAAGGAGTTGATAGGAATGGCAAAGACTCTTTTCAATATAGCTAAGTGGGGACATAAAATTGGTTATGTTTGGAATTATTTGGTCAGTGATCCCTATTGCGTGATAGTCTATGGTGCAAGTGGAGTTGGGAAAACAGAATTTTGCAGATCTCTTTTAGGGAAATCAATTGAAAGTTCAAATGCTCCACGAACTGTTATTCATCAAATAGAAAATTTAATTTTAGAAGATGGTCATAAAATTAGATTGTATGATTTGCCTGGACATGTAAGTTATAAGGCTAATCGAGATAAAGTTATGGAGGAAATAGCTAACCGAAAATCTTATGGAATTATAAATGTTGTAAGCTATGGGTATCATGAAGTGCCTGAAGCTCAAAATCTGAAGGTGTTTAAAGTTGGTAATGAAGGTGAAAAAACAAATGAAATTGATACTCAATTTTTGAAAGAAAATTTGAAACGAGAATTCGATCAAGCTAAAGAATGGCATACTGGAAATTCTCTTTCAAGAAATATTGGTTGGATTATAACAGTAGTGAATAAAGCTGATGTTTGGTCTGCCAAACATGACATTGTTTTAGATTATTATCAAAATGATGGTGAATACACAAAAAACTTGTTTGGCAATCAAGCTCATCTGGTAAAATATGTTTTTCCATATTGTTCTATAATCTCTCCTTTCTGTCAAAAAGCCATGCCATTGGAGATTAGCGAGAGACAGAAAGTGGATATGCATAAACATTTATTGGAACATCTTATTAGATTGGTGAAGGATGAAAGATGATAATTTGATAAATAAACAAATTAAGCAGTTGTCTAATAAACTGAGAGATTGTAATTTCGCATCTTTAAAGTTTGTGATGCGTATGAAGTTTTATATGTGTTATAACTTGCTTATAATGCTTGGTATTATTGGTTTTTCTCTAATGCTTTGGATGAATGAAGAGTTGGCAAAACGTGAGATGTTCCTTTATGTATACAGCTTGTTGCTTTTTAGTGAAGTTTTAATTTCCTTAGGAAGGACAAAAATAAAGCGAAGAATATATCATTATTATATTGAAAGTATAAATGTCGTTAGTCAGCTTGGGGATGTCATTGAATGGAATAGAGAACGAAGAAAATTAAGAACGAATCCTCCTCAGGAAGCATTGATAGAGATAAATAAGTTTTATTCGATAATTCAAAAATATTCTTACCCTTTTAGAAAAGGATTTAATTATTATAACTGCTTACTATTGATAAATATATTTAGCTTATTATTTGTGATTATAGTATTCATAAATACATTAATTGTGAATTTTCTGTAATAGGTACATAAGTATTCTTTTAAATTGAATGTCTTATTCGACATATTTTGCAAAGAGTTAGGTATTGCAATAGAAGAAAAAGAAAAATTATGAAACCAAAGATACTTTTTATCATGCATATGCCTCCGCCTGTGCATGGTGCTGCTATGGTGGGGCAGTATATCCACGATAGCAAACTGATAAATCAGGAGTTTGACTGTCATTACATCAACCTGACTACTGCGAAGAACTTGCAGGACATCGGGAAGGTGGGGATGAGGAAGCTCTTGGATTTCTTCAAGCTCCTGAAGAAGATACGGCATGAGGTAAAGGTGGTCAAACCTCAATTGGTTTATGTGACTCCGAATGCTTGTGGCGGTGCTTTCTATAAGGACTTTGTGGTGGTTCAGATGTTGAAGCGCCTGGGCTGTCAGGTGGTTGTGCATTATCATAATAAGGGTGTGGCTACCCGACAGGAGAAATGGTTGGACAATGTTTTGTACAAGCGGTTCTTCAAGGGCATCAAGGTGATCCTGCTATCGGAATGTCTGTATGAGGACGTGAGGAAGTATGTGGATAGGGGGGATGTGCTCGTATGTGGCAATGGTATTCCTTCTTCTGCTATTGAGGGTCTTGTGTCGGCTTCTCCTGCTATGGCTTCTCCTGAGGATAAGGTGCCTCATCTCCTGTTCCTTTCTAATCTTCTGATAAGCAAGGGTGTGGTTGTCCTGCTTGATTCTCTGAAGGTATTGAAGGAGAAGGGCTGCCGTTTTGTCTGCGACTTTGTGGGTGGTGAAACGGTGGAGATGGATGCTGCTATGTTTCAGGCTGAGGTGGTAAAGCGTGGGCTTGAGGGCATGGTGGTGTATCATGGAAGGAAATATGGTAAGGACAAGGAGGCTTTCCTGAATGCTGCTGACATTTTTGTCTTCCCAACGTTCTATCATAATGAGTGTTTTCCTCTGGTATTGTTGGAGGCTATGGAGCATGGTGTGGCTTGTATCTCGACGACGGAGGGTGGTATTCCTGGTATCATTGATAATGGAAAGACGGGTTTCCTTGTTCCGAAGCATGATGTTGCTGCTCTTGCTGATAAGATTCAGCTCCTCCTCTCCAATCCTGATTTGCGATGCAATATGGGTAAGGCTGGCAGAGTGAAATTTGAAAAGGAATTTACGTTGGAGGTTTTTGAGAATAGAATGACGTGGATCTTGGAACATATCGTTTATCCGATATTTAGTAGAATGGGGATTGAGAGGGATTAGAAGGTGGCATCGTCATTTTCTAATCAATCCTATTTTTCTATTTTGAGTAATTTTTCGAAAACCTATCCGTCCTTCCTTACCGTTGTTCTAAAATCAACCCGTCCTTCTTTTTTTGATAAAGCGGGCTGCACTCGGCAATTTGAAAGTGAACTTTCATTGCGCTCATTGGCGTCGCTTTTTCCCATTAATCAAGGCATTTTCGACTCCCCTGTTCCCCTCTTGCGAAGAGGGGATCCTTAACCCACTCCCAAGCCCTCTCCCTTTACAAAAGGGCGAGGAATGTAACCGCTCCTCCTGTCGCTCTTAACCGCTTCGCTATAAGGTTGGCGGGGCATCAAAGTCCTCGCCAGGATTGCTGTGCGGGATGGGACCGCCTTGCTGGAGGGATTTTTATTTGGTTTATGTAACTGATAAAAGCGTAGTTTAAGGCTTGGTTGCCTATATCCTAACAGGAATATGTGGGTAGTTCAAAAGATAAAGATTGCTAAAAAATAAGGAAATAAGTTGGACTATATTAGTTTTTATCGTATATTTGCAGAGATAAAAAATACGTAAGCTATGACAGCAAAAGAAGATAAGGAGAAAGAAAAGACCCGTAGAGAAAACCTGAGCAAGTTTATATATCAACTTGCAAATACCAGCTTTACAGCAATGGTTGTTGTGGCTGTGGTAGGTTTGGTACTTGGTGTAGATGATGCTAAACCATATGCTTTTTTGCTTGGTGTGGGATTGTTTGCTACTGTTTTCTTAGCGCTGTTTGCTGATAACATATTAAAAAAGAAATGATTATGGAAGGAATGTACATAGTTTTAGGTGGGGTAGGTATCATTGCATGTTGTCTATACTTGTGGTCTGCTTTTACGAAAAGTGGGAGAAAATGGGTTGAAAATCTATAGTTTTTCGACTCCCCTGTTCCCCTCTTGCGAAGAGGGGATCCTTAACCCACTCCCAAGCCCTCTCCCTTTACAAAAGGGCGAAGGATGTAACCGTTCCTTTCAATAGTCTTTACGACCCCTTCGGTTCCCCTTGTAGGGGACAGAAACGTCGCTCTTAACCGCTTCGCTATAAGGTTGGCGGGGCATCAGAGCCCTCGCCAGGGCTGTTTTAGCGGGGATGAACCCGCAGGGAGAAGACTTGCTAAAATGGTTGTGCGGGATGGGACCGCTGGAGGTGACTTGCTAGAACCAATGGTTATAAGGGATGGGACTGCAGGGACAAGGTGACAGGCGCATTGAGTAATTTGCTGATAGCTTGTAGATTTTCTGCTATTTTTGGTGGTTTCAATTAAAAAGCGTATTTTTGCGGCAGACATATAAACTAAATAAAGGAGACTTGATTATGATGTTAGGTATTAATGCACCCAAGCCATTGGTTAAAGGTGAATTTGCTAAGGCTGTTCGCAAAGCTGTTCACGATTCGATGGTTGCAAAGGAAAATTGGAAGGAACCTGCAACAAAAGGTCCTTGGAAGGTTGAATTTGTTGTGCGTTAGTTATGAATAAAGATTCAGAACTAATCATAGAGGTAGCTGATGAATATGAAAGTGCTGATGATATGTTTATTCCGTCATCTCCATGAACGTACTCCATACAATAAACCGACTTTATAGTGAAATAACGGCTGAAAAGGTATGCGAAATGAAAAAGTGCTCCAATTCTTTGTATATATGATATTTTTTGTTTAGTTTTGCAGAAAAATTAGATAGAACAATGAGATTACATATACAAAATATCAATAAAATCAAGGAAGCAGATATTGCCTTGAATGGCTTGACTGTAATCGTGGGAGAGAATGATATGGGCAAAAGTACCATAGGTAGAGCATTCTTTTCTACCATCAAGGCTGTCTCTAATACGAGAAGCTTGAGTAATGAAAGTTCTGCCCACAAAGCTTCTAAGCACATTGATTCTTTGTATAAGCATTTCTATGGGAAGAAGATTATTGATGATGCTATTAATCTGTTGCCTCGTATCAAATCTGAAATGGAAAGAATATGCCAGGATGAGTCTGAACGAAATGCTTTCCTGGATCATCTGAATGCTAAAATTGATGAGATTGATTTGTCTCCTCGCCAAAAGTCTTTGCTCAAGGAGGATATTGCGAATATTCGGATTTGCTATGACCAGGTGGATAATCCTGCTGCTGTATTGAAAACGGAGTTGGCTTATCTGGTTGAATCTGAGTTTATGGGGCAGTTCTGTTCTTCTAAGTCTGAGCTTACTTATGTTATGCTTGATACTGAAGAAGAGGGAAGTCTGGTATTTAAGGCTAAAAATAATCAAGTGACAGATGTCTCTTTTTCTGAAAGAGAATTCTATGAGGATATCACTTATGTTGAGTCGCCACTGTACTTTCATCTTCTTGATAGCTTGAGATACTCTGTTGCTTATCGGGAAATGAAGTCTGTTCCTGGATATAAACCTATGGCTCCTGCTCATGTGAAAGACTTTGTAGATAAGGTTTGGAACATCCAGAGCTTTCATGCTCAGCCAAGTCTGTTTGAACCTCAATCGAAGGAATATCACACAGAGGATATCATTCATGGTACGTTTACTTATGATAAGGGCTCTCGTAGCATCGTATATCAGAAAAATGGTATGAAAATCAAGCCTATCAATGTGGCTTCTGGTATCAAAAGCTTTGGTGCTTTGCAACTTCTGCTTGATGGTTATTGTATTTCTAATAATCGTCCTCTGATATGGGATGAACCTGAGAATCATCTGCATCCTCAGTGGCAGGTGGAGTTTGCTAAGGTTATCGTACAGATTGTTAATTCGGGTATTCCGGTGATGATCAGTACGCATAGTCCATATTTCCTGCAGGCAGTGAGGTATTATTCTGCTATGTATAGCATCGAGAAGTATGTGAACTACTACATGGCAGAGTGTGGAAATGATGATATGGTTAGTATGAAGGAGGTTACTAATGACTTAAACCAGGTGTTTCTTACCTTGGCTGAGCCTTTGAATAAAATCATGAACGTGGATGAAGTAAGGGGGAAACTGAAATGAAAGTTGCCAGTGAACTAATGTCGTATTTGGTAAAGGATAAGCATTTCTCCCTTTACTCTGTCTGTGAGCTCCATAAACCTTGTGCTACGGCACCCAGGTGTTCTTTGGAACTTGCTAAACGATTCGTGAATTTTGATGATGTAAAGACTGCCTACTGCAAGGAACATCAGATGATTTCTTGTGCTTCGGTAGATGGCTTGTCTATAAAGAACGAAAAGCTATTGTTCGTTGAAATTAAGGGGTGGGCTGACTTTCTACACTATCAGAAGAAAAATGTAGAGAAAAAGATAGAAAAACAGGTAACGGGCTATGATTTTATCAAAAAGTTGAAAGATAGTATTGATATATGTAATGATTATGCTTCCAACCCAAAATTTTGTAATGCTGATAATCTTGCGTATATTATTGTAACTGATATTGATATCAAAGAGCAACCTCTACAGACTTTGCAGAGTAACTTGATGGCTTTGGCGCAAACATCTTCTTCGCTTGAAGTATTATGCAATAAATGTATGTTATCTAAAATAGGTTCTATAAAGGAGGTATGTCTTACTACAGAAAAAGTGTACACCATTTTAACTTAAAAAAGTAAAATGGAAA
>ENA-OPCZ01000845-OPCZ01000845.1-human-gut-metagenome-genome-assembly--contig:-NODE-845-length-17774-cov-11.157627_pt1 | contig 17774 bp, 13 predicted proteins | sample MGYA00241566_ERZ501483 | MGnify/ENA primary metagenome ERZ501483 (study PRJEB25962, sample SAMEA1965191) | human gut metagenome | biome: human gut; feature: human-associated habitat; material: faeces... | reverse complement strand
CCTGAGTAGCGTATGCAGATACCGCATAGTTACCGGAAATACCATAACCCAGACGGAGTTTCAGATTACTGATGAAATCAGCCTTCTGCATGAACTTCTCCTGGTCGATGCGCCAACCGAGCGCTACAGATGGGAAGGAAGCCCACTTATGACCGTCAGCCAACTGAGAGGCACCATCGGTACGTACACTGGCTGTCAGCATATACTTATCTGCATAGGTATAGTTCACGCGAGCCATGTAGGAAGCCAGCTGGGTCTCTGTCAGACCGGTGGTATACTGCAATGGCTTGCTCAGAGAGCTGGTGTTCCACCACAACTCATCGGCACTAGCCACGTTAGACTTGATGTTGCCGTTCTCATAGTGATACTTGGAAGCACTCTGCAAGAGGGTCAGGCCGATGCGATGATTCTTGGCTATGGTCTTGTTGTAGTAAATCAGGTTATCGAGTGTCCAGGATACCTTGTTGGATGGGTTGTACTGAGCCACGTTGTTGCCGTCGCCGTTGATACCGTCAGCAGCATTGGCGATGCCCAGACGATAGTACTGCAGTTCAGGACCAAACTGGATACGGTACTGCAAGCCCTCCAATGGCTCCCATACCTTACCGAAATCTACCTGAGCGTAGGCGCTGCCGTTGATGCGGAAGTTGGTACGCTTGTTGGTATTGTATTTCAACTCATCGATTGGGTTGATGATGTTCACGTTGTAAGCCCATGGGTTGCGGATATAATTGCCCTCAGAATCGTAAGGCACGGTCCATGGAATCATGGTATTCAAGGCATTATAGTAATCGCCCGCACCGGTTACAGACTTGCTGTAGTTGTAACCGTAGTTCTGGGTTCCGTATGAAGCATTCATGGTGAAGCCCAATGTCAATGGAGCTACAGGTCTAGCCTCGAAAGATGTATTCAGGGTGAAGCGCTGATAGCTCTGACCTGGCTGAGTGCCCTTCTGGTTCAAATAGCCGAAGGAACCATAGCCCTTGAACTTATCTGTACCGCCAGAGGCGCTGATAGTATGCTCGTGGGTTACGCCGGTCTGCTTACCATGAGAAGCCCAGTCGTAAGAACCGACGAGCTCTGGATGATAAGTTCCATTCACCCAAGCCTGATCGATATTGGCCCAGCTGGCTGGTTCACCGCCAAAGAGTTTCTGGTCGCTGGCATAATCAGGAGCAAAATCTGCCTTAGGATCACCATAGCCACCATAGTTGTATGCTGCACGGCGGGCATAGTCTATCCACTGTGTAGCGTTCATCATCTTGGTTACATCATGGAGTGTAGAGAATGTAACTGTACCTGCATAGTTCAAGGTAACCTTGCCTTCCTTACCCTTCTTGGTAGTAACGAGCACAACACCGTTGGCACCACGTGCACCATAGATAGCGGTAGCAGAAGCATCCTTCAATACCTCGATGCTCTCAATATCCTGAGGGTTGATATTCTCAATACCACCGTTCTGGATAATCATACCGTCTACTACATAGAGAGGAGCACTGCTGGCACCGATAGAGCGCTGACCACGGATGGTGATGCTACCTACTGTACCAGGACGCTGGGAGTTGGTGATATCCACACCGGCAGTCTTACCCTGCATACCCTCCAGGGCATCCTTTACTGGCATCGCTGTCAGGTCCTTTGAATCCAGGTGAGCCAAGGCTCCGGTCACATCGCTTTTGCGCTGTACACCATAACCTACTACTACGACTTCATCCAAAGCCTTGTTATCTTCCTGCAATGTTACCTTCAGATCGCTCTTTCCGGCAACGCTTATCTTTTGGGCAATATAGCCGATATATGAGATTTCCACAGTAGCATTCTTTGGCACGTTGGTCAAAGTAAAGTTACCGTCAAGATCAGTTACGGCACCTGTGGTTGTGCCTACTACCTTAACACTGGCGCCAATGACTGGCTCGCCCAGGTTATCTACAACTGTACCTTTTACTGTTTTAGCTTGCTGTACTACATTTGTAGCCGCATTCACTTGAGTTGCTCCTACAGGGGAGAACATCAATGCTGAGCAAAAAAGAGTAACAGGCAAAACAGACTCTTTAAAAAATAGTTTGTTGTCCATGTCTTATTACGTTTTTTGGTTTATTTGTTATTATTTCGGTCGCAAAAGTACACTAATTCTTGCCAACAATACTTAATATTTTGGCTATTCACCCTTATTATTTGACATTTATTAGTTTTTTTGCCATTTTCGTTCATGTTCAAGCTTCGGAAGGGAGGGAGGGAAGTTAAAGGAAGTTAGGGAGAAGTTAAGGGACAAATGTCCTACGTTTTACGCTAGATGACTATTGTCTCTTAACTTCCCGAACAACCGTAGGGAGTGATAACTTCTTTAACTTCAACAAATTCCCACACCTGCGAAACTTCTATATATATAAAGGTGTACCCCCCCGCTAGATGATGGTAATCCAGAGGGATTCATCCTTTCCCCTCGCTTCGCCGATACGCTTCTTCAGGCGATGCAGCCAGATGCGGGAGTTCACCACCATGCCCTTCTGCCTGTTCTCGCCCACCAGGATGCAGCCCTGGGTATCGTCGGGATAGTTGCCGGCATGGATGCGGATGCCCTCAAAATCGGGCACACCCTGAAGATACGGCAACCACTCCTTGAACCGTGGCGATAGGGTAACGAGCAGAGGATAGGTGCCTTCGGGGATGGCGGTATGTCCCTTCATCTTCTGCGCCTTCTTGCCCGATACCCTGCCCAGGCGCACGTTCTCCTCCTCAGGCTGCAGTTCCACGCCCTTCAGATTGCGCCACGTCGGCTCCAGGGTATCGCAGAAATAGTTCTCCTCCGACAGCAGCTTGCCGTCTACCGTATGTTCAAACCATCGCTTCAGCTGGGGATTCGCCCAAGAAGAGTGAACCACACACTCTACCTCCTCATCCTTCAGGATATAGAGGCGTCCGATGGTATAACTGTTCTTTTTAGCTATACGCTTCAATACAATTTCCATAAATTTCTGTCTGTTAAGTGAATCATTTTAAGTTCTGTAAATCATTAAGCATCAATCTCCTGACCGTCATGACGGTATTTGAGCTTCTTAAAACTGTAACTTCTGTAACCGTAACCGTTTTTGCCGTCCTCAGATTCCATGCGCACGATATACTTGCGATAAATCCATTGCTTGATGACGTTCTTGCAACCCTGCGCTTTCAGTCCGTGTTCCAGACGGATGGCTTCCAGCTGCGGTTCGGTGAAGATATCGGGCAGAAGCTGCAGGATATTCTCCGGTCCACGCTTCGAACTCTTCTCTGCAGTGCTCGCCTCCTTGGCTATCATATCCCCGAAGAAACGCATCTTGCAGTAGAGGTCGTAGCGCTCGCTCCAGCGGATGAAATCCTCCATCTCCGGCTCCCATCTGTAGCCGTTTGCCACATAGAGCACGCACGCCTTCAGATAAGCGATGACGTTGGCACGGAACGAGAAATTCTCGAAGATGCGGTTCTGCGAGGTACGGGAAAACTCGGCATTCTCGTTCTTCAACACCTCGGCTAGCTTATACGCCTCTTCGCATTCCACCAGCCCCGTTGCCATACAGAGATTTTCGATGTAGGGCTTCAGGGCTTTTCTGAATTCATCATCGTAGGTTCCATATACCGGGATGTCCTCACCGATATCACGCTCCGGAATGGTACTGAAATTGATACGGCTCAGCGGACCGTCGGTCAATACCTTGGAGAAATAGCGCTGCCCCTTGTCAATAGTGGTGGAAGCATTCCAGTTGAAACGGATGGTAACACGCTCGGTTACGCTCTGGGTTCCCACACGAGTCTGACCATATTGATTATCTGGGTCGAAAGCGAGACACATGATGCGGAACTGCTGATTGCCGATACCTTTCAACGCATCAAACTGGTCAATCTCATTGAGCGAAGTGTAAAGAAAATGCTCCTTTGCTTCAGCTGTACGCATCACGAAGGCAGGGTTGGTCATGTCGGCATCAATCTCCTGTATGATGAGGTTTTCGGGGCGCTTGCGTTTGTCCTTGTTGGCACCCTTGCGCATCATTTCGTCCTTCCATTCCTTCTCACGTTTCAGGTTTTCAGCATCTCTTTTGCGGATATCCTCCATGATGAAGTCGATAGGTTTCTGCACGCAGCTCTTTCCTGCTCCCGTACCGGCAAGCAGCACGCTTGACAGGGTTGCCTCATGCTCCACGTTGTCGATATATCTGAATCTCGTCTGCCAGAGATGGGTGGCGAGAGGAGGAAAGATGGCGCAAGCCACGGCAGGCTGATAGATCTCCGGTGTCTTGGAAATCAGCAGTTCTACCAGCTTCGGCAGCTTCTTCGGCATCGGTGGAGGAGCAGGATACTCTTCTTCGTTACTTTGAACTTGGAACATTGAACTTTGAACTGTATGATTACCCGCCAGGCGTTCCGGGGATTTGTAATCCCCGGCTAGCAAGCCCAATGCCGCCTGCTCCGCCAAGGCATTCACCCGAATCACATCTCTCGAGAACGGCTTGGAGCTATCCCCATATTTCGCATAGAAATCATGGATAAGCTGATGGCAGTCATTCTCCTGATAATAGCTTGGCATCTTCTCAGCCACCACCTTCATCAGCTCCTCTTCGCTCATCATACGTGACGCTCCGGCGCTCATGATGGCAAGCAGGGAGGAATGTCTGGACCCGATGGTATCGATATTCATCCCCTTCAGTCCCGCAGATTCCTGAAACAGGTCGAAGGCTATCAGATTCTTCTCACTGGCAGAGTCAGAATGAATCTGTGTCATCTGTGAAATCTGTGGGAAATTCCCTGTCCCCGCAGACGTATTATCTTCAGGTCCCACAGATAACACAGATTTCACAGATTTTCCGGCATTCAGAACCTCCTCAGAATGAATCTGTGTCATCTGTGAAATCTGTGGAAAATTTACTTTGCCCCTGCCGTCAATCGTAAGCCCACGCTTCAGAAAAGCCTCTCTGCGGGCTTTCAGCTCCTCTGCGGGCAGCACAGCATACCAGTCCTTGGAACGGTAAATCTCGGAATCCTTATCCGTGATATAGATCATTCTTTCGGGCGTGATGCAGCTCTTGTCGTAGGGAATCCCAGTCGCCTCACAATAAGCCTTCTGCGTCTCCTCGATGGTCATCCCCATCGGCATGCGGATGTCGATATGCAGCTTCTTTCTAGCCGAATACTCCAGGTGCAGCAGCTTGCCTTTCCAGATGCTGTCGCTGCAGTTCAGCTCGCGCGCCTTCTCCAGCGCCTGCTCCACAAACTCCTTATCATCCACGTCCACGGTAGTCTGAAAAAGGAAAGCCGTAGGGTCAGCATTGCTCTGCGATCTACGGTTTTTCAGAAAACGGTAGTAGTGAGCACAACGGAAGGGCAACTGCCCCTTGATTCTCTGTCGTGCCTTGGCGAGCTGGGCATCATCAGTCCTGTCCACGCTGCGAATGGACTTCTCGCCACGAATCTGCAGCACCATCTCGTGCAGCCATGGCAGCGAGATGGTCTTGTCATACTCCGAGAGCGGCTGGCAGCTTGCGTTGCCCTTATTCCCCCCTCGGAACCCATTGAATGCAATCCAATGTTGCATCGTTTCATTTTTCATGTCCATAATAATATTAAAAAGAAATTAACGCCAAAGGCCCCCTCCTCCAGAAGAAAGCCCCTCCAGAAGGAGCGAAGAAGGAGCAAGGAAGGAGCGAAGAAGGGAGCCGCAGAAGGGAGCCGCAGAAGGAGCAAGGAAGCCCCCTCTGAGCCACCGTTCCAGGCGTTTCCAACGCCTGGTCCCTTTCCTCAAGTCCCCCCGCCAGAAGCAGGCCCCCTCCTTCTTTACCCCAGGCTCTTCACCTCGTACATCTCCGCGAGCTCCCAGTAACGATGCGCCAGGTCATGGATAAACTTCCTGCCCTTTTCGGTCCATACCAGATAGGTATGCGTCGCCGCCTTGCCCATCTTCTCCTTTCTTCCGTCGCAGTTCGGGTCCAGGAAGGCTTGATAACGGGTTCTGCTCTTCGCCAGTCCCATGTGCGCATACTCCGCATAGAGCAGATACTGCCCACTCTGGTAATACTGCACATGCAGCGCACAGAGCGAGCGGTTCAGTTCCTGCGCCGTGATACCCAGCTCCTTCGCCACCTGGGTGGTAGTGAAGCACGAAACGGAATCCAGCACATTGTCGCTGTAAATCGCCTTAGGCAGAAGCCCATCCACCTGCTTCTCCAGGTTGATGACGTTCTCGCCCTGGATGGAAGCCCATCTCGTCTGCTCATCCAGCACACCGTTGAGCCTTCTGATCTCCACATCCTGCTCGCCGATGAGTTTCTTGTCAAGTCCCAACTGCACTTCCTGCTGATGCAGCAGTTTCTTCTGCTGCTCCAGCAGCACCTCCTTTTCCTTCAGGGTAGCACGGAGAATCTCCTCGGCATTGCGAATCATCTCCTCCTCGCTCTCCCCTTCATGCACCGGGATATAACCGCCCGTCTTGCGAATCTGAGGCAGCACCACCGAGGTAACCCAATCCTTGAACTTCAAAGCCGAAGCCAACTTAGAACCGAGCACCAGGGCATAAAATCCGCTCTCGTTGACGAAGTTCATCTGCACATTCTGCACCTTTCCTTCAGAAACGCCAAAACGATTTTTGACAGTTCTAGCAATGCGGTATTTCGCCGTATCGCTAGACCTAACATGCTGTCTTACAGCGTCTGTAGCTCTCTTATATCCCAGCGCATCACACAAATCCTTAGCACAGAACCAAGGCTCGCCCTTCTCATCAGTAGCGGTACGAACCATTCCGAACTCCGGATTTTCAAACACACACACAGGTGCAGCCACCTTCTTATTTTTAGAAGACTGTGCACCACACTTGGCAGGGCTAGCAGCCTTGCTGCCCCCCACCTTCTGATTCATTAAATTTGTCATAATTAATAAATTTAAATGTAAATAATTGAACTTTTCGCAAGTCAGCCCCCTTAGAACATATCATAAAGCTCAAAGTTCAATGTTCAATGTAAAGTATCAACCTTGTCAAAGACCGATGGGCTGATACGCTGCGCCACTTACAACATGGCAGGAAACCTATCCCAGCAACCTGGCGATAGAAAACGCAAAAGCCCCAGACCTCAGAACCGGTATCGTTCTGAAATCTGGGGCAAATGTACGGCGATATTTTGGATAAAAAATGGGGCGTACCCGTACGGTCGTACTAGTACTACTTACCAAAAAGCCGCATTATCGTAAATATTCTTTGATTTTTTCACCAAAATCCAATATAGAAGGCATAGAAAGCGCATCATTATAACGGGTTCTCATCACAGAAGGCTTCATATTCCAAAATCTCGAAAACACCTTCCATACATTATTTATCGCCAATGTGACGGATATCTGAAAAGCAAGATATGCTTTCTGATAATTGGAAAGATTGAGTGGTTGGAAATTCTCATCTAAAATCTCCTCCTTATATAATCTCATCAGGATTCTTGCCGCCTTCTCACTCTTTAATTCTTCAGGCAACTGAGGGATAAAAGGCAGAAGCGGCATAACTTTCTGAGAAAAACCAGATTTATCTTCTCCTTTATCCTTAACTTCATTCACATCCTCAAAGTCAGCTTCATTGAGATTGCTATCTGATGAAGAACCAGATGATGCTTTATCAGAAGACCCACCGAAGATGTTGTTACCAAAATGCCAATCTGGTGCATTTTCGAAATTAACATTTAAGTTTATTGTCATCATTCAGCAGATTAACTAGTTGTTGAACACTTGTAGTCATCTTCAACATGCGCTTGCCATTGAGATAAACTACGATACACACACTCAGGCTGATTACGCCTATATTGGAAAGCGCAATCAAAAGAAATAAAATTGTTTTAGTCATAATACTCCCTTATTAAATCTCTTTTATGAAGAAGTGACTAAAAAACTACCCTTAGCTAGTTAGAGATGGTAGCCCTCATGATTTTCACGAGGTGAGGCAGCTATTAGACGTCGCTGGCGATATCAGCAACACCTCGAGAATTCATGTAATTACTTTCATTTTATTGTTGATAAGTTTAGATTGTTGTATAATGTTATCTTTTACCTATTTTACCAGGCCTGATTCACAATACTGGCGCAAATCAATTTTCTTTCTAATCAAGTCTTTCACCACTTCAGCCCCTAATCCAAAGATCTCTTCATATTGTCTTTTCAGGTTCTCGATGTGTGCAAGTCTTTCGTCTCTATCCTTGATATGCTTTTTAGATTTGTAGCTGTCAACAGCCTCATGTTCAACATGAAGATAGTGACCTATTACATAGCAGAATTTTACAATGGTTTCAAACTTTATGTCAGGATCGAAATTCAGGAAATTCCGAATCGTATCATAAGCAACATGAAAATCCTTCACGATTGATTTTCGGGGAGAAATACCCTCATCAATCATGATACCGAGAATAGTTCCGACTCTCTCGATATAAGCTAATCTCACCGACCTGACAGCCGGAGATTCTGAATTTTCTGTTTCTTTTGTCTTTTCAGCCATTGCTAATTTTATTTTGTTCGTGTAAAATTAGCAATAATCGGCGGAACCCGCAAGCATTTTACGTCTCCTTAGGACGTAAAAAGAGTGCTACTTTTTTTATGATTCTCAGAAAAGTATACAAAAAAGGGAGAAAGTGCGCAATTATAGCATCACTTTCTCCCCTTGCCTATTCTTCTCCTGTAATGAGATTAACCACCCTGGTAAATGTTATACCCGTAGGTACTCTTTCTCCTTTACTTCTCAGGTACTTCACCAGTTTCTTCTTTGCCCAGTTGAGTCTTTGATCTCTGTCTTTATAGATACTCCTAAGATAATTCATCTTAGCCGGAAGCGTTTTCAGCATTTCCCGCAGTTCTTTCGGATTGCCGTACTCTGCCCTTTCATCTTCCATCTCCTTGATTCGAGCCTTTAAGGCCTCGTTTTCCTCCACCAGCTGGTCATAATGGTGGAGCAAGCCTTTTACCTGCTGCTCGTAGGACAGGTCTTTGTTCATTTTATACATAAGCGTTTCTATTTAGAATCCCAGACATACATTTGTTCAAATCCTTACTCATCAACAGAACCACCTTGCTTTTGGCTCTACTGATCATCACATTCAATCTATGTTTCTCCAGGACGAAGGGCAACTGCATATCCATATTGCCATATTTGGCATTGAGAACGAAGCTGATGATAATCATCTCCACATCCTGCCCTTGTAAGCATTCTACAGTATTGATCAGTGGCATCGTTTCATCGGGATATTTCGATTTCCACAAAGAACGGATGCATTTTACCTGTCGACGATAAGGAGTAACGATGGCAATGTCTTTCAGACTGAGACCGCCCTGCAAGGCTATCCTCGCTAATTCAACAGCCTGTTCAGCCTCAGTCACATTGACATCGCATTCCATCTCCATCAGGTCGCTTTTCTGAGGAGGAACCTCAACCACCTGAATAGGTTCTTGAGAAATTCCTTCTATATTTAGTCTTCTATCCTTGGCAGAATCAGCTGATACCAGTTTTACTCCAGCCTCATCAGATTCATAGAAGTTTTGGCTGACGAAAGCGGTTATCTCGTCATTCATGCGATATGTGATATTGAGCGGATGACGAAGAGCTGGGTATCTACCGCAGAGATATTCAAAGATACTCACCGACAATGAATTATCTGCCAGCTGCGGATGGAAGATTGGCGGCATCTGCTTATCATCGCCAATGAAAATGATGCTGCCACAGCCAAAGGCACCAATCAAACTGGCATAAGGCAAAGGCATCTGACCAGCCTCATCTACCAAGACTATCTTAGGCTTAAAACCAGAGTTTCGCAAGCCTAGATTGATGATAGCTGCATGCAGCGTCATACCCACCACATCTGCAGGTTCCATTCGTTTCTTGCTGTTCTTCCGATAAGCAAGATAATGATTATAGGTTCCTGCCGTGATGATTTTCTTATTCAGTCCTTCACCCTTGATTTTCTCGCCAATCTTGACTACAGCGAAGTTGTCAGCATGTTCTGCTATCTTATTCAACGCATTATTCACAGCCTGATGGGTGTTGGATATCACCAAGACTTCCTTGCGCATAGTAGCGTAGATTTGCGCTATCGCAGAGAGCACAGCGGTTTTACCCGTACCCGGAGGACCTTGCAGGCAATAAACGGATGGACGTTTCAGACAGTCGGTTACGGCGCTTCTCTGGGCTGTATTAAGAACGTTTGGCAGCTTGACAAAACGCGCATCAACAGCACCCAATCCCTTGCTTCTGGGAGTTTCCTTACCAGCCAACAGATTCAGAAAGCTATAGCCAGGACAACCTTCATGGATACTATCCAGCAAATCGAGCATAGGATCAAGCATCATATGTTCCTGAACTTCTATATCTATCAAATCATTCTCCTTCATAAAAGCAGGAGTCTCTATACTCAAACCCTCCAGATAAAGGTCGATAATCTTGGCATTGGCAGAAATGTAGCGATTCGAGATTCTTACGCTGTCGCCCACTCTGATTTTGGTATTATCTTCTATGGTATGAAGTTCATACTGGTTGTTGCAGACCTTCACCACCTGAGCATCCTTGATTAACAGACCAGCCTCAATCTTCTCCTCATCGGTGAGTTGAGAATTTGCTTCAATATCAGCCAGTTCCAGTTCTTTCTGCTGCTGCAGATAATCATAGATACGCTTGCGCATATCTTCTATTACGTTTTCCTCCATATCGTTATTCTCCATTGAGTAATTTGCGGACGTAAGCCCTTGTCTCCTCATCCTTGATATAGATGGTTACACCCTTGATGGCACGGGTCAGAAGGATGCGATATGCTTGGGTTACCGCATTGAAGAACATATTGACAGCAGGGAATCCATCAAGTTTAGAAGGAATAATACCACTAACTTTTCCTCGATATTTGCCATGTTTCTTAGCTAATTTCAAAGCCTCTTTTGCCTTTACTTTATCACTCTTAAAACCTTTTTCTTCTATATAGTCTAAGTTCAAGCACCATTCCCCATTTCTCACGATTATATCTTCAAGCCACAGCAATCCAACATAATCATAATCAAAACCACGTACAACATACGGGCATCCAATCTCAGATAGAGGATCCGTGTTCATCATTGTGCCTCTGCTTCCCTGCACATATATATCATAATGTTTACCAGAGTTCCAGTACTTTTTCCATTTAGAACCTTCCTTATCATCTAGGACAAAATCATGCTCACTAAGTTTACTATGCATCTCATCATTGGCTGTTGATATCCACTTTCTAGTATATGATGACATCAGTCTACATGACGCATTGCCTTGGTTCACATATTGACGTATATCATCTTCCATTTCAGAAGGAAAATCTACTACTTTAACCTTGAATTTGTCTGCCCACTTTGTGACATTATGCAATGGATGTTCACTAAAAAGATTCTCAACCCAATCTACATATTCATAAGAACCTGCGCATCTAAACTGCATTCCATCAAGAGAAACTGATGAGAAATGAGCACCTAATTCTTCTGCCCATGCTTTTATATCTTCAATTGTTGTCGTTTCATTATCTCTAAAAGATTGTTTGCCGTCCGTAAAGAAAACGCTAATTTGACTTTCATTGATTACATGAAAAGCTTCTGGTCCCATAGAGCAACACCATCCGCAGAAATTACTAGACCTAAAATCTTCCTTTGTTGGATTAATAAGCGCATGCGCCTCATCTACAACAGACATAAAATGGAGATTTCTTTTATAGTTTTTCTCCAAGTGATTATCTAAGATATATTGTAGATATTCTCTGAAATATTTAATATTCAATCTTCTATCCTTATGGCTCAATACATATTTTTCCTCTTTTTCTGCAAAATAAGGATAAATCATTTGTTTAACTTTCGCTTCATTAAAACCAGGATTAAAGCTTGAAATCTTTAACACAACTTGAGAAGCATGATATTTTTTACCATACTTATCAAACGTCATTTTCCAATTATCACTTTGGCTACTTGAAGTAGTAACAAACACTATGTTACCGCAATCTTTCTCCTTAGAGTACTTCATGACGCTTTCTATCCAAAGATTGATGGCTACGGCAGATTTGCCTGATCCCGGAGGCCCCTGCACCACAATCACTTCCTTTTTTCCATCCTTCACTCTCTGCTCCAGAGTCTGCATCACGAGATTAAAGCCCAGGCGTTGTTCATCAAGCAATACGAAAGGACGAGCCGTAGCAGAATTGGCACTTAGGTTTTCGGCTACCTGGCGCAAGATGTTTCTGTCCTGCTTGTAAAAGCCATTCACAAAACTGGCAGCAAAGGCTTCGTCACCTTTGCAAATCTTGGATGTTACATACTCAGCCAGACGATCAGAAGATTCGGTATTATACATCGGATATTCAGCTGTAAGCCTATCATTAGGAGCTAGGAGATAAGGCTGCAAATCAATCGGTTGCGTAAAATATACACAGCCGTTTACCTCTGCCCCTTCATCGAGCACCACCGAGTGGAATCTTCTGCAATACTCGGTGTATCCCTTCACCTGGTCGGCAGGATGCTTGATTACGCTACCCTTGTGCATCATCAATCCTTCATAAGAACCAGGCGCATCATCCTGATTTTTCTGATAGTTTTTCAGCTCCACGATGATTACCTCTTTTCTGTTCTCTGCATTTGCACCCAACAATACCAAGTCACACCAAGCCGATGCAGCAGGGAGTTTATATTCAAGCAGCAGTTCCGTAGTCGAAATATGGGCATCGCTTATAGCCGGCTGACGTTTCATAGCTTGCGCCAACATACTTGCCACTACTGGATAGGAGCCAGCATAAGCCTTCTTCTCTTCGTCACTTACGTAACGGGTGATACCAGCCACCTCATCTATTAAGCCATTGAGGTCGTCCTGTACATAGCTGCAAAATTCTCTAACAGTATACAACATAAGCGTTTAGCTTTTAAGATTGTTCTATTTCGGTTTATTCGTTTGCCAAAGCATCATAGATGATTTTTCTCTTGAGCTGATACTCCTCATCAGATATGGCATCTAGGGATGTTTGCATCAATTCTTCAAATGTATCATCAATTTCAGATGCCATCACAGAATCAAGAGGATGTGGATATTCATCTCCCTCTTCCTTCACTTCCAGGGATGGGAATTTGCTAAGCAGCAGGGTATCTGATACTTCCATACTCTGTATGGCCATCGTATCGCAGTACACCTCACCATCGTCAGCTATCCAAGCATCCAGTCTCGAGATAGAGAGGCGATAAAGCAATCTTGCCCCATATTCCAAAGTGGCAATAAAGACGATATCACCTTGCTTCATTTCGTCCAGCTGAGGAAGATACGCCGTTCCGGTATGTTCTATCATATCAACCACCGAGAAGGTATCTGGCTCATCGAGTATATATATCCAATATTTTATATCCATTGTTTGATGTAATTTCTAAGTTCTTCGTCGCAGACATACACATAGCAGCCCTTCATGCCTCGGGTCATCAGCGTGCGGTAGGTGTTCTTGATCAGAGCTCGCAGCTTATTATGGGTATTTTCCCTATCTTCTTGCTCCATCTTTTTCCATCCCCAGATACTACGGTCATTAGAAGACCTTTTAGAAGGATTTACTTTAATAATGCCATCTCTAAAAACCAGGTCTTCTCCGATGATGACCCCTACATATTCGAATTCCAGTCCTTGGCAAGTATGAATGCAACCTATCTGGTCTACCGAACCTTTTGATATGCTCCAAGTATCATCATTAGAAAGATTCCATTTGTAGGCAAAATCATCCCCTATGACAATATCTTTCTGATGACTGTTTTTTCTGGAATTCCAATCCCAGCAATAACCAGCAACCATTCGACTTTTATTCTTATATCGATTCAGCTTCTTGATTTCAGCCATCATTTCCGATGGAGAATCAAAAATCTTAAAATCATAGGTAGTGCCACTTAACTTCACCGGGAGCAGATTGTCATATTGCAGAAGATGATCAAGCCAATTCAAATATTCATCACTTCCCGAACAACGTAGCTGGGCAGTCAATTGATGACAATGCACATCGGCCTGCTCATATTCCGCCCAAGCTTCTATTGCAGCTACCGAGCCAATATCCCTGAAATCCACCAGTTGTTTTTCATCTACGAAGAATACACTTACTTTTGCTGCTAAAATGATTTCCTTGATCTGGTTCTCACCCAGATTACCATAACGGCCACTAAACTGTTGCAAGCGATGAGCTTCATCTACAATCAGCATATCCAGTTCATTAACCTTCTTGTCAAAATATCCACCACTTGATTTAAAGAGATTTTTGATGGAAGAATGAACATCTTTTGATTCCATAAACTTCTTATAGAACACATTTCTTGGAGCACTGTTTTTAGATACATAATGAGCCAGCAGCTTTCTTCGTGTCATCTCAACCAACAACTTGACAGCAATCACACTCTTGCCGGTTCCCGGTCCGCCCTTCACGATAACCACCTGTTTTCTGCCTGTTCTGAGATATTCATCATAAGCCCAGAGAATGTTCTGATAAGCCACTTTCTGCTCATCAATCATCTTGAATTCCGGATTTCCCTGCGCCATCTTGACAACGCAATCTATCAAGCTCTTGGAAGGAACTATCTTGCCATTTTCTATTACATAAATTGACTTATTCCGGTCACTCTTACTAACATATCTTGTTATAAATTCGCGCAGTTTATCTTCTTCATTCTTGCAGAACACTGGAGCTTTTTCCGTATATTTCTGATAGCGTGCATCAGATATACTGCCGTCGTCCACATAGTTATGCATAAACACGCAAGGGTGCAGACTTACCTGTCTCTGATGAACGGCCTCATTGAAATCATAGAGCAGGGAGGCATAGCAAGCTACCTGGTAACTAGGATGGGTGGTTTCCTTCAATCCGTCTTCATAATGAGTTACCACCAGTCCATCCTTATCAGTAGCCTGCACATGCTGCCATTGTTTCAACTCTATCATAACGATATTGGATATACCCTTACTATCCAAGCCCGTTATGATAAAGTCTATACGATTATTGGTAACAGGAATATTGTATTCCAATGCTACCCCTGTATCATCGGGAATCGCCTGACTATCTACCACTCTTGCCATATATCTCAACGAGTTATGCCAAGAGCGGATTTCACCTTCGCTCGTTTCCTCACCCAGTTTTGTTCTCACACTGGATGTCAATATATCTTCAATATGGGGTATATCGTTCAGGAATCCCCTTTTGGTGTTGTTATAGATAATCATGGTAGACCCTCCGAAGTTTAATTTATTGATTGCCCTTTTTCTTCTTCCACATCTGCTGAGCAGCAGCCCAGGCATTATCAAAAGGAAGGTTCAAAGATGCTAACATCTCTGGTATTGCCAAAGCCCAACTTACATAATAGTAAGCCAGAAGCTGGTAGCCGCCGAAATCCTTTCCTGGGATAGAAGGAACCTTATAGCCACTCTTCTTATCAGGCGAAATACCTGTGGTGCCGATCATGGCGATTTCGAAGGCAATCTTCTTGATATCCATCTTATCCATACCGTCAAAATACTCCAAGGCACCCAGCATGTACATCGACATCATCATGGTCTTCATCGGATCCTCGCCATCCTTGTTCTCGGCATAGAAGGTATCCTGTTTCTCCTTCTGTTCCTCTGTCAGACCATCAAAAGAGTTACCACCCACAGGAGCATCTTCACCCAGTGCTGCATCACGCATAGCCTTGGTCTTCTCCATGCGCTCATAACTGTCATCAAGATATTCTTTCAATGGTTTCATCGACATCATATCATTCATATGGAATGAATCCATGAAGTATTCCACAAGCTCATATTCTTCACCTGGAGTATAGTCATCATAAGCCATAAACTCATCAAAGAAATCCTTGGCTTGATCATACTGAGCCTTGGTTGGCTTATACTCCTGATAGAATCTCAAGCCAAAGAGGTGTTCGAAATTCATAGAGGTAACGATATTCATCACCTTACTGCTCTGCACGATGTCTTGAGGAACAAACTTGGCATTCTCAGAACCCTTAATGGCCTTGATATTGTAGGTTTCCTGTTCCATCAAAGACAACAGCTGGATGGCTCTGACAATAGGATACTTATCGTACATTCGGTTTTCCACAAACAAGTCAAGCGGACAGTTCATCACCTGGAGCATATAGCCGGCATGAATCTGCTCAACCACGCTCATAGCCTTAGAATGATCAAAACGGTTCACCAGTTTCTTAATCCAGGCAGCATACTTGGTTCTGAAAGCGATAACATTGTCATTGTTTGAGAAAATCACCCGGTTTTTATTCACCTTGTCAGCTTCCAGATTCATCTGAAGGTGCATCATTTCATGGATAGCAAGATGCTCCATGAAAGGCTTCTTAGGATTAATTTTCACAAGATGATAATCACGATGATGGGTTGGACCATACTCAAGCTTAGCAGACAAGTCGAGCGTTCTATCTTCTTCGATTTCAATCTTCTGATGATAGGTCATCTCTATCTCATCCTTGATGCCTAATACTACCTTCATATAGTTGGTAGATTCTACCACAGCATGGGCAGAAGCCAACAAAATCTTATGGAGCTCATCCATTACCTGAGGGTTCTCCGAACGAATATCAGAGAGCAAACTGCCCTTCAAAGCCGTATCAAAAGCTTTTCGATTTTCACTTTGGTTATAATAGCAAACAGCCAAACCATAGTAGGCATTTGCGTATTTTTTATCGCCCTTCAATACCTGCTCAAACATAGGAATAGCATGCTCATAGTCATTTTTTTCCATCATGATAGCAGCAATATTATTGATGGCGATAAAATTATCTGGAGAGTATTTCAGAACACTATCATAGTAGGTACGACCTACTTCATAATCATCTTTATATTTGCTGTAGAGGTTACCCATCAGGAGCAATGCCCAAGCATTTTTAGGGTCGCATTTCAAGGCTTCAATATTGATATCAATAGCCTTATCAATATTACCTGCTTCCATCTCCATTTGGGCAAGAATACGGTAACCCTCACTATGACGTGAGTGTTTCTTCAAAAATTGCACTAAACGGCTATGAGCTTCCTCGAACTGGCGTTTTTCACAGAGTGTAGTAATCTCATTAAACTCTTTCTGAGATTGCCTAAATCTTTTTGGTCAACTTTTACTCTTACCAAATCTCCATCGATGGTTACTTCTGCAGAATATCCATCCACGGTATAATAAGCTAAGAGTTTGTCTCTCAGCTCCTCTGGAGAATGAGCATCAAATTGCCCCCCCATATCTTTTATGTTATATATTATTTCCATTGTATTTTGTTTATTTTGAGAGCAAAGATACGGTTTTTATTCGAAACTCGCAAGAGTTTTCCGATAAAAGTTTGGAAAATGTTTTTTAGCAGTACGCTGGCAAGCTTGATCCTTATCCTCAGCTTAAGGTGAAAGTTAAGTAAAATGGGGTACAATATAAATTTCCCCCAAGTTGGGGGACTTTTATATTTATCTGATATTTAGCAGCATAAACTGCCATAAAAATCTCCTCATTCATCAGAACAAAAATTCAAAGTCACACTTCTCTAAAAAAATAACTACCCATACACCCTAAAACAGGGCGTATGGGTAGGATTAACGACATAGATTCAAACGATACAAGTTGCAATTACCCTCCAACAACCATTGCCATGACGTGTGATATAACCTCTTTCTACCAAACGTTTTACCAGTTTCTGATTTGTTGTATATTGCATCTAATGTCATTGCCAAATTTTAATAGTTTACTCACTGCTGTCCCGTTTAGAAATCGTCGGGGCTGAAAAGGCTAGGATATAGCCAA
>ENA-OPCZ01000844-OPCZ01000844.1-human-gut-metagenome-genome-assembly--contig:-NODE-844-length-17842-cov-2.585765_pt1 | contig 17842 bp, 20 predicted proteins | sample MGYA00241566_ERZ501483 | MGnify/ENA primary metagenome ERZ501483 (study PRJEB25962, sample SAMEA1965191) | human gut metagenome | biome: human gut; feature: human-associated habitat; material: faeces... | reverse complement strand
GAATACATCATAAGCAAGCTCATTTTTCAAAACTGCATCAAGAATATTATCGCCATACATCCATTCCAATTGAATATTGCAGTCTTTAGCAACCTGTTCAATATTCTTCTGTTTTTCAGTCTTTGTTTCACCCCTCTTCCGGGGATTACCAAACTCAAGATTCGTATAGACAATCATCTTGGATTGGCTTGGGTGATTGTTGTGCGCAGTTTTAATTGAATGTTCAATCAATGATGCATTGATCTCATTATCGAAATACTTCGCCTGAAATCCAATTTCCTCGCCATCAACTACAATCGTTTCGGTTTCATTACCCGCATGATTCTTGAAATAGGGCAAAGAATCCCCCAACTCGTACCTGCATCTAAACAACATACGAGCCAATGCCTCAAAGGCTATTTCCTGATAGTCTGGATATTTAGATTCAAAATCTTTCCAACTTGGGTATTTCATTTTTTCCTTTGTTTGTCAGTATTACTTCTTTAATCCCAACTTCTCCACATTCATCAGAAGTTTGACATTGGGTGATTCAAACTCCCATCGTGGTACTATACTCTGCGCATTTTGTTTAATGTAAGCATATAATGCTTTGAAGTCATCAAGACCATCATATCCGAAAATCACCTTTATCTTGTCCAGATAGTTGTTTGATTCGGCACGCGCAAATATCTCAAATGGACGTCGCTGATTGCAGGCATAAAGTATACAGTGGGGGGATCAACGGCTAAACCTGCTCTCATCAGGTTTGTGCGTAAGATGATACAACCATGCCACGAAATCAGCCTGGCAAATGTTTTCAATCGAAAGAGCAGGACATGATTCCATCCTATCACGAACTATCTTTGCTTGTAATGAATAATAGCGCTGTGAAGCATTCTGATTTTGGTTATATGTGGTGTACAGAAAGTGTTCAAACTCTCTGTATGTATAGGTTACATCATACTCCGTATTACCTAGCTTGTTATAAAACGATGTATTGTATTGTACCTCATTGAACCATTGAGCATACTTGTACTCTCTGATTTGTGCGCATTGTACATCTGCAAATTCTTCGTTCATAATGATATATCTTTAACGCAATAATTATGTCCATTTTGATACTATATCTATTGTTTCGTTGTTGGGTTTGTACTTATCCTCAATTTTTGAAATTTGTACAACTATCGGCATTTCTACCAATTGTCCAGCTATAACGCATACCCCTGTGGAGAGAATTGGCAATGACTCTTTTGATACCCTGTCAAGGAAAGATATTGTTTGTCCTACTTTATTAATGTCTTCATCATTAACGAGTCTATGAATGAAATAGTTATGCAGCTGAGATACGATTGTTGAAGAAATGTCTGAGGGACGTTGGCTTGCAATTGTCATAAAGACGCCAAATTTACGTCCCTCTTTGATTATTTCTTCAAAAACCTCAAGGCGATAATCCTTCCAAGTGTCACTTTCGCGATTGGATTGATATGATAGAATATTATGGGCTTCATCAATAATAATATTGAGGTATGTTAGGTCTTTTTCCTTTTGAAGCTTATGCTCCTTATATAGATGATTGCATAGCAATAGAGGGATCATTTTCTTTGAATCTTGATTGACACTATCAAGATTTACGACAACAATGTTATTCTTTTTCCAAAAATCATAATCGTTGAAATCAATCAAATTGCCAATATCTTTAACCATACTCTTTAGCTTATTTATTGCTGGCGCAATGTGTTCATTCATTGCACGGTTATCCAAGACATCTCTAATGAGTCGTAAATACATTATATGTATAAAGTATTTAATAAATTCTGTCGGTTGTGAGTATTCTTCTGCCTGTTTGTAATACAACGTGTCGTGAACTAATTCAGGAGCGGACTGAATACTCTTTGATGTATCTCTATCCAAATAATAGTAGTTTTTACCATTGTGGAATGTTAACCCGGAATGTAGGTTAAGTATCTCTCCGTCCAAAGATGAACAACTTGGCACAATCTGTTCAACATAGTCTAGTAATAATTCGGTCTTCTGCTTGTCGGACATCAATAGAATTTCTGCAATAAGTTTCTTTAAGATGTTCTTGAAGTGGTTCTCATCTTTGATGTACTCGTGATATTCAAGACAACGGCTAATAAAAGGACGCTGCGTTTTTTCAGTAGCGCTAGCGAAAATACACAATGTATCAAGGTCAAGAAGAGCCTTTTTAGGAAAAGGAATCTTATCCTTTGCCACTCGCGTTGAAAGATTATAAACTTGTTTATCAGACACTATAGCATCCGGACCGGAGTACTCTCCATTAAAATCAATAAAAAGAAATTTTGAGTATTCCTTAAATGATTTAGAGTCTTTGTACTCAACAAATAGTTGTCTATACAATTTTGCAAGAGTATAAGATTTTCCGCTACCTGTATTGCCAAAAATTCCGATATGACTTGAGAACAGTTTCTGCACACCTAAAGAGATTGGAGTATAATCGTCGGTAGCTAATGTGCCAATTTCGATAGTCTTATCACTTGACTTTTCAATAAAAGAATGAATTTGGCGGAATTCCTCATTAGATAGAATAAAGCACTCATTGTCAATGAGGGGTAAAGACTTTATTCCCCTGACGAATTTTCCAGGTGTAAGATAACCTATTAAACTGCAAACAAGCACTCGATAAATCCTATCTTCAGCTGCATTGTAGTTGTTATTGGGCAGTTTGTCGTCTGTTGTGATAAATTCACCGTCTATCTTTGCTATAAGTGTATTGAAACCATTTATTATTTTCAAATAACCTCCAACGGAAATATTCTTTATTAATGTCCCGTTGAATATAATGTGGGGAAGATTCTTCTGCTTGTCTACCTTGACTTTAACTTCACGTCCAGATACAGAAAGAACGATTCCGATATGAAAAATAGATTGATATGTGATTATATCTTTATTATTTGTCATACTTAAAATGAAAGGGGATTTTAGATGATACACTGTTGAAGACGCTATTGATTGACTGAAAATCAAACTCTTTGATTCCATCACCATCTTTTAATTCATTAGCTATATTAAATTCTGACGGGGTAATTATCAAAAGATTTGAATCATTCTCTCCAAATAACTCTAAGTACCTTTTTTTACCGCTATCTTGATATGAAAAGATGAAGACCATCAAGGTCGGATTTGTTTTTAAAGCTCTTTTTACAATATTGCGAATGTGTTCATCTTCAAATGAGAAGCCCATTGCAAACAATAAAGAATTTTCCTTTTCAAGATTATTAGACATCAGTCTCATCAATTCATAGAAATGCACCTCAAAAACAGTTTCACTAAACTTCTTCTTTGTTGGATTTACTAATAGCATTTTATTGTATGCATCTATAAAACCCTTGAAATTATGTCTACCAATAAGTTGTTTTAATATATCATCATTTGTCTCTTTATATGTTGGGAAAGAACTTGTTTTGTATGACAAGGCTTGTTGTATTTCTGAGACTAAACTTAAATTGAAATCATTGCAAACTTTGTCATCAGTTTTTTTCCAATTGATGGAGCCGTGTACCTTCAATAGATTAAATACTGGTAGTTCTGTACTATTTTGGAAATGAATACTATTTTTCAATACACTTTTTTGGAAATTTGCTTCTGAAAATACTGGATTTATGCTTCCGATAAAACCGTCATTGAACTCAACTCCAGTAGTCCCGGCAGCAATTTCTACAAATAAATCAATGTTTGTTGAAAATATATTTGCTTGCTTAGAGCGGAGACTACTGCACCTATTGTGAAGAATATCGTTCCATATATTCAAAAATTCACAATAGTTATTATGTGTAAGTGTATAATTATTAGATCTATAATCAGGTTTGAGATTAGGGAGTATTACCTTTTCAAAATATTCCTTATAAAGGACAGCCGCGAGTGCATCCTGTTTATTTGCCGGAGCATCTTTGACTGAAGCCATTTGTTTTTCAATATTTCCAAGTACAGGTAAAAAAGGTCTTGACAAACCTGATCCTATCAAAAAGTTGATATTGCCGGATTGTATGAAATCTTTTAAAACTTCTATATTTATTTTGTCTATCATAGTGTTACTTATCTGTTAGCCAACAAGCCCATTTTGCTGTTGATTACAAGCGTTTGTATTATTTTAATTGATTAAAAGTACAGGTTCTCTTTTTCTGGCATCTTGTTTTCCAGAAACATAATATAGTAAATTGGGAGATAAAGGATATTTCCTTTTGTCTTTATTTCCCTTTCATTTGAAAAAACAATAGATGAAGCAATATGGTAGTCCTGAATTGCCATCAGGTTATCCAAAGCACTATGAACCGTATAATCCTTTCCGGATTTAACCTCAATAGGTAGGACGCTCATGGTATCGCTATCATCAACAAAGAAGTCTACTTCTCCTTTCTGCTTATTGTCGTAGTAGAACAATTTTGCGTAGTGTGCTTTCAGTTCCTGAGCAACCGCACTTTCATATACAGAGCCAAGGTTAATGCTGGCAATGTCGTTCAGTATTGGCTGGATATTGTAATGATACAACTGGGAAGTAAGCATACCTACATCGTTCATGTACAGCTTCAACAAATTTTTCTGCTGTGATTCTGCCAAGGGATATTTCGGATTGCTGATTGCATGAGATGGTATCGTAATACCTGAATTGATCAGATACTCAAACTCCTCCACGTAATTGCTGAATCTATCGCCTTTCCTGTCCAATATATCTTTTGCCACAATCCGCTTCTTCTTGTTCTCCATCTGAGAAGGTATCATATCATAGATACGGCGGATGAACAGTTTCTTGGCAGCGTCCTCTTCGTAACAGGAAGCATCGACACCATACAGTTCTCTGATTGCCTCCTGAACTTCTCTCACTTTGACTATATTATGGGTGTTCAAATATTCATTTACTGCATCCGGCATACCACCGACGAGCAGGTATCTTTTGAAAAGACATAACACTTTGTCATGAATCTCCTGGGGCAAAGTCAGTTTCTGCTCAAAGGATTTCCTGAGATGCTTAATCGCATCCTCACCGAAATCATTTGCAATTAGGAATTCTTCAAAGTCCAACTGGTACATTTTTCTGGGAATAATACTTCCGACTGGAACCGAAACAGTTCCTTTCAATGCAATTCCCAACAGGGTTCCGCTACAGATAAACCGATATTTGTGTTCTTGCCTCAAAAATTTGAGCATAGTCAGAAATTGCTGATAATGCTGAATCTCATCAATGAATACCAATGTATTTTCATATCTGTCAAGTTTGGATCCTGCAACCATACTTAAGTTCAGGTAAAACTCTTCCGTGGTGCGGACATTCCTGAATATCTTGTCGCCTGCATCGTCTTCCACGAGGTTTATCTCCACATAGTTGTCATAGAGGGTCCTCCCTACATCTCTTATGATATAAGATTTGCCTATCTGCCGTGCACCTTCAATAAGGAGAATCTTATCCTCCTTAGATCTGAGGTGGTCATCTATATATGTTCGGATCTTTCTGTATAGCATTACTCCTACACTTTTCTAAAAAATTTAACACTACAAATATACACTTTTCCATAAAAACACCCCATCTTAATTCTACACGTTTCTAATATTATTGTCCTAAAAGATTTAAGAGAAACATTGAAATACGAAGTTTTTCAACTAAATTTTGCAATAACATACTCATCCCGCTTCCCATAAGAACAGCGCGCTAAGGATGAGTCTTATATTTTTATCTATTGGTCTAGTGACGTTGTTAGTTACTTTTCATGAATTTAGTTGACGATTTAGAACTTTACATATTTTCAAGCGAATTATACCTATTATCTCACACTTTTCCTAGCGAATGAGGCTCCATTTACACACTTTCTATCAAAATTGAGGCTTTATCCCCATATTCATAATACGTCATTTAAAGTAAAGTCAAAATAAGGGAAGAAAAAAGATGGCTACGCCTTGAAAATGGACTCAGCCATTTTTCTCTTTTGGCTGTAAAAACTTATAAGCGGCCCGAGGCAAAGGTCGATCCCAACGGCCACTCCAATCAAGCATAAAATACCTTACTCGGTACCAAAAAATATCCGTGAATCCGTCCTTGATTTTACAGCCCTTTTGGGCGAAATAAACCCCGACATGACCTATCTTTGCAGACGGGGTCTGTCGGGGCCCGAAAGGGCTGTTTTTGCCTCTTTCCCCTCTGTTCGGAGGAAATCGATGAAAAAAATCATTAAATCAACGATTTTTTGCGATAAAACAAGTAAATTTTTGAGATTCCTATCTTTTAAGCCGTAAACTATTGATAGTCAATAAGTATTTGATAGTGCATCGGAAATGATGCCCTGACAACTAACAATAACAGAAAATAATGACTGATTGCAGGTGTAATACGCAAAGCTTTCTCTGAAGTAATGAAGATAAGAGGCTGAGTTTGGTGATGCGACAAAAAATGCTTATTTTTGTCGCAGAACTTGCGACGTTATTCGCTGATAATCGCCGCATATTAAACATCAAATGCCATGTATTTACACGAAAGGGACAATTGGACTGCGTTTAAATGGGATGCGACATCGCTTACAGCGATATTGGAAGAGGTCAGCAGAAAGCAAGGACTTCTCTACGGTAGACTCTCATTGCTGGGCTTCGACAGCAAGCTCAAGGCCATGGCGGAAAACCTCACCTACGATGTTGTCTATTCATCTGAAATTGAGGGAGTCCGTCTTAATGTTGACGAAGTGCGCTCTTCCATTGCCCGAAGACTCGGCATAGAGAACGTGAAATACACAGCTCCCTCGCATTATGTAGACTCGGTTGTGGCTGTATTACTTGAAGCAATGAGGGATTACTATCAGCCGTTATCCAAGAAGAAACTATGCGCATGGCAGGCTGCCTTCTTTCCGTCTGGATATAGCGAGGGGTCTCAGATCGAAATAGGCAAGTACCGCACCCACGAGGAGCACATTGTTTCCGGGATGATGGGACGTGAACGGATTCACTATATTGCTCCAGCGCCTGATCGTGTAGAGGAAGAAATGAAGAAATTCCTGGAGTGGTTCAACAGGGACACAGAAGGAAGTTCCGTGGTACGCTCCGCAATCGCACACCTGTGGTTTGTGAGCATCCACCCGTTCGAGGATGGCAACGGCCGTCTTGCGCGCATTCTGTCCGACATTCTGCTGGCCCGTGCCGACAAGAGCGAGTTCCGTTTCTACAACATCTCCTCACAGATCAACAAGGATAAGAATCATTACTACAACATTCTCGAGAAGACGCAGCGTGGAGATGGCGACATCACTGAGTGGATTCATTGGTATGCCACTACCCTATCCCTAGCACTCGATGAGGCAGAGAGCGTAGTAAGCACTATTCTGAACAAGAGTTTCTTTTGGCAAAAGGCTGCCACTATTGTCATGAGCCAGAGGCAGAAAGATGTCTTGAATATGTTCCTGGATGGATACGAGGCCAAAATCAGTTCTAAGACATGGGCTTCGCTTGCGAAGTGTTCAAAGGATACAGCAATCCGTGATATCCAGGACCTCGTTGGGAAGAATATCCTTCGTGAGGACATTCCTGGAGCCAAGCGACCAAGTTATTCCATCATCTATGATCCGGAGAGTCTCACGATGTTCTTTACTGACGTCAGAATTGAGGAGCAGAATGGTTCTCCGTACCTTCTTGCCACCTATAAAGGCAAGTTGCCAGTGCGTGAAAGAATCCTTCCTCTCGATGCCGAGAGATTCCGAATTGGGAATATGCCAGTAGAGAGCCTGCTAGCAAAATACTGCTCATATATCAAAATTAATTGACCCCTTTCCGCCTTGTCGATTTCCATTAGAAACTGTTTTTGTCTATCTTTGCATACACACTTGTCGCAGAATAGTCTTGGAAGAGCAGACTACGAGATTTGGCACGCGTGCGTACCAAATACCCATTAAATTTCAATAAACTTGGCCGGATCAAATCCATTCATCAGGTGTTCATCCTCAAATACATATCCCATTTGATTGCTGATTATACGGGTACCGCCAATCTCAGTGCCAATGTTGGTGTGCGAATGCCCGTAAATCCAGGCATCGATCCGGCTGTTGGGAATCAGGTTTCCGTATTCTTTATAAAACACCTGTCGTTCTGATTAATACGAATCTGCTATTTATTTTTTTAGCAGTAAAATCAATACACAATAGCTGCACATTGCAATCATTTTGCTATCTTTGTGAAAAACATTAAGAATTATGGCACAATCAGCACTTACAATTAGATTGGACTCCGATTTGAAAATGCAATTCGACAGTCTTTGCGAAGAATTCGGTATGAGCACCAACACAGCGTTCAACATTTATGTGCGCCAGGTGGTCAGAAGCCGTCGCATTCCATTCGCCATTGAAGCTCCTGCAAAGGATGACATAATGAACAAAGGACGTGCCGCATTCTATGAGATGAGACAGACTGCTGCGGATGCAGGCATCCAAGATATGCCTCTTGACGAAATCAACGAAGAAATAAGACTTGCCAGAGAGTCAAAGTAATGAAAGCATACGTTGTCATCGACACAAACGTTTTGGTTTCAGCACTGCTGGCCAAACGTACCGATTCGGCTCCGGTACAAATTCTCGACCGTCTATTCAATCGGGATTTCATCCCCATGTACAACGATGAGATTCTTGCTGAGTATAGTGAGGTGCTACGTCGTCCAAAGTTCAGATTTTCTGAAAAGTCAATCGTATTTGCAATTGACGCAATCGTTGAAGCCGGTATGGAATCCGAAAGAGTTACAAGCTCTGACGAAGTCATTGACCCGAAAGATGTTGTCTTCTACGAAGTGGCCATGTCAAAAGACGACTCTTACCTCGTTACCGGAAACACAAAACACTTCCCGGCAGTAAGAAGAGTAGTAACTCCCAACGAGATGCTGGAGATTCTCAACTCGCTTGATAACAAGTAGTCCTTTATATTGACTTTCAGATATTTAGGCGCGCGGATTATATACCGCAAATATACTCAAAGTCATTGCGCGAAGTTCTTCTGTGAAATATCAAGCGTGAACACACACGTCGCTAAACTTTCTTGACAACATCACATAATATGCATATATTCGCATTGCCCATCTCCGTTCTGGTGACGACCGCCGGAAATGTTTGCCAGACAGAAATTCTGCCACGGAAAAGTGAAAGCAAAATAATACTGATGACATGAACAATAATACGAATAATGATTCTCCTAAAAGAAGGCCCCGAATAATCAAAAGTAGGAGTTTAAGTTCAAAGAGGTGCTTAGTATATGAAGTCACAGATGGTGATGTCGTAGAGATTGTTGATGGACGAAGGCATAAATTATCTGACGCACCATCTATCAAAGACAAAAACAAGAGTAAAAAATACTCCCCTAAGAGTAACGAAGAAGTTCTTAAAATCATGCAGTCGCACGGATGTCCAATTAAGACTCCAAAAGAACGTCAAATGGCGTTAGACGATTACAAAAGGATTCAAAAAACGAGCAGAAGAAAGGGGTTAGATTCTCTAAGAGAGAAAGAGCCATCCTCATATGCTGCTATTAGCAGAGATCGTTTACCTAAACCAGGATCAGGATTTAAACCGTTATCTAGTGGTCTGGAAACAAATAGAAGGAAGCATTAATGATGGTCGGCAACTTCGAATTTATATTAGAAGATTTAAGAGTCTTCATATGCTGGTTTCATACAGTCCTTGAATTACATGACGTTGAGTAGTTCGCCGACCTTTCTATACAGCAAAAGACGTTTCAAGGGATTCACATCTATAGGCATTGATTTTATGTGCCGTTCTGCTCCCATAAAACCGGCCATAGAAAATGACGTTATGGGTACTAGAGAGAATCCTTTGAAACCAATTTAGAACAAAAACTGCATTATATCGGATTTCAACAGGCAGCCAGATGCATTTTATCGGATTTTTGACGAATTGGAGAGAGGGGTACAAATTGTACCTCCCACGAAATTAAGTCCTGGATTGCGTTGACGTATCCGCCTGAATATTGTTTATGGCCTGCGTCCCTACTGTCATCAAAGATCTTAAGAACATATTTGAAGAGTTGGAACTTGACAAAAAAGTGGTTGTTTCCAAAATGGAAATAACCACTCCGCATTGTGGTGCTATGAGCGACAAGTTCCAGCCCCATAATGTTGATTTTTATCATCTTGATGCGATAATTATCATTGGCTATAGCATGGATGCCACAACACAATAGATTGGTTCTGATTATGATAAGGAAGTCAGAAGATAGGTTTTACACGAGATTCAGACTGCCATTCTGAAATAGAGACAATCGCATGGTATTGCTCTTTAGTCAGAGGTAAGTCGTCATCGTCCGCGCATTCATATTCCCACGGTAGTTCGTATACTCTACCCTCTTCTTGGTAGCCCATATAATTGTGGAAAGACTCAGGAACCAGTCGCACATAATCTTCTTCCTTCAGGATCTTCAGGAACTTTTCCGCGTTGTATATCATCAGCGGAACTCCGGCCTTATACAGAGCCGTAGCAACCTCAATAGCTAGCTCGACTTTGGCAGAATAACTGTTGGAAACAACAATCTTCCACCCATGTTGCCGATCATTTGAGGCAAGAATATTCAGACGAGACAGTCCCAGCTCACCATAGTGGTCAGTTGCGAACCTTCTGAAATCATCCTGACTGTCAATGTCATACATTTCCGTCACATCCACGAACTTCACTCGCTTATAGTAAACCACATCTCGCAGTTCTTCCGGAACATCATGAGGATCCACGTAGAGACATTCACCAACTCCCCTATTCCGATAATAAGTTTCATACGCCTCATTGGCAATGCGGTAATAGGAGCAATACTTTCGAATAGTCATTGTTTCCAAAAGAGGGACAGAACACCCATTCACTGAGTCCTCCAATGCCTTGATGGACGTTTCCATATCTTCTACCTCAATCTTAAAATTCGGCACAATGCTGTCAAATTCTTTTTGTGAAATACGTCCTGTTCGTTGCTGGTACGGCAGATTGTGCGCCACATAATCATTGAATCCATCCGGATTTGCGACAATGACATCAATCAGCCGTTCCAGATAGTCAAAGAGGCTGATTAGGATCTCTTTGGACCATAAATAATCTGACTCTGCATCCACACAATTGGAGCGATTCGCAATGATAAAGCGGGTACGCTTTCTATCTGTAATACGGATTGACCGTGAATCCCTGTATCTACACGAAGCAACATGGAACCACCTGGTTTCCATAGGATTGCATTCAAGCCAATCCGCGAGGAAAGACTCCCGGCTTTCATATTCCCCAGTAGCAATCAATTCTTCGGAATCGCCCCACTCTTCCGGCTCGGGCCGCGGCACCTCGATATAGAATCCCCTATAATCATCGTTGCCCATTACTTCGATCCGCTCGAATTGGCTCTGTATCTCAACCAGACGATCCATCATATCGCCATCAACTATAATCTCCCAATGGCGCATTGTGCCTAACGTCTCCAGATGTGAGGCGTTAAGACCAACTTCTTTCGCCAAATCGACAAGGAAGTTTCTATCTATTATCTTTCTTTCACTCATTTCTATATGCCCATTAAATATCAATAAACTTGGCCGGATCAAATCCGTTCATCAGGTATTCATCCTCAAAAACATATCCCATTTGATTGCTGATTATACGGGTGCCGCCAATCTCAGTGTCAATGTTGGTGTGCGAATGCCCGTAAATCCAGGCATCAATCCGGCTGTCGGCAATCAGGTCTCCGTATTCACTGGCAAAGGCGCTGTTCAGCACGGAACCTCTATGATACGGAGCCACTACCTGAAGTGTCGGCAAATGATGTGTAACCACGACAATATGGGCCGCAGTGCTCTCCTCAATGCTTTTCCGGATAAAACCAATACAAGTCTCGTGCATCCGGTTGAATTCATCCACCTGAAGCGACTTTCCGTCGAACTTTATCTGGCGGAAGTCGTTCATGCCTTTCCACACGAAATACTCGTCGTCCGGATTGATACGAGACCAAAGTGTACTCAGGACGAAGTCAATGTCATTGACACGAACAACCTGGTTCTGGTAGTAACCGGCATTCTCCCGGAACATCCATCGCCATTGCAGGCCTCGTTCCATCACGTCTGAATAGTTATAATATTCGTGGTTGCCCGGGACAATCAGAACCTGCCGGTAGTTCTCTGAGGCCCATTTCCAGAACTTCGTCAACGGAGCGACCTTATCCTTGAGATAGAAAATATCCCCGGCCAACACCAAGACATCGCCCGTTACAGGCAATTCATTGTTTTTCAAGTATCTGCTGTTCTCCTGAAACTCCATGTGCAGATCACTCATGTATTGTATTTTCATCTTATTGTTCTCCTTTCTTCGATTGTTCAATTTGTTTCTCGATAATTTCTTTCACCTGCGCAAAAGAGACCGGTGTGAAATCATTGTTGTCCACTCCGACATCATATTGTGTAGGAAGAAGCATACTTAGTCTGGGCGCATCCTTTCCGGTATTGTTTCTGCTTGTATGCACGTGTCCGAAAAGCTGCCATGTACCATTGTATGAGCCTCCATAGCAAAGGAACGGACAGTGATTCAGATATATCTTCTGTTTATCTACCTCGATATACATCTGCATTGATATATGCTCGAAGTATTTCGTATAATTTTGCCTCAGGTTCTTGATGTCGTGGTTGCCGGAAATAAGGTAAATTTTCCCGTTCAGCCTGCTCAGTACATTTATCCATTCGGCAGAACCTCCCAGACAGAAATCACCCAGGTGGAATACGATATCCTCCGGACCCACCACACGGTTCCAGTTGGATATAATTGCTTCATTCATGTGTGACACATCCTTGAAAGGTCTATTGCAGAACCTGATGATATTGGCGTGGTTGAAGTGAGTGTCGGATGTAAAGAACACCCTGCTTCCATCAAATTTAAAATTCATAATTTTTTCATTCATGCGCATCTCTGCGCGGTTAATAACATATTACAATTCTACCTGTGGACGGAATTGACGGAGATTATAGCACCGGGCTAACGTCACCAACAGGCACAAAAATAAAACCGTCGAAAAGTGTGGTAATGACTCTCCGACGGTTTTCGTATACCGCATCAATGGGATACCTGCATCATCGTATCCCAGATGGTTTATCAAACGTTAGTCGGAAAATTTCGCAATAAGTATTTAATGTTTCAATACCAGAAGTATGGACATACGACATCCCTTCAAGGCATTTGATACCTTGATCAGATAAGTTTGTCCAGTTGTTCATTCTTCTTTGCTGCATTGTAAACTTTATTTCTTTTGATCCAATCAACTCCACGAAATTATGGTTTTTCTTGAGAACAGGCAAATTTCTTTATAAAATATCAGGGCAAAGGACGTGCAGCATTCTATGGGATGAGACAGACTGCTGCGGATGCAGGCCTCCATGATACGACTCTTGACGAGATTAATGAGGAAATCAGACTTGCCTGAGATTCATTAGGATTCAAATAAAAGCCACACCCAAAATCCTTGCCTTTTCGTGAACGACATAAATCAATTTTATCAATCACGACATTACTTCCATGAAACAACTTCAGCATCCTATTCGACCTCCATTCTTTTGGCATAATATGGCAATATCCTCCACCGCATCATCTATAGAAAGAGTATGCTCAGCCGCATAGCAATCAATAAGAAAGTCTATTCCTTTGAATCTACGCAAATAGGCGTAAGACTGTGTCAATGAAAGCTTAAACCGATTAGCAAAAGCACCAACACAGCAGTTTACATATTCAATTATATTATGCGTCAAATCCATATTCTCCGTTTTTTCAAAATTGCATAAGAATTGTCTGAGCCATTCGGGATTGCGTTTCGATATGCAACCATTACAACCTCTTTTTACAAAAATAGAAAAATTATCTCGAACAACTTACATCCGTCTCTGCAAATTAGATATTAATCTTCATTGGCTGAACCATAATACTCCGCGGCAAATAAAACGCATCTCACACATTGACGAAGACTTCCTATAAACTACTCATAACAATAAATATCACGAAGAGAATACAGAAAATTATACAACATATGGCTATCACTACTCTCTGATGCTTATCGTCTCCGGCAACCCTATTTTGTGATATATTAAGCGCATTCTCCGCTTTTTGACGATTGATAAACTCATCAACGGGTTCATCCTTCTCGCAACTGATCAAGATGGTCTGGGGTGTTTTCGAGTCTACATCCCAAAAGTTTATAGATACATATTGAATCGGCACTCGCTTGGACCTCGCCTCAATACTGGACAGTCCGCCTAAAATCGCACCACGCGTCCCCATAAGCATTCCTCCCGGCAGGACACGCCCAAGATTGGATTTATATTCTTGTCTCAGTTCTGAGGATGATTCCTTGTCAATGCTGATTATCTGTGAATTATGAATATCATAAGTCACATCATCAACAGCAATCCTCAGTCCATGAGTATGAAGTATAACAATAGCTTTTCCGGTAGGAAGAATACCATCAAGTGTACTCCACTCTTCATCGAAGAATCCGTCAAAAAAGGAATCGAGATTACAATCAATTATCTCCCGCCCGATTCTAAGGTCATCTGGAAACTTTGGACAATTTATTTGATCCATAAAATATGTATCTAACTTATTATATTTAAGCAAAAGTACGAAATTTCTTGCACATTGTTTTTCGCTTAATATATTGAACTTGTCGTTTAATGTTTTCTTTCTTGACGACATCACATAATATGCATATATTTGCATTGACTATCACCATTCTGGTGACTACTGAATTAATGACGAAATAAAGTACAAGGCGTATGAAATCTTTTGAACCTAAGCCGTGGGCAGTACCACAGCCTGTGCTGATTATCGGCACATATAATAAAGAAGGAGTCGCAAATGCAATGAACGCAGCCTGGGCTGGACAGTGGGACGTGAATGAAATTATGATCTCAATGGGGAAGCATGCCACCACAGAAAACCTGAAGATTGACGGCGAGTTTACCGTTGCCTTCGCGACCAGGAAAACCATGGTAGCCGCTGATTTCGTAGGCATCGTTTCCGCCAAGAACGACCCGAAGAAGATGGAGAAGACTGGATGGAACATCGAGAAGGCGACGAAGGTCAATGCTCCTGTATTCACCGATTTTCCGATGACTCTGGAGTGCCGCATCAAGGAGAAGTTCAATGAAAGCGAAACAGGTTATTATCTCGTTGCAGAAATCGTCAATATCCTTGTAGATGAAAAGTATCTGGCAGAAGACGGAAATCCAGACATGGAGAAAATGGAGCTGATCGTCTTCGACCCTATTCATCATGGTTATATCCAGTTGGGCGAGAAAGTCGGTAACGCTTTCTCCGACGGCAAGGCATTGAAATAATCGATAGACATTGAACCATGCCGGACCGCATGACACCCGAACAACGCCATGATTGCATGGCCAGCATACACTCGGAGGACACACGCCCCGAACAGGCGGTCAGGCGTGAATTGTGGCACCGGGGATACAGGTTCCGCAAATGCGTCCGCACATTGCCCGGGACTCCGGACATCGTCCTGCCCAAATACCGCACCTGCATCTTCGTGAACGGCTGCTTCTGGCATGGGCACAAGGGCTGCAGCAAATTCGTCATGCCTAAAACGCGGACTGAATTCTGGGCGAATAAGATTGCACGGAATCAGGAGCGGGACCTCGTCAATATCCAGCGCCTCGAATCCATCGGCTGGAGCGCAATCACAGTCTGGGAATGCGAACTCGGCAAGTCCGGCATTGAAAATACAATGGAAAAGATTGAGTCAATGCTAGAGGAAAACAGGACAAAATGGGAGGCATATCAGGCGCATCGCAGAGAAAGCCGCAAATTCGCCATTGAGCAGGCCCGAAGACGACGCGAGGTCAATGCTATCATTGAAGCGGAGCTCAAAAAAAGGTTCAGCATCCCCGAAAGGATAAAACGCCTCTCCCGCATTGACCAACCCTGAGACTTGAACGGGAATAACAACCTCGACGACAGTTTTTTCAAAAAAAAATATCTGTCAATGTGTAACAACCCCCGTTTCTCTCCTACCTATAGTCAGAACAACAAGTTAAACTTTAAAAGAAACTTATTATGAAGACAAAGGTATTCAATCTGATTATTCTGGATGAGAGCGGCAGCATGAGTTGTATCAAGAGCCAAGCGCTCAACGGTCTGAACGAGACATTGCAGACAATACGCAAAGCGCAGAAAAAATATCCTGATCAGGAGCAGCTCGTCAGCATCGTTCCTTTCGAGTCTGACAACATCCGGCTCCTTAGAGACAAGGTCTCCATCAGGGAGGTCAATGATCTCCGTCCTGACGAGTACAACCCGGGAGCCTGCACTCCCCTTTTTGATGCCATCGGCTTTGGTATCAACAGCATCAGGAAGCATGTATCCGATGACGACAGCGTCCTTGTGACAATCATCACCGATGGTGAGGAGAACTGCAGCAAGGAGTATAGCGGCAAGGCTATAGCCACCATCATCGACGAACTGAAGAAGAAAGGCTGGATGTTCACATACATCGGTGCCAACCAGGATGCAGTAAGAGTCGCCATGACCATCAATATCACCAATGCCCTGAACTTCGTCCAAGACGAAGAAGGGACCAAGGTTATGTTCTAGAAGGAGCGTCGGAGCCGCGAGCGCTACTTCGAGGCCAATGCCATGTGCTATGAGATGGCGACACCTATGATGGCCCGAGAAGCCAAGATAAAGATGGCTTGCGCAAGTGACTACTTCGACGATGGGCCAAAGAAGACCAGTAAAAAGGACAAACAGCATGAAGCAAAGAATCTATGACCTGCTGATGGTAACCTACCGGGGATTACTGAAGAACTGCTATCAGCAGGTCTTCTTTCAGGACTCCGGATTGTCAGCGATAAAGACATTCGACGACTACCTCTCCGACTTCTACCTCTATCTGTATGAGGCCAAGCCGAAGTATGTCAATGATGACGTCAAGGGCTATTATCTCCAGCAGATACGGGATGAGAAAGCAACTCCTGCGTGGCTCCGCCAGACATTCCGTCATTTCCTGCTAGAAGAAAACAAAATACTGACGGAGATGCGGGAGGCCCTTGCCGAGTACCGTCTCCAGCTTGCCGCTGCCAAGACTGGCCAGCCTCTCGACATAACATTGATGCATGTCGGTTTTGCCATTGCATGGTTCAACCAGCACGAGTCCAGCGAGGACAGATACCTGTTCTTCAGGAGCGCATACAAGCACTTCATGGGTTTCTATTCATGGCCCGACGAAGACCTGAATGACAAGGATGTGGCAAGTGTCCTGGGCATCACAGCCGGCACTCTCCGCACCCGTACATCAAGATTATGCGCGAAGGTCAAGAGACTGGTAAATGAACTCAATGATGCGCTCATCGCGACATTGAACAAGCAATCACTTGACATAGCCAGAGAGATCTATGCAGAACCGGATCCCGACATGGAATCCATTCTGGAGGAATTGCTGGGACAATCAGAACGAGATCATGAACAATATGACAAGATTCTTGCTTTGAGAAAGGAGAAACGTCTTTCAATCAGAACGTTCGAGAAGTTCGAATCAGCATGTTTTGCAGAAGAAATGTGCATCCCTTCAGCACCTTGTCTATCATACGACGTTTCATCATCCGAGAGCCATGCACAGCTTCAGAGCAAGCGCATTATTCGTATGTTCAAGGACTTCATTGGCATGTAATGTCAGTAAGGCCTGATTGACTTGGATCAATTCAGGCCATACTGACTCAAAAACTATACAGACAGGCTCCTACAGCGAGATAAGGGCATGGCGCGGCGCGGTGTCATGACGACGGCCCACGTTGAAGGAAATGCCGAAATTCAAACCGAGATGAAGCTGGCCGTATGGATATACAAGA
>ENA-OPCZ01000843-OPCZ01000843.1-human-gut-metagenome-genome-assembly--contig:-NODE-843-length-17860-cov-3.887110_pt1 | contig 17860 bp, 8 predicted proteins | sample MGYA00241566_ERZ501483 | MGnify/ENA primary metagenome ERZ501483 (study PRJEB25962, sample SAMEA1965191) | human gut metagenome | biome: human gut; feature: human-associated habitat; material: faeces... | reverse complement strand
CAAGTACAGAAATCAATCTTAATACTACCAACTATAAGAATATGGTTTATTATGGCTCCATCCCTTGGAATTCAGAATCAGAATCACATGTTTATAATGGTAAAGATGTGATTACTAAGTATGCATGCTGGTTATCACCTACTGTATTCCATATTGAAACAGATAGTTCAAATACAAAATTAAGAGTTGAATCTGCAGATTCTAATTTTAATTATGATAATGCACAGTTCTATGCACTAGATTTAAGTGTATTAGATCAGTGTGCTAAAACAGCACGTAAGAACGAAATAAACATCTCAATGAAGAATGGTTCTATTGATACAACATTCAAAGCAGAAGATGAAGATAGTTATTTATATTTATCTGTTCCTGTAGATGATTGCTGGGATGTATTAGTCAATAATAAAAAAGCAGAAGTAAAGTCTTTTGGAAACTGCTTATATGCCATCAAACTTCATTCTGGTACTAATAAAATTACTATGAGATATCATACAAAATACAAAACATTAGGTATTGGCTTAACAGCAGTCGCAATATTGTTTATAATCGTAAGTGCAATCTATAGAAAAAAATATAGTAAGGAGAACTAAAATGGAAGGCTTATTAAGTATTATAATACCATCTTATAATGAAGGACTATTAATTGATAATACTGCGAATGTTGTAGTAGATATCATGACAGAACATAAGATTCCTTATGAAATCTTATTTGTGGATGATGGTTCTAAGGATGATACTTGGAATAGAATCCAAGCAGCATCAAAGAAACATGAACATGTAAGAGGTGTTCATTTCTCTAGAAACTTTGGTAAAGAATCTGCAATTACTGCAGGCTTAACATATGCAAAGGGTGATTGTTGTGTTGTCATGGACTGTGATTTACAACATCCACCAATTAAAATTGTAGAAATGTATAAATTATGGCAGGAAGGATATGAAGTTGTAGAAGCTGTCAAAGAGGATAGAGGAGAAGAATCAGGTATCCATAGATTTATGGCTAATACTTTCTATAAGATCATCTCTAAGTTGACTAATATCGATATGATGAATGCATCAGACTTCAAGCTTCTTGATAGAAAAGTAATGTTGGTACTACTTAATATGAAGGAAAAGAATTCTTTCTTTAGAGCTTTATCTTCATGGGTAGGATTTAAGACAACACAGATTCCATTTAGAGTTGCTGAAAGAGAAGCAGGGGAATCAAAGTGGTCTACTAAATCACTCATTAAGTATGCAATACTTAATATTACTTCTTTCTCTTCTGCACCTATGCAGATTGTCACTATTTGTGGTTTTATCATGTTACTTATCTCTGTAGTATTTGGAATTAACTCAATTGTACAGTATGTGAATGGTACAGCTTTAGGAGGTTTTACTACAGTTATTCTACTTCAGTTATTCTCTAGTAGTATTATCATGATCTGTCTTGGTATTATTGGTTACTATATTGCACAGATTTATGATGAAATCAAAGGAAGACCTAAGTTCATCGTTTCAGAGGAATGTTAGAATGGATGTGATTAATCACATCCTTTTTTTAATGCATAAAAAAGGTCCTCCTAAATAGGAGGAACCTAAGTGTTAATAAATAATAACTTTAGTATTCTTTGGAATGTTGTCATAGATCCATTTTGCGTTTTCTAGATCTAATCTTACACAGCCATGAGATACAGCTGCATCCATTGAGTTATCAATAATTTTCTTTGGAGAGGGCTGTCTATCATAAATCACTGAATGGAATAAATAGTTACCATTAATCTGAGTAAAATACCAGCATCTACCTTTAGTACCTGTATCAAAATATTTACCTCTAGATTTGATATAGTAAGTACCGCTTATAGTAGGAGTAGAAGGTTTACCAACACAACATTTATAATACTTTGCATCTGCCCAATTATACTTACTTCCTTTAAATACACCTACACGATGTGCTGCTCTATCTACAATCACAATATAGTTTGTAGGGCTATCTTGGTTATTCGCAACACCATGCATCTTAGCTAAAGTTAAAGTACCACCAACGAGTCTACCATTTCTTACTTCATAATATTCGCCCTGACCATCAATCTGTGCATAACCAGAATAGCTCCAGTCTAAACGTCCATTCTTAACATAGAAATAATATTCACCATTGCAAGCAAGACCTGTATACCCCCAGTCTAAACGACCATTACGAACAAAGAACCATTCATTACCTTTCTGGACAAGTCCTGTATAGCTCCAATCTAACTTACCACCTTTAACATAGAACCATTCATTGCCTTTCTGAACAAGACCTGTATAGCCCCAATTGACACGTCCACCTACAATATAGTACCAGTCATTATCTGACTGACCTAAACCTGTATAATTCCAGTCTAAGCGTCCTCTTTCAACATAGAACCACTGATTATTGTATTTCACAATTCCTGAATGATTCCAATTCAACTTACCATTTTCAATATAGAACCATTCAATGCCACGCTGAACAAGACCTGTATAGCCCCAATTGACACGTCCACCTACAATATAGTACCAGTCATTATCTGACTGACCTAAACCTGTATAATTCCAGTCTAAGCGTCCTCTTTCAACATAGAACCACTGATTATTGTATTTCACAATTCCTGAATGATTCCAATTCAACTTACCATTTTCAATATAGAACCATTCAATGCCACGCTGAGCAAGACCAGTATAGTTCCAGTTTACTTTACCATTCTCAATATAATACCATTCGTTACCATACTGAGCGAGTCCAGTATAAGATGTATCAATTCGATTATTCTTGAAGTAGTATAATTCTCCTTCAATTTCATTTAATCCATCAGAGTACTTGTTAGTAGTTCCACCGTTATTTGTATTACCACCACCATATGAATTTTCAAATGGACTATAAGAATAGTTTAAATCTACATTACCTGAAATACCTGGCACCCTTCCTGTAGATGAGCACTGCCACATATCATATTTACCCTTATAATTACAAACTGTATTATATTGTGCAACCCACTTAGTCCAGTTATTAAAACAACTATCAGTTAAATAATTAGTAAACCAATCTTTGTTCGCATAAATACCAACAGTATATCCTTTTGCAGATAACTTATTACAGAATGTCTTCGCAATATTCGCAATTTCAGTTTTACTTAATTTCTTACGTATTGCATCTTCTTCTAAATCATAATAAACAGGATACTTAAACTTCTTACCCTGTAATAAACGAATCGCATGATCTGCTTCACTAGATGCTTTTTCTACAGTATCAGCATAAGAATATAGGTAAACACCATAAGGAATATTGTTGTCTATACATCCCTTTACATTTTCTTCCCATTTCTTATCATCCTGATTCTTATCATTTGTACCATAACCACATCTGATAATAGCATATTCTACTTCTGACTGTTTGACTCTCTTCCAGTCAATAGTGCCATTATGATAGCTTACATCAATTCCCTTACAAATAGCCTTTGGGTCATTAGGCCACCCAGAATTAGTGGTAGCACGTGCAGCATAATTTGCATCGCCTCTATCCTTCATCTGACCATCAGTATACCTAAAACTGTTTGCTAGGTCGTTCTGTTCATAATAGCTCATTTCATCCTCTGCATAAGATGGCAAATAAGATGTATTGAACACCATAAAACAAGATAAAACTACAACACAAAACTTCATAAATAATTTTTTCATAAGCGTGTTCTCCTTCATGTATATAAAACTCTAACACATTCTAATTAATGCGAAATATTTCACAAAAAACAATATTTATTAGAAATCTATAACACATGTTCCCATTATAACATTAACCCTTATAATCAGTAACCCCTTGCGATAACATTTTTACGTTTATTTCACATATTTACTTATATTTAAGTGACATCTTATTTTGTATTTTGACTATATTTAATGTTTGTATATTCTTCTAAGCATAATTTTTTACTCATCATTTCTATTGCTTGTTCTTTACATGCTTCTTTCAAGCTTATTCCTACTAGATTTAATATTAGTTCATCGTCTACTACTAATATCTTATTCATATATATCACCCGGCTTCATCATAGAAAAAAGAAGAGTGATAAGCACTGCTCTTAACTATTTATAATTTTTTTGTTTATGAATGTGAATATCTTATGAAGCACATAAGAAGATATGAATGTAAGTATGAGTAGAGTAACCATGAATTCAAAGTTATCTACTATATTAATATGGTTATTTCTTAATATTTCAAAAAATAGTCCATGTACTAAATAGATTTCTAAAGAATGATCTCCTACCCATTCCATAAGGGGACTTTGAAGTTTGATTCTCATTCCTAATATCACGATAATTGCAAGATACATTAAACATTTGAATTCCATCCAGCCATACTTAAATGGAGTAAATACATTCAATACATAATAGAATACAAAAAGACAACCAATAATAATAGGAATTGATTTCTTGAGATTAGAATCAATTTGAGATTTAAACATAGCCCATAATATACCAAAATAGAAAGCAAAGGCTGCACTAAACCAATGATCTTCAAACTTAAACTTCATACATAAGAAGATATAGAGGAATGTAAAGATAAAAGTAAAGATGATCATAATTCTACGTTTCTTAATGAGTTCACAAAGAAGCATAGAAATAAAGAAAGCAATATAGAAATAAATAATCGCATTGATATACCATCCATTACTAATAACAGAAGCACCTCTTTTAAAATCATAGATAAGAGCACCTAAAGTATAACCATATCTGTATTGTTTCAATACAAAATAGGCAATAGCCATTACAACAGATGGAATAAGTATTGTGAGTATTCTTCTTTTAGGGAATGACTTTACATAATTTCTTCCTTTATGCATATATTGGTACATTAAGCCATATCCAGAAATGAATAGGAATCCACCTACCGCAATATATCCAGAATTAATAAAAATATTATAGACATCACCTACAGATGCAAATATTGCAAGGTGATGGAATAATACTGTGAGTGTAAATATCCCTTTTAAATTTTTTGTCTGCTGTACTGAGAGATACTCTGAATTATAGCCGAGTAAATCAATATTATAGAATACAGCCATACAAGCAAGTATTAAAACAATGTTCATAAAAAAACCTCCATACTAAACATTCTAACATTTGTATTATGATTCATCAAATTTTACTCAACTTCTCCATTTAAAAAAACTGATTCATAGAGAATCAGCCTTATTCTTATACAGCAATATTATAATACATAAACTTTCTATTGCAGCTATAACCCATACAGATATATTTGTATCATCACCTGTTTTTACATGTGGTTTATGAGGTTTAGAAGGTGTGGGCTTTACTGGTTTTACCCATTCAGCCTTAGGTTCTATACTAACATTATATTCTACACTTCCATCCACAAGAGAAGGAATCTCAACTAGAAAAGGAGCAGATTCAAACTGACTTTTACCACTTTCTACGTATCCCTCTTGTGCAATCAAATAAATACCTTGCGTTAAATTACTAAATGTTGTATGACCTAATGTATTAGTTTTTTGTGTTAAACAAGATATATCTTTCTTCTGTGCATATTTATATAATTGTTTGGCTTGTTTTTCTCTTGCCTCTGCACTGGTATCTACTAATGATATATGTAAATCTTTAAAGTTATCCTTCCATGTCAATGTATCATTACTCATATATTGAACCTGATAGATTGAAAACTTAGCATCTGAAAGATTCACTTCTTGATTCAATTCATTTCTACCCTTATATACAATCTGTATACTTCCTTTTCTAGAACCACTCTCTGCATGAATAGTTGAAACATTCATGAACGTACTCATAAGAAAAACAACCATAAACACAATAATATTTTTTACCTTCATGTTAGTTTCCTCCTTTTCTTATCCCTTATACAGTAAATAATTGCGATAATTAAACCGATCAAAATCACAATTACTGCCATAATTAATACCTTAGACGTAAATGATAATTCTGGTTTAATATTTGTATCAGGCACTTTCTTTGTAGCTTCTTGATATGGTATACGATGTCCTCTTACTAATAATCTATGAGTATTAATCGCATAAGGTGTACATGTCACTAATGTGGCATAATCTTTGCCAGGTTCTATAGATAATCCTTTTGTCTCTTCTGGTAATACTGTTTTTATTTGATCTATCTCATAAGCCAATGTTTCATCTAAAACCTTGATATAGAATATATCTCCTTCTTTTAGCTTATCTATATTTGTGAATAATGTCTTAGTAGGCAGCCCTCTGTGACCCGTTAATACTGTATGAGTACTCTCTCCACCAACAGGCAAAGAAGTACCCCAGAAATGTCCTACACCTGCCTGTAAGACTGTTTCACTTGTACCATGATAAATAGGTAGTTCTATATGAATCTTAGGAATACGTATATATCCCATCATTCCAGAACCATCTACATTTAATAAACTCTCATAACGTGCATCTAACTTTGTATCTTCCTGTGAAAATGGATCTATAAGATCTATATTTCCTAACATCTCTCTATTATAAGCGCGTGCTTCTTCCAACATTCTTATCTTATCTACCTTAGAGAGTTCGACACTCTCTTTATCATAATAAGAGATAGCCTTAGAACCATTCTTCTCATTCAGATAACTACTAAAGCTAGGATATAACAACACGGAGAATGCAATCAAAAGTACAAACAAACGAATAATATCATTTTTAGTAATTTTAATCTTCATACACTTCATTTCATTCTCCCTATTAATATATAAATAATTGGAATTGCGGTTATCTTTTAAGAAAGATAACCGCTCATTCCATTAAAAACTATTTTTTAGTTTTCTTTTTTTCTATCACGGATAAAGCTTACTGCAACACCTAATACAAGAAGGGCTGCAACAACAGTAAATGCGATAGTACCCATACCACCTGTTGATGGAAGGATAGAACCAGTACTGTTTTCTACATCGATGATTTTATCTGTTTCTGGATTATCATCCTGAGAAATTGTCCAATCATCACCATCTTTAGTGATTACAACTTTGATTGAAGCAGTTAACTTGTTGTATCCTGCTGGAGCTTCTGTTTCTACTAAGTAGTAAGTTCCTGCAGCAAGACCATTAACATGAAGGTTGTAGTTCTGACCAGTAATTGAAGCAACTGATTCGAATACTGTGTTTTTAGAATTAGGATCTACAACATAGTTACCTTCACTACCAGTTACTTTAATAACATTTTCATCAGCAACAGAGTCTTTATATAACTTGAATTTAGCACCAGCTAACATCTTGTTATCTGTTTTAGCAAACTTCTTTATATCAAGAGGGTATGTAGGTGTTTTAGCTTCACTTGGTGTAGTAGTTGTTGTTTCACCTGGATTGTTACCATATTCTAATGTAGCATTGTTCTTTGTGCTTACATCTGCAGCTTTATTCACTTTAGCATAGTAAGTTACAGTGAATTCTTTACCTTTGTTTGCCTGGTTAGCTCTTACCCATTCAGATAAGTTAAGAGACATTTTTCTTTTGTTATTTGTATCAAGTGTAGCTGTAGTAGGAGCTGTTCCTTTATCTGTAACTCCTGCAGCTGTAAATGCTACTTTTACTTTAACTGTTGTAGCACTTGCTTCAAGAGCTGCTCCATTTGCATCGTTTACAAAATCAAGACCTTTTGATAATTCATCGTGAATAGTATATACATACTTGTCATATCCAGTTGTATCTGGTACTGAACCTTTAACTGTATAAGTAACTACATCCCCAATATTTACTGATGGTTTGTTAGCTGTTTTAGTAATGCTTGGTGCTTCTGTTTTTAAGTTTACTGTTTTTGTTGACTCATCAACTGTAACTAATGAAGACTGAATTTCTTTTCCACCTGTTACATATACTAAATAGTAACCTGCATCTAAGTCTGTAAATTCATAAGATGTTTTGTTTTCTTCTGTGATTTTTCCAGAAGTTGCAGTAACTGCTAAGTTGCTTGTTAAAGCTTTTTCAGTAAAGTCATTTGCGAACTTCTGAACATCAGTTGAGTCATTTGTACCTAAATCATTTACAGCTTTTGCAATGTCTTCATCTTTAGAATTTGCTGTAATTTTTGAACCTAATACTTCTACTAATGCATTCTTATAACCAGTAGCTGTATTTACTGTATAAGCATAGTTTTTTGTTTCTCCAGACTGTGATGTAGTAACATCAAATAACTTATATAAGTTAATTGTCTGTCCCTTTAAATCCTGTCCTTTATTTACATTTACAGTAAGACTACAGCCAGAATCTGCTGCAAATGCTGTTACGGACATAGTCATTGTCATAACCGCAGTTAGTAACAATGCAATAATGCGTTTAATACTTTTCATAACTTTTTCTCCTTTTTTTCATTTCTCTTTATAGTTTTTCTGCTTTATTTTCCTTATTCTTTCTGTATCTCATAACGAAATAAACAAGGAAAAGCAGAATTGCTATCGCATAAAATAAGTAGTTTCCAAATCCTCCAGTATTTGGAAGACATGGGAAATGCTTATTGGTTATCGTAAACGTAAAGCCATCATCTGATGTCTTAATAGTTGTTGTATAACCATTAATTTCCGCTTCTGTTACGGAATATTTATAATAACGAACAGCTCCATCACTCTCTGTCTTATAGGCAGGAAGCCCTTTAATTACTTCTTGCCATGTTGATTTGTTAATAGAACCCGTTATTTTGTAACTCTCATAATTTGGAACAGTTTGTGTCTGTTCTTTGCCAGTCGCATCCTTCCAAGTACGATAAATTGTTACCGTAATACTGTCTGGTCGTTTATTATCGAAGTTATCGAAATCCTTCCAGACTTTATTTATAGTGAGTTTAACCAGCTTATCACATGGATCCTGTGACTCAGATGGTTCTGGTGTCTCACTTTCACCCGTATTAAGAGTTGTCTTTGTATCAGCCATTAATACTGCTTTGGCAGGTGATTCATATGCCTTCAAATCAGCTGTCTCACTACCACTTGATAGAACCGCATTCTCTAGATTATTAAAGGCTTTAACTATATCCATATGTTTGATTGTATAAATATCCCATCCATTATTCTTTTCATAACTACTATTTAATACTTTGTTATTGTTTTTGATTTGTGTGAGAGATTTATCTAATTTTCTATAGATACGGTAGTTGTTTCCTTCACCTTCTACCTTTTCTAATTTATTGAAGTCGTAAACTGAATCTAATTTACTCTTACCACTAAAAGGTCCTACAAGATCCTTAGTCCCTCTAACTACGTCACAGTAGTACATGTTGTTGTTCTTTAATAAACCTTCATCATTAAATCCTACAAAACCACCACTGCGTCCATCAGTTGCAGTACCATCTTTGGTGTTAGAGGCACCACCTGCATAGACATCATATCCATAGCTCACACCATACACCTTACTATCAGTAATCTTTGTACGGTTTGCTTTAATAAGACTGACACTGATATTTGACTTTGCATCATTATCATCTAATAAACCATTCTCATCACATGGGAGTTTAATAGATGAATCTCCAATAGTAATAATTGCAAGATCTGTCTGTTGTTTATTATCTGTTGATTTCTTAGAAAGACCTACAGATATATCTAAACCTAGAAGATTGACATGAAGAAGATTTCCCTTATATAACGCTTCTACTTTTATAATTCCTAGATTGATTTTTAGAAGATTTGAACCCTGTAACTTATCTAGATAAAGTGCTTTTATAAGTTTGTTCACAAGCATAAATATGACATTGACTGGTCCAGAATCCAGTTTTAGATCTGCAAGATATGCAAAGCTTGTTCTACCTACAAATCCTCCTGCTGTTCCTCCAGATGCAACCTGTTTTAATCCACTATTCAAATCACTGTCACTTCCTGCTGTACACTTAGACATTCTTGCAAGGTTTGCATAACCAATAAATCCACCAGCAATCTGTTCCTCACCATTTTGACTCTGTACTGTATAGCCATCACTTGTACCACTTACACTACAATTATCAATATGAGAACCAAAGATATCCATGACACCTAATGCTCCACCAAGAAGCTGTCCTGTATTATTTCCTAGGACATCAATCTTATCAGCTTTCACAACACCACTCTTACCAGAGTAACCAATGAATCCACCTACACTATTTAAGCCTCTTACATTACTTAATTGTGTAACTGTACTATTCTTTACAGAACCATTTAGAAGGGAACCACCAAAACCACCGGCTGTTCCACTGTATGTGACTTGATTGTTCTGTCCAGATTTTTCTGCAACATTAGCATTTACACTTAGTCCTGCATCCTCACTTCCACTTACATTTCCGTAATATACATAACTTCTAAAAGCGTCTAATACATCTGTTCTTCCAAGTTTTAATAACTTATCTAATAGCGATGTTTCATTTCCTGCACTGATATTTGCAACTCCTGCCACATCTGCTACACCAAAACATCCACCAGCATATTCACCTGCAATAACAGAACGGATATTCTTTACATTAATACCAGCTTTAGAAGTATCCTTTTTACCAAGAACTGTTCCTTCCAGCATTCCTGCAAAACCACCTGCAGTTTTTGCGTAAGAAGTATTATCTTTACTTGTTGTATATGCACCATTCACAATGAATCCCCATTTATCCCAGGATTCAACGTCTGCATAACGGATTGTAGCAACTGTCGCATTAAGTACTTTAATTAAGTCTGAAGGGGTACTAAGTAGTTTATTAAGTAATTTACTTAATAGTCCTTCACCCGCAGTAGGGTTAAGTGTTGCTACAGAACCAGGTCTAGAACTTCCTACAAAACCACCTACATAGCTTCTCCCCTCTACTCGTCTGAGATTCTTTACCTGACAATGTGCGGTATTCTCTCCCCAGACTTGTCCACCAATGAGTTTACCTACATAACCACCAGCATAACCACAGTTATCCTTATCAGTTCCTGTAGATTCAACCATTAATCCACTTTGATAGCCTTCTACTGAAGATTGCTTAATTACTGGAACAAATACATTCAGTACATCAATCATTCTTCCTAACTGAAGCTTAAGACCGAGAATATTGACACCACCAAGATCTGCAGCACCACCATTGATCATTTCTCCAGCAAAACCACCTGCAGTTCTTAATCCTTTTACTTTCTTAGTCTGATATGCCTGACCATTTGTGATAGTACCTGTCTGCATAGAGCCAACATGACCTCCTGCAGCACCACCATTGGCTAATTTAATCTCATCTCGGTAATTCACTCTACCAGCAACGACATTGTACCCATAAGCATATTTATGAATAATAGCATCTAATCCTGCTTGGTCTTTTACCTTACCATGCTCTGCAAGATCACTTCCGTAACCACCATACTTACCAACGAATTCAACCCATTTATTCCATGTTTCATAATCCATCAAGGCAAGTGGTCCATATACTGCAGTATTCTCTTCTGTAGGATAAATAACACTTAAAGCACCTAGTATGTTATCTACCTTTACTAATCCCCATAATAGAGATAAGTTACCTGTACTTGCAGTGTCTGCAGATTCCATTAAACCAGTAAATCCACCCGCAATCTCTTCACCATATACAGAACGGATTCTTACTGCTTTACAAGTACTTGTTGGTCCAGTATAGTCTTTACCTTTCCATTTCTTTTTATTATTACCCCAGATATGACCACCTTCGTTATGTCCTACATAACCACCAGCCATACCTCGTTGTACCTGTGTTGTAGAAGATGCCTGTGCACGTACTGCACCACCACAAGGAATACATGTAGTAGAACTATTTCTAATAGTAGGTACAAAATCTTCTGCAACAGAAGCAAGAACTTCATCTATGTTTACAAGTCCTTTTAAGATACTTGCATCACCTAATACATTTGCAATATTACCAGGCTGCAAATCTCCTACATAACCACCAGCAGTTAACTGACCAATAATGTAAGAGAAGTTATTCGCATTAGAATCCTGAATATGTCCACCAGAAATCTTTCCTGCAAATCCACCTGCATCCCCAAGTACATCATTCTCTGATGCATCAGAAGCCGTATTCTTATAAGATGCTTTAACCGCAAATCCACCAACATCTCCAGTAACATGAGAATGTTCAATAGTAGATACCACTACATTTAATGCATCTAATACATTATTAATACCTATAGACTTACCTAGAACACTTAATCCTTTACCTACAGAAGCTGCAGAACCAATATCCATATAACCAATATATCCACCAGCATATCTTGATCCAGTGACTGCGTATTGGCTATCATTACTAAAGTATGTAGGTGCTTCTGTTGCTTCTAAATCTTTTGGAGGTGTTACTTCTGTATGTTTTAAATGTGTCACATCGCAATGACTAACTTGAACTCCACTGCCATAACCAATAAAGCCACCAGCACTACCAGAATTCGTATCATCCGATTTGATTTTATTAGCTGTAACCGTAAATCCATTATCGGATTTAACTCCTGCATATTCTATTGTTGGAACATATGCATTTACTAAGTTTAACAACTCTCCAATGTTTATATTCAGCCCATCTATATTTCCTAGAATACTAATACCTTTACTAGCATCGGCCAATGCTCCAGAATAAACATTTCCTCCAAAACCACCTGCATAACTTTGACCATTCACAGAATCTAAATTATATACAGCATAATAATCATTAGTACCTCGTGAACTATTATCAACTGTACCACTTTGAAAATCTGCTGCAAAACCACCAGCAACATCTGCCGTAACACTTCCACCATTCACAAAAGAAACCGTGCAATTTGTATATTTAGGAATTAAATATCCTACAGCATTTACTAAACCATTTGTCTCTATTAATGATTTAATCGAATTGTCATCAGCAACTTCTGCTAGACCACCTGTTTTTGAAATACCAACAAATCCAGAAGCATATCCGCCATCATCTGCAGCCTTCACTGATTTTAGATTTATTACATGCGAATTTTCTATTTTTGTACTTCCACTTTTTGCGATAAAACCAGAAGCACTATAATCACGAACCGAATTAGAATCACGACTACCCTTTGCGTGTACCGTAAACCCATCCTTAATTCCACTTACAGATGTATCCTTAATTTTTACTTCAATTGCTTGTCCTAAAGAAAGTAAATTATTCAATTTCAACAAATAATTCAAACCTAACAGGTTAACAGTTAATCCACCATCTGTTCCAGCCAAATCACCAGGACCAGAAAGACCAATAAAACCACCTACTAAGTTATTACCTTCTATAGAAGCTAAATTATTGATACTAACAGCTGTTATCGAACCACCAATCGTATCTCCAAATCCACCAGCAACACGTTCATTTCCCTTAATAGTAAATCCATTCTCTGCACCATTTACATGAACATTATCTACAGTAAACGCAAGATAAGATGCAACGCCAAGCGTTGTATTTAATAAACCGGCGACACTGGCCGTACCCATTGATCCAGCAATTCCACCAACATAATCATTTCCTGTAACACTTGATAATCCTGTTAAAGAGCTATCAATCACTTGAACAGAACCAACATCATAAACATTATTTTTCCAATATGATATTTTCTGTAAATTATCTGCATTCGATTGTGCTATATATGCACCATTACCTCGTCCTGTTACACCACCAACATAGTCCTTACCACTAACTTGCAGTGAAGCATTTACAGAACATCCTAATATATGTGATGGATTTACGCCAGCAAGAGAAAGTAAGGATGAAGTTGCTCCAGGATTACTACTCAAAAGTTTTACAACAAGATCAACTACACCGCCAAGTAAGTTATCCTTTGTGTCACCTTTACCTAAATCCGCAGCCCATCCAAGTGATGCAATTCCAGCAAAACCACCAGCATAATTTCCAGAAGCCTTTACAGTAAGTGCTTTATCTGATGTAACATTGCAATTAACTGTAGAAGCATTTGCCAATCCACCGGCAAAACCACCAATATAACTTTCACCTGAAACAGAAGCTACCGCATTGTTTAACGAACAATTTAGAAGCAAACTTTCTGGATTCATTCTTGGAAGCTTTGTCTCAATATCCAATGCCCCAGAAAGAGTACCTTCAATGACATCATCACGAGCTAAACCTACAAAACCACCCGCAAATGATTTTCCATTAATTGTATAGTCACTATTTGTGATTTTACAACCTTCTATAATTGTGCCTTTCTGTTGTCCAATAAATCCACCTGCATAATCTTTTTCACTTGAAGTAGAAATACTTAAACCATTAATAGAACAATTCTTTATTTTTGCATTAATATAACCAGTAGGAATCAATTTACTTACTGGAATAGCATTTCCAAGAAGAATCGTGATTAAGTCACCTAAACCTAATCCTGGAATTAGATTTAATATATTTGTAAGTAACTTTACTAATCCACCAAGTGCTTGTGATAAACCCGAATACTCTGTTTTACCTACTGCATAACCAACAAATCCACCCGTATTATTGTTTACGTTTTTTACATCCGCATTATTCACTTCTATATTAGAAATCTCTACATGACCTTCTACACGTCCTGCAATAGCACCAGTTGCAAGTGCTGTAGGGTCTTTCTTTCTTGCATCAAGAACATCACCCAATGTTTTTTTCAGATCAATCTTGACTTGACCAAACGTTAGGATAAATACTAGACCATCTAGAACTACACCAAGTAATTTACCTAAAGTACTTGTTAAGGTACTTACAAGAGTTTCCGGATAATACGTTTCAGAAGTTGATGTTTGAACAGTAATATTATCAAACTTAATATTTGAAACCTGTACGAGCCCTTTACTTAAACCAATATCATTTTCACTTACTTCACTTGATATAGTTGAAAAGAACCCAACACCCATTTGTTCGCCAACATTGAGTCTATTTGTTTGTTCAACCTTCACATTAGAAATAACTGGTTTCTCTATCTTTGCACCTGCATCCCAAATCTTATTGGTAGTACTCTTAGCACCAACCATTGTGCCTTGGAAGTTAAGAGGTTTCCAATTCGAACTACTTAGATTTATATCACGGAAGATAATATAATTCGCATTAGCGCTATATTTCTGATTTGTAACTTTATCAATATAGAGATCAGGATCAATTTCACCTGTGGTCTGATTAACACCACATCTACCTCTTTCATGTATACCAAGTCCAGATACACTACTTAATGTTTTATCTGGTGATTTAATTACTCCAAAAGTATAATCAGATACTCCATTTTGATTTTTCTTTAAATCGGCATCCCCACCATAAAGCATAATAGGCTTGCCGTATTTATCCTTATCAACTTTCCATGTTAACAAATCTCTATAAGCCTGATAAACCGCACCATGTACCTGTGCATCAGTTCCTATCTCTCTTAGCTGTTCTTCATTACCAATCAGGATATAAGTCTTATCCCCAATAGTCTTAACAACCTGACCCTTAAAGTCACGGCCTTCCGCATTTTCTGTACTTATGTTTTCGCTTACCTGATCTGCCACTAATTCTGGCTTACTAGAATCAAAGCTTTTAGACAATACATACTTATGTGACTTACTATAAGTTAAGTAGGGCTGATTCTCTCCATTAGGATATACCATCTGTCCCATACCAAACTGTGATGCATCATAATCTAATGACATTACTGGTTCTGTTTCTGAATTATCTTGTGCAAGAACCATTAACTGATAGGGATTATAGATAGTAATGGTATCTGTTTCTTTATTATAAAGTGATGTACTTTCTCTAGTTGTACCTGTAATGCTACCAGTAAAGTTATTTGGAAGTGTCCATATATAATCAGTACTCATCTCAATATCACTCATTAATACATATTGAGCATCTGATGTATATCTCAATTCAGTTCCTTCATTTTTTACTACTTCTCCAGAACCAATTGATCCATCCTTATCACCTGTATAAACATAAGCATCAGAACCAATCTGTTTTAACTGATTGTAGTTATAAATACAGATCTTATCATTTTGGTAATATGTCTCTATATTCTCAGTTGTTTCAGTTGTATTTGTATTATTATCATAAACTGTCTCTTGAGGCATATTATCAGTTTGATTAAAGTTGACTATACCTGCTGCATTTACCTGCGTACAAGCAAGCGCAATACATAGTATGAGAAGTACCCATTTATTGAGTAGTGGTTTTATTTTATTCATACAAGACCTTTTTCCTTCCTATAATATTCTGAGTTATTATTCAGAAAACATGTCGCAATTGTTCTAAAAGGCCCCATATTGTTGATATTTTCTATATAAACACACTTTTTTTACATCTTTTTGCATTATAGACTTATAAAATTGTTAATATAATGTGTAAAAAGAGAAAAGTTTTTAACAGTTTTTTGTCTAAAGTGTACCATAAAATATTACAAAATAAATAACGAGCCACTTATGCGACTCGTCTTTAATTACAACTGTTCTAATATTTTAAGTATTATAATGCCATTTCTAACTGCAAGTATTTCCGCACTATTATCAAATTCTATACCTGTTAGATCTACAATCTTAGATAAACGATAAGAGACAGTTCTAGGATGAACGTTCATTAACTCTGAAGTTTTTCTAATACTATATTTATTACTCAAATAACATTCCAAAGTACTAATCAACTCACTGTTTCTCTTTTTATCCTGTTCATTTAGCTTGATGACTGAATAAGGTATATATTGTCTTAATTCTTCCTTATCATTAATATTTATAAAAATCTGGAAGAAACCTAATTTAGCACAATCCACGATTGATTTAGTTTTATCTCCAGTAGCCTCTCTAATAAGACCAATATACTCTAACGCTACTTTAGAATCCTTAAAAGAATCCTTTAATCCATGATATCCCTTCACACTCTTTCCTATTCCTATAAGAAGTTCAAACTTCTTATTTCTTCTAGTTAAAGAATCTTGTATATCTTTATGAATCTCTTCTAAAGTGTTTCTAAACTCTTTTTTTATTTTCCAATCTTTTTCGTTATAAATGTATAAGATATGATTTGTATTATAAAAAATACGTTCTTTTGGTAAGTAATGATACATTTCTTTCTTAAGATTTTTCGTCTCATTCTTCTGTGCGATACTATTTTTTTCTTTTTTATTCTCAGGCTTTAAATAGAATATAACTACTCTATATTCATCTGTATCGCTTAAATCAAGTAAACTTGAGGCATCATCTTCTTCGGCATCAGACATACCTCCATTAATCAACCAATAGTTCAAATCACGAAGATATTTAATTTCCATCTCCTTCTTTGTGACATCCTGAGCTAAAAGATAGAATAAAGCCGTAATTATATTATCTAATGTGACAAAGTCTAATTCACTCAACGGTTCATTCACTTCTGTAACCACTAGATAATAATGACAATAATTAAGAATATCAATCTTTTGAATATATTCCACATACTCTCTCTTTTGGCGTATATACTCATGCTTAGTAGTAATATGGGGTACATATTTTTCATCATTTATGATAGTAAACTCTTTTTGTCCTGTAATAGGATAAATACAATGATAATTTTCATCATACAAAGAAACAGAATTTCCTAGCATAGTTTCTAAACTTTTAAAGAATGTCTCTATTGTTTGTTCATCATATCGTTCATGTAATAAAAAATGATTAATTTGATCTTGAACTATTTCATTATATAGATACTTTGCAATATCAAGATCGTAGACATGACATAATACATATTTCAAAACATCCCAGCAACTAATATTCTGTGGAAGTTCTAATACGGGTATTCTATGTGCATCGCAAAAGTGTATAAATAGTTCAAATAACTCCTTATGAGGTACTGTATCATTTCTTCTTTTTACTACAAATCCACTAACACCTTTTTTATTAAATTCTTCTAGATGGTAAATCACTGTGTTCTTATCAAGATTATCATAAACCCTTAAAGAGGTTAGTAATAGCTTGCCTCCCCCCCGAATTTTCAATATC
>ENA-OPCZ01000839-OPCZ01000839.1-human-gut-metagenome-genome-assembly--contig:-NODE-839-length-17886-cov-7.270820_pt1 | contig 17886 bp, 14 predicted proteins | sample MGYA00241566_ERZ501483 | MGnify/ENA primary metagenome ERZ501483 (study PRJEB25962, sample SAMEA1965191) | human gut metagenome | biome: human gut; feature: human-associated habitat; material: faeces... | reverse complement strand
GGCCTTGGCATGGCCATCTCGAAAAACATCGTAGATATGATGGGCGGAACCATCGAGGTGCAGACAGCGCAGGGCAAGGGTACCGAGTTTACCGTCTGCGTGCCCATGCGCGCACAGACTGAGCAGCGCCCGGTGGAAAAGATCACCGAGCTGGAAGGCCTGAAAGCACTGGTGGTGGATGACGACTTCAACACCTGCGACAGCGTGACAAAGATGCTGGTCAAGGTGGGTATGCGCGCCGAGTGGACGCTTTCCGGCAAGGAAGCGGTGCTGCGTGCACGGCAGTCTATCGAGATGAGCGATGCCTACCACGCCTATATCATCGACTGGCGCCTGCCGGATATGAACGGCATCGAGGTTACCCGCCGCATCCGCAGCCTGAACGATGATACGCCCATTATTATCCTGACCGCCTACGACTGGTCTGACATTGAGGTGGAAGCAAAGGCCGCCGGTGTGACCGCCTTCTGCGCTAAGCCTATGTTCATGTCCGACCTGCGCGAGACCCTGATGAGCGCCCTTGGTCAGAAGCAGACGGATGCGGCGCAGGGGCTTCTGCCGGAAAAGAACGCCGACTTCAAGGGCAAGCAGATCCTGCTGGTAGAGGACAATGAGCTGAACCGTGAGATCGCACAGGAGATCCTGCGGGAGTACGGCTTCCTTGTCGATACGGCTGAAAACGGTGCTGTGGCGGTGGAAAAGGTAAGCACCGCAGCGCCGGGCAGCTATGATCTGGTGCTGATGGATGTGCAGATGCCGATCATGGACGGCTATACCGCCACCCGGAAGATCCGCGCGCTGGACGACCCTGCCCGGGCAACGCTCCCGATCATTGCCATGACCGCCAACGCCTTTGACGAGGATCGCCGCAACGCGCTGGAAAGCGGCATGAACGGCTTTTTGTCCAAGCCCATCGTGATCGGCGACCTTGTGCAGGAGCTGCATAAAATTTTGTGACCCGAACGCCAATCAGAAGCATAAATAATAAAGCACCCGCAGCAGTTTCCCGTTTTTTGCAATGAAATGCAGGGAGAATGCTGCGGGTGCTTTTTGCAGTTTGGCACCCGAAAAACGGGCGAAAAAAGAAATATCTTTTCATATTTGTGCGGTGGGTAGGACGAAATTTTGTCAGATGCGTGGAATATTGCAGAAAAATTTGTGAAAAGCAGCCAACGGATATCCCCAAAACGTGTTGATATTGAGAAAATAGACGGAAGATTGTTTACAAAAGGATTACAGGCTGGTATACTTTTTAGCGGTAGATCCCTATGAGATCCGCAAAGAAACAAGAAAGGAAATACCGAACCGTGAATACCACCGCACCGCACACCCTGAGAAAACGATTGCTGACCCTGATACTGAGCTTTGCCTTTCTGCTTACCTGTCTGCCCGCTGCACTGGCAGTGGATCTGAACGTGGACGCAGGCTTCTACTTCAAGCAGAGCCGGGGCGGCACCTGTACGCTGGCCTCCGCAGCCATGATGCTGCGCCGCCGTGCCTACTTTGACGGGCTGACCGATTGGACGAACGTGACCGAGAACAGTGTGCGCTCCACAGCATGGGCCAACGGCCTTGCGCACAGCTTTACATATAAGGAAATGCAGGTGGGCTACGCCACCCTGCCCTCCAGCCTGCAAAGCAAAACGGCGGTGCTGATCTCTCTGCTGGAGCAGCACCCGGAGGGCATCGTCCTTTACGACCGTACCCAGCCCCATGCGGTGCTGCTGACCGACTACACCAACGGTATTTTCTATTGCTCCGACCCGGCGGGGAACATCGGCTATGGCCGCATCCCTATTACAAGCTCCAGCGTGTCCATTGCAAGATCTTCCTGCTACTGGTACGTCACCGCAGATCATAACAGCGTGGCGGCACAGGCCGACGGCCTGCGGCTGGAAGGGGTGCGCTACCCGGTAAACCTTCGCACCGGCAGCGGTATGACGCTGACCGGTACAGCCAACAGCGCCACCGGTACTACCCTGACCAGTGTGCAGGTGGCGGTTCTGGATGCAGCTGACCAGACTGTGCAGAGCGCGGCGGCACAGGTGAACGCCGCCGCTTTCTCTCTGAACACGCTGGACAGCCAGATCCGCTTCGGGGAGCTGCCGGAGGGCAGCTACACCTATATGGTGCTGGTGACCGACTCTGCGGGCGAGAGCCTGTGCTTTGCATCGGACTTCACGGTGTCCGGCAGTGCAAGCAGTACCCAGACCTACTGGTCGCTCAAGGACGCCGAGGGCACCAAGCTGCAGCAGACGGTCCAGCAGGTGGAGACCACGGTAGAGACCGCCGCCGAGACCACCGTAAGCTGGTTTGCACAGCTGTTCGGCTGATAAAAGAATATAAATTTGGAGCCGCTGCACAAGGCAATGTGCAGCGGCTCCATTTGCGTAATTGCGTAATTTAGGACTTTATTTAAAATAAATTTTCCGCTTTGTTCTGTTGCTATTACCCCCGCAGTTCCGTGCCGGGGTAGTAGTGCGCCAGAATGGCGCGGTAGTCTGCACCCTGCTCCGCCAGCGCCTTTGCGCCCCACTGGCTCATGCCTACGCCGTGGCCGTAGCCCCTTGTGGTAAAGGAGAAGGTGCCGCTTTGCCAGACCACCGTAAAGCAGGTGCTGCGCAGCCCCAGCGCCTTGCGCAGGGCGGTACCCTGCACAGTCTGCCCGCAGACCGGCAGGCTGTCTACATAGCCGGAGGGGGTGAGCATCGGCGTGCCGAACCACTGCGCCTGCTGCGAAAGATCAGCGGCGATACCCAGCCGTTCGGCCAGCAGCTGCTGTAATTGGGCGGCAGAAAGGTTCAGGGTGTATTCATAGTTGTCGGCGGCGGTGTCGGTGCTGCTGTCCACCGGTACAAGATAGGGCAGGGCAGTGCCCCAGACGTTCTCGCTGGCTTCGGTACGGCCATTGGACATGGCAAAGTAGCTTGTCCCGGCGGGGGCGTCCCCGTAATACAGCACCTGCGTCTGTACCGCATCCACCAGCGCGGAAAGCCGGGCGTAGTTGGCTGCGTAGGCGGTGCCCCAGTAGCTGTGCAGCACCGCATCGGTCAGGCAGCCCTGCCGCCGGGCGGGGTCTGCGGTGAACCATGCGCCGTTTTCCTCCGTGCTGTGATCCCGGCGGTAAAGGGCATAGCTGTGCGCCGCCACCGCCTGTGCCTTCAGTGCTTCATCCGGCCAGCTGACCGGCATTTCGGCGGCAACCGCCCCGATGAGATACTCCCGCAGCGGCAGCTCCACCGCCTGCCCGGTGCTCTGATCCGTAAAGCAGACGGTATCGGCTGTGTCAGCAGGGGAGGTGGCCTGACCGCTGCCTTCTTCCGAAGCGGCAGAGGATGTTTCTGCTGCGGACGGAGCGGTGCTCTGCGCAAGGGTCATGCGGGCAAGGCGGTAGGCAGCACACGGCAGGGCGCAGCCCAGCACCAGCAGAACGGCGCACAGCAGCAAAAAGGAACGTTTCATACTAGACCTCCTCCCGGAACGCAGGTTTTGGGAACATCATACGCCCGGCGGCGTGCAAACCGGCGGGAAATGCGCAGAGGAACCCCGGTATTTTTGCGCTTTACGGTGAGAAGTGCGCACTTAGCGCTTGAATTTACTGCACAAAAGCGATATTATAAAAGTATGTCCATCAGAGCGTAGGATGGACGGGAACGGAAAGTATAAAAAGTAAGAGACGGAAAGGAGCACTCCTATGAACTTTGCACACGCAGAAGTGGCAACGCTGGACCCGACGACCATGCGTACCCTGTGCGAGGAGTACATCGCAAACAACTACATCGACCCTGAGACCAGTGAGCGTCTGGGCGTCAAGCGCGGTCTGCGCAACCCGGACGGCACCGGCGTGCTGGCCGGCCTGACCAACGTCTGTGACGTTGTGGGCTACAAAAAGGATCAGGAAGGTCATGTGATCCCCACCCCCGGCAAGCTGATCTACCGGGGCGTCAACATCAACGAGATCGTGGACGAGGCTTACCGCAACGACCGCTTCGTGTTTGAGGAAGTGATCTGGCTGCTTCTGTTCGGCAGCCTGCCCACCCGGGAGCAGCTGGACGATTTCTGCGAGATCTTAGCGGAGTCCCGCGCACTGCCGGACGGCTTTATGGACACCATGAACGCTCCCTCGCCCAATATCATGAACAAGTTGCAGCGCTGCGTGCTGGGCCTGTACTCCTACGACGACCGCGCTGAGGATCTGAGCCTTGAGAACATCCTGAATCAGAGCATCAACCTGATCGCCAGTATGCCCACCATGATGGTGAACGCTTACCAGATGAAGCGCCGTTACTACGATAAACAGAGTATGTTCTTCCACCTGCCCAAGCCCGGCCAGAGCACGGCAGAGCACATCCTCAGCACCTACCGCCCGGATCAGAAGTTTACCCACGAGGAGGCAAAGCTGCTGGATATGTGCCTGCTGGTGCACGCAGACCACGGCGGCGGCAACTGCTCCACCTTTACCACCCGCGTATTGTCCTCCTCCGGCACGGACACCTACTCGGCTATCTCTGCGGCCATCGGTGCCCTGAAGGGCCCCAAGCACGGCGGCGCGAACCTGATGGTCAACCGCCAGCTGCAGGATATCCTCAAGCACGTCGAGAACCCGGAGGATGACGATGAGGTGCGCGAGTATCTGCGCCGCATCCTGCGCAAGCAGGCGGGCGACGGCTCCGGCCTGATCTACGGTATGGGCCATGCGGTCTATACCATGAGCGACCCCCGTGAGGTCATCCTGAAGGAGCGCGCCAAGCATCTGGCCTACGAGAAGGGCTTTGAGGAAGAGTACAACATGCTGTGCAGCATCGAGCGGCTGGCTCCCGATATCTTTGCCGAGGAGAAGGGCAGCAGCAAGCCGGTGTGCGCCAATGTGGACCTGTTCAGCGGCCTGATCTACAACATGCTGGGCATCTCTGAGGATATCTACACCCCGCTGTTCGCCATTGCCCGTGTGCCGGGTTGGTGCGCACACCGGGTGGAGGAAGTCATTTTTGCCAACCGGATCATCCGGCCCGCCTATAAGTATCTGGGCGTGCGCCAGAAATATAAACCGATCGAGGAACGCTGATGAACGCTTTATTTGTGCTGATTTTCACCTGTGGTGGTGCCCTTGCCATTGGGCGCGGGCTTGATTTTGCCCTGTGGACGGACTGGAACACCGGCCTGTGCACGGCGGGCTCTGTCTGGCTGCGGTACGGCAGCCTGTGGGCGGCGCTGGTCGTTGGCATCATTGCCGCCCGGAAGCTGGCCCGCCAGCCCCTTGTTCTGCGCAGTGCGTGCAGGCCGGTGGGAGTTACATCGGTGCTGGGCGGCGTGTGTGTCGGTCTGGCCGGTGCGGTGCGTCTGGCAGTGGGCATGACCGGCGTTGGTGCGCTGGTGCGTGCCGTGCTGGAGCTGGTGTGCGCTATCTGGCTGATCCGACTGGGCCGCAGCTGGACGCATAAGGGAGAATACCGTCTGCCCGGCCGGAGCATGACCCCGGCGGTGCTTGGCACGGCGGTGTTCTACTGGGGGATGCTGAGCCGCTTTATGGAGAACAGCTCCAGCTGGCACCGGGTGGAGCCGACTGCCATGGTCTGGCAGATGCTGGCCGCGCTGGTGTTTCTTTCGGCGATGGTCCGCGCCCTTTGGCTGCCGGAAACTTCCAACGGCTGCCAGCTGTGCGAGGCCGGGATCTGCACGTTCCTGCTCTGCTTCTGCTGGGAGCTGCCCCGGGTGCTGGTGCTGCTGTTCCACGGCATCACGGCGGCCGACCTGCCCGAGGTGCTGTTTGGCTTTGGCATGTGCTGCATCGGCGCGCTGGGGCTTTTCACTGTGGCGCGGGTGGCAGGAAGTGACGGAAGGCCTGCAATACCCCGACACGCCGTTGGTTGAATTGCTGAAAAGATTCCCATAAAAGCTGTGAAAATCGTTCAAAAACAAAAAAGTGTGAAATTACCTTGTTAATTTTTTGGCGGGCACTTGAAGGTTTCCGCGATTTGGTCTATAATAAAGCTACCGTGATTATTATCCGATAAAAGGGTAAGAACATTTAGGAGGTACTATTAACATGGCTGTTAGAGTTGCTATCAATGGTTTTGGTCGTATTGGCCGTCTGGCTTTCCGTCAGATGTTTGATGCTGAGGGTTACGAGGTCGTTGCAATCAACGATCTGACCAGCCCCAAGATGCTGGCTCACCTGCTGAAGTACGATACCGCTCAGGGTTCCTTCTGCGGCAAGATCGGCGAAGGCAAGCACACTGTCGAGGCTACCGAGGATTCCATCATCGTCGACGGCAAGGAGATCAAGATCTACGCTGTTAAGGACGCAAAGGATGCTCCCTGGGGCGAACTGAACGTTGATGTCGTTCTGGAGTGCACCGGCTTCTACACCAGCAAGGAGAAGAGCATGGCTCACATCCAGGCTGGCGCAAAGAAGGTCGTTATCTCTGCTCCCGCAGGCAACGACCTGAAGACCATTGTCTTCTCCGTCAACGAGAAGACCCTGACCGCTGAGGATCAGGTCATCTCTGCTGCTTCCTGCACCACCAACTGCCTGGCTCCCATGGCTGACACCCTGAACAAGACCTACCCCATCGTTTCCGGCATCATGACCACTGTTCATGCTTATACCGGCGACCAGATGATCCTGGATGGTCCTCAGCGCAAGGGCGACCTGCGCCGTGCTCGTGCTGGCGCACAGAACATCGTTCCCAACAGCACCGGCGCTGCTAAGGCTATCGGCCTGGTCATCCCCGAGCTGAACGGCAAGCTGATCGGCTCTGCTCAGCGTGTGCCCGTTCCCACCGGTTCTACCACCATCCTGGTTGCCGTTGTCAAGGGCAAGGATGTCACCAAGGAGTCCATCAATGCTGCTATGAAGGCTGCTACCTCTGAGTCCTTCGGCTACAACGAGGATCCGATCGTTTCTTCCGATGTCATCGGCATGCGTTACGGCTCTCTGTTCGACGCTACCCAGACCATGGTCGCTAAGATCGACGACGACACCTATCAGGTTCAGGTCGTGTCTTGGTACGACAACGAGAACTCCTACACCTCTCAGATGGTCCGTACCATTAAGTACTTCGCTGAGAACTGCTGATCAGAGTTTCTCCTGAGCTGAATAAAGCTTGACTGCGCCCTTTCTCTTGTGTGATGCGAGAGAAAGGGCGCTTTTTGCTGACCATTTTGGGCGCGATAAGGTGCTTTCGTAAAATGGTACGACCCATTTGTAGTGATCCGACAAAAGCAGCACGTATTCGATCTCCATCTATTGCAACCCTTCTCCCGATATGATAAAATGGTAAAAATAAATGGAGACAACGAAACAGTATGATTACGAAACGTGAAAAACTGCAGTATGGATACCTGTTTCTGATCGATCTGCTCTCTCTGGTTCTCAGCATCGGGCTGGCGTGGGGGCTGACCGCAGGTGTTCTGCACAAGATGGGGGACTTCCAGCTGGACGATCTGGTAGAAGCCTGTTTTTTATTGCTGCTGGCCTATATTCTGACTTTTTTTACATTTGATCAGAGCGAAAATATCGTGAACCGCACTCCGATTCGTGAAGTTGAAATTGCGGTGCGGTTCAATTTTTTGCTGACTCTCATTGATGCGGCCTGTCTGGCGCTGACCAAGGCTTCCATGCTGCACTCCCGCTATTTTCTGGTGTTTGTGCCCGTCATCGATGTCTTTGTGATGACGGGCGCTCATGCTGTCCTCAAAAAGATGCTGGTACGCTCCCGCTATACCAAGGGGATTCAGAGCCTTGTGGGGGTGGTGACTACGCAGGAGAACGCAAGCCCCATTCTGGAAGAGCTGAAAAAGGACTGGTCCAAGCGCGTGACAGGTCTTGCCATTCTGGAAGCTGCCCCGGAGCAGCTTCACACTGAGATCGATGGGGTGAAGATCGAGGCGAACTTCGATAATTTCATGGACTGGCTGCGGCAGGCAGCGCTGGATGAAGTGTATCTGGATGTGGCGCAGGAGAGTGAGGAGAACATGCTGCCCTATCTCGAGGAGATGGAGAGCATGGGGCTGACGGTCCATTTCCGCCTGCCGGTGCTGGACCGGATTGAAAAAGCCTGCTGTGATGAGACCAGTGCGGTGCGCATCAGCCGGGAACTGAGCCGCTGTGCGGGCGGCAATGTTGTGACGATGGGCACGGTGGAACTCAAGCTGCGGGATCAGGTGCTGAAACGGACCATGGATATCGTAGGCGGCATCGTGGGGTGCATCATCAGTATCCCCATCATTGCGTTGGTGGCCATCCCGCTCAAGCTGGAAAGCCCCGGCCCGCTGATCTTCAAGCAGCGCCGGGTGGGCCGGAATGGACGTGTGTTCTACATCCACAAGCTGCGCAGCATGTATGTGGACGCGGAGGCACGCAAAAAGGAACTGATGGCCCAGAACGAAATGAACGGCCTGATGTTCAAGATGGAAGATGACCCCCGGATCACCCGGGTGGGCCGCTTCATCCGGCGCACCAGTATCGATGAGCTGCCGCAGTTTTTTGACGTTGTGCGGGGCTCCATGAGCCTGGTGGGTACCCGCCCGCCCACGCTGGATGAGTACCGGCAGTACGAGAGCCATCACAAGCGCCGCCTTTCCATGAAGCCGGGAATTACCGGCCTGTGGCAGGTAAGCGGCCGCAGCGATATTGATGATTTTGAAGAAGTGGTCAAGCTGGATGTCCAGTATATCGACAACTGGTCCATCTGGACGGATATCTACCTGCTGTTCAGGACGGTGGGCGTTGTGTTTGACCGGAAAGGGGCAAAATGAATTATATTCTTTTTGGTGGATCTGGTTTTATCGGCACCCATCTCATTCATTTGCTGCTAAAGGAGTGCGTCAGACCCGGCGACGTGATCTACGACCTGGATCTTGTGATGCCCGGGGAAGAGGGCGTGGTGCCGGGCATTGTGGAAAAGAACGATGGGGTGCAGTATATCCGGCTGGATGTGCGCAAGCCCATCGATTTTGAGTTCGTTCCGACTCCGGAGGACGTGATCTTTGATCTGGCAGCGATCCACCGCACCCCCGGCCACCCGGAAGAAGCCTATTTTGATACAAATATCCGGGGCGCGGAAAATGTGACCGCATTTGCGGAAAAATACGGCATTCGGAAGATCCTGTTCACCAGCTCCATTGCACCTTATGGCGCGTCTGAGGACCTTAAGACGGAGGAAACTCTGCCAACTCCCAACACGCCGTATGGGATCAGCAAGCTGGTGGCAGAAAAGATCCACCAGATCTGGCAGGCCCGTGATCCGGCCCGGGAGTTGACCATCGTGCGGCCTGGGATTGTTTATGGCAAAGGGGAGCACGGCAACATGACCCGCCTGTACAGGGGGCAGAAGAAGGGCTACTTTTTTTATGCCGGCCGGAAGGACACCATCAAGGCGTGCATCTATGTCAAGGAACTGGTGCGCTTCTTCAAGTACCGGATGCTGGATCATTCCTTCCCCGGAGCAGAGATCTATAACTGTACCTACGAGCCGGCCTATACCATTGAAGAGATCTGCAATGCGATGCAGAAGGCGACTGGCCTGCACCGCCATGTGCCGTTGGTGCCCGCCGGACTGCTGCTGTTTGCGGCGGGTATTCTGGGACCCATCGGGGGCAAAAAGGTGGGCATCCATCCCGCCCGTGTCCGGAAACTGATGGTATCCACCAATGTCTGCGGCAGAAAGCTGGCCGCTACCGATTACAAGTTCCACTATACGCTGGAGGAGAGCTTCCGGGACTGGTTCGAGGATTGTGACCGCAAGGAGCTGGTATGACCATGGAGCAGAATGTACAGCCCATCCGTGTGGCCCAGATGATGACGGATATGAACTACGGAGGTGTGGAGATGGTGGTGATGAACTACTACCGCCACATGGACCGTTCCAGAGTTCAGTTTGATTTTTTCGCGCTGGAAGGCTCGACTCTGCCCCAGCGGGAAGAAATCGAACGGCTGGGCGGCCGGGTGTATGTGGTGCCAAAATATACCCACCTGCCGCAGTATGAACGGGAGATCGGGCGGCTGTTCCGTCAGAACGGATACCAGATCGTTCACTCCCACATGAACACCCTGAGCGTGCTTTCCCTCTGGGGGGCAAAGCGTGCAGGGGTGCCCAACCGGATCGCGCATAACCATTCTACGGTGGGCAGGGGAGAAGGGGCAAAAAATGTGATGAAGTACCTGCTCCGTCCCTTTGCCACAGTGTATCCCACCCGGCTCTGTGCCTGCTCCAGAACGGCAGGCAGCTGGCTTTATGGTGAAAAGCCTTTCCGGGTGTTTAACAATGCCATTGAGCTCGACCGCTTTACTTATGATGCCGCCAAACGGAAAGCCGTCCGGCAGGAGCTTGGCCTGGGGGATGAACTGGTGCTGGGCCATGTCGGACGGTTCTGCTATGCCAAAAATCACGAATTTCTGCTGGATGTAATGGCGGAGGTCTGCAAGCAACGGCCGGATGCCGTTCTACTGCTGATCGGAGAAGGGGAAAACGAGGCTGCTGCCCGCCGGAAAGCGGAGGCACTGGGGCTGCAGAGGAACGTCCGTTTTCTGGGCCGCCAAAGCGATCCCGCAAAGTTTTATCAGGCCATGGATGCCTTTGTTCTGCCCTCGCGGTATGAGGGGCTTGGGATCGTGCTGATCGAAGCACAAGCGGCGGCATTGCCGGTCATCTGTTCCACAGAGGTGCCGCAGGAGGCTCAGGTCCTGCCCGAGATGCAGTACCTGAGCTTGCAGGAAAGCCCGGCAGTCTGGGCGGATGCGGCGATCCGGGCTGCAGAAAATGCCCGGCGGCGGGATACCTCTGCCGAGATGCGGGCAGGCGGCTTTGATATCGTCACCGAGGCGAAGAAGCTGGAAGAGTTTTACTTCGACCTGCTGAAATGAGGAGATAAGATGGACCCTTTGATAAGCATCATCGTTCCTGTTTATAATGTGAAGCCATATCTGAGCCGCTGTGTGGACAGTCTACTGGGGCAGAGTTATCAGAATATGGAGCTGCTGCTGGTGGACGACGGCTCCACCGATGGCAGCGAGGCCCTCTGTGATGAATATGCTGCACGGGATGCCCGGGTGCGGGTGCTCCACAAGAAAAATGGCGGTCTGTCCGATGCCCGCAACGCTGGTGTGGACGCAGCAAAGGGGGAATATCTCTCTTTTGTGGATGGCGATGACTGGGTGTCACCTTATTACATCGAGAACCTGTACCGGGCACTGGAGCAGGCGGGAGCGGATTTTTCAGCCAGCTGTTTTGAAGAGGTGTTCGAGGGCCAGCCGGTGCAGTCCGTGCCCACAGAGCGTCTGGAAGCATTCGAGATCCTGAGCCGGGAGGAATGCCTGCGCCGCATCCTGTATCAGGAGGGCATGGAGGTGACCACCCCCACCAAGCTCTATAAGCGTGCACTGTTTGAGGGCGTGCGCTACCCGGTGGGCAAGCTCTATGAGGATATCCCGGTCGCCTACGAGGTGACAAAGCGTGCCCATAAGGCGGCACATATCGCAAACCGGGATTACTACTATTTCCAGCGGGGCAGCAGTATCCAAAATATGGCCTTCAACCCCAGAAAGCTGGACAGTGTGCGGCACTGCCACGCGCTGATGGAAAATGTGAAGCGTGATTTCCCCCAGTTGAGCCGTGCGGCGGAGTGCCGCTATCTGAGCAATGTCTGCAATATCCTGTTCCAGATTCAGGACAGGCAGCATGAAAAGATTGAAAAGGCCCTCTGGCAGGAAGTAAAAAAATACCGCCGGAACGTTCTGCTGGACCCGCAGGCCCGCAAAAAGGCCAGGCTGGCGGCGGCACTTTCCTACAGCGGCTGTGCCATGACCAGACGGGTCTATGAAAAGACGCAATGGCGTGGAAAAAAGTAAAGTGGAGGGATCCGGTTGGAGGAAAGAAAACCGCTTGTATCGGTCATTGTGCCGGTCTATAATGTTTATCCGTATCTGCGGGACTGTGTGCAGAGCGTGCAGGCGCAGAGTTACCAGAACTGGGAGCTGCTTTTGGTAGACGATGGCTCCACCGATGGCAGCGGGGAACTTTGTGATGAACTGGCTGTGGAGGATGGCCGCATCCGGGTGTTCCATAAGCCCAATGGGGGGCAGTCTGATGCCCGGAACGTTGGGTTGCAACAGACGCAGGGAAAATATTTTTACCTGCTGGACAGCGATGACCTGATCCGCTCCACAGCGTTTGACCAATTTGTGGAGCGCTGTGAGGCAGATGGTGCTGATGCAGCCCTGACCCCGCTGGAGATGTTCTCGACAGAGCAGCCGGAGGGACGGACGGAAAATCCGCACCAGATCCCAGAGCTGCTGAACCGGGAAGAGACCATGCGCCGGATGCTGCTGCATCAGGGCATCGGGCATGGAGCAGGCGGCGTTTTCTTCCGGAGGGAGGTTTGGGGCGATCTGCAGTTCCCTGTGGGCATCCTGTACGAGGACTATGCGGTGATGTATCGGGCCATTGCCCGCTGTGCAAAAGTGGAAGTGTTTCCGGAACCGATGTACGATTACCGCATCCATACCGGTTCGACCATGAAGAGCGGCATTGCCGAGAAGAATCTGGTCATTCTGGATGTGGGCGAAGACGTGACCCGCTTTATTGCGGAAACGGTCCCTGTGCTGAAAGCAGAAGCGGAATACCTGCAGCTGGTTACATACCTGAAGACACTGAAAGGCATTCTGGATGGCGATTTTGCCAGCTATCCGGAGGCTCAGGCACGGATCTGCCGCTTTGTGCAGGAACACCGGGCGCTTGCCCGGCGGCCCTGGGCCAAAAGAGCAGACCGGATCAAGGTGGAAACACTTCTGATCAGCAAGCGGCTGTTTTATGCCGTCTATGGGCTGGGAGAATGGAAAAATAAACACACAGTCGAAAAATAAAATGGAGAAGTTATGCTGATTTATCTGGGGGCTTTTGCGGTTTCTGTGGGCATTGCCGCCTATGGCGAGCACCTGCGGACGAAGAAAAACAACGAGAAGGGCTTTTATCTCTGCCTGGCGCTGGCGGTGCTGGTGATGGCGGTATTGGCAGGCTTGCGGGACCCGTCCATTGGCACGGACAGCGTGGTGTATGAGGAATGGGTGGCGGATGCAAAGCTGCAGGATGGCCTGCTGGCCTGCATCCGGCAGCGGCACAAAACAGAGCCGCTGTTTATGACGCTGGTCTATCTGGCGGCCCATGTTTTTGGTGATGTCCATTGGCTCTACTTTATGGTGGACCTGCTGGCCTGCGGCCTGTTTATGATCGGGCTGGTGCAGTATAAGGAGTATGTCTCCGTGCCCTATGGCTGGCTGGCTTACCTCTGCCTGTATTATGGCGATACCTACAATGCCGAGCGGCAGTCTGTGGCGCTGGGTGTGGCATTTTTGGCGTTCAGCTTTGCGTGGAAGAAAAAGTATCACTGGGCGGTTCTACTGCTGGCGGTCTCCTGCCTGTTCCACAATGCCACCTTTATCTCGTTTGGTGCGCTGTTGATCTATATCCTGCTTCAGCATTTCGACAACTGGTGGGTCAAGGGTGGCCTGGCGGCATTTTCGGTCTACCTTGCCTTCTTCAGCAAGGCTGTGGTCAGGCTGGCCCTGAATGTGGACTTCATTGATCGGCTTTACGGATATTATTATGATGCCAATGCGGGCGGCTTCACGCTGAATCCCATCATTGTGCGTCTGCCGTTCCTGATCCTGCCCATTGTGCTGTACCGCTGGTATGCCAGAGAGGAAGGGGCGGGCCATCGCCGCTTTACTCGCTCGGATGCCGATTTCTGGATCGTGATGATCCTGATCGAGATGGCAACGGCCCAGCTGCGCAACATCAATGTGCCGCTCTACCGCATCTGCCTGTATTTTGCGTTCTTCCGTTATCTCGCCATTGGACGTGTGGTCAAGTGCGTGGAGGATGAGCGTCTGCGCAAGCTGCTGAAGGCTGCCATGTGGGGAATGCTGGTCATCATCTGGATCTATCAGGCGTATATTCAGGGCAACAATGCCATTTGCCCGTACACCTCGGAGATCCTCCACATTGGCAGAGAAACATTCTTCTGAGGGAACAGAACATGGAGACAGAGCTGATCAGTGTCATTGTCCCGGTCTACAATGTGGAGCGATATCTCCGCCGCTGCGTGGACAGCATCCTGCACCAGACCTATCGGAATCTTGAGGTCCTGCTGGTGGATGATGGTTCCACCGATGCCAGTGGAGCCATCTGCGACGAATATGCCGCACAGGAAGAACGTGTAACAGCAGTCCACCAGAAAAACGGGGGACTCTCTGCAGCGCGCAACGCGGGACTCGAACGGGCACAGGGAACGTATCTCTGCTTTGTGGACAGTGATGACTTTCTGGATAGCCGGATGCTGGAAACGCTTTGCCGTGACCTGAAGGAACAGGATGCGGATGTTGCTGTGGTGGGCTTCCGGATGTTTGAACGGGAGGAAGAGCTTGCCCCGGCAGAGCTCGCCGTACCGGTGCAGTGTATGACAGGCCGGGAAGCCATCCGCAGCACCCTTGTCTCGGATGAGCTGGGGGATTTTGCCTGGAACAAGCTCTACAAGCGGGAGCTGTTCCGGGAGGTCCGCTATCCGCTGGGGCGGATGATGGAGGATCAGGGTACGACATACCGCATTTTTCAGCAGTGCAGCAAGGTCGCATACCGCCCGGTGCTGCTGTATTATTACTATCAGCGCCCGGACAGCATTCTTCACCGCAGGAACATGAAGTTCTACGAGGATAAGCTGGATATGGGCTATCAGAAATATCGGGCCATCCGGGAAGCATACCCGGGAATGTCGGAAAATGATGCCGCCATGCTGAGCGTGGTGGAGCACTGCTATCCGTATCTGATGCAGGACACGGAGCGCCGCGCAAAAATGGAGGCCTTTCTGCAGGAGTGTGACCCGGCGGCGGCAAAGCTGCTCTGCACCAGCAGCCAGCGGAAGTATCAGCTGCTCAGATGCAGCCGGAGGCTGTATGCAAAACTGTTCCTGCTGAAAAACGGCCCGGCGGCAAAATAAGGGAGGATAATTTGTGCTGAACGATACCGTCAGTATCATTGTGCCGATCTATAACAAAGAAAAGTATCTGGAAAAATGTCTGGACAGCATCCTCGGTCAGACCTATCGGGATCTGGAAATCATTCTGGTGGATGATGGGTCAACAGACAACTCTCTTTCCATCTGTCAGCACTATGCAGAAAAAGATCCGCGGATCAAGATATACCACAAGCCAAACGGTGGTGTTTCTTCTGCGCGAAACTTAGGATTGGAAAAAAGTACAGGCACGCTGATTTCTTTTGCTGATCCGGATGATTCACTCCACGCCGAGTGCATAGAATGGCTCAAAAGAGTGCTGGATGAGACCGGTGCGGAGATTGCTTATTGCTACGGTCTGGATCTTCTGGGCACGACCGGGCGAACGCAGACGAAGAGCGATGAGACGGAGAAAGTCAGTGTTATGCCGGTCATACGATATGACTGGAACAGCCGGAAGGCACATACAGTGTGCTGGGGGGCGCTTTACCGCCGTGCGGTCACACAAGATGTTGTGTTCGATACTGACTTAAAAATTGGTGAGGATACGCTGTTTCTTGCAAAATGTATCCGAAAGGCAGAAAAAATTGCCTGCATCGACAAGGCGCTTTACTATTACTATGTCAACGATGACTCGGTGACGAGCGGGCATTATTCGGCAGGAAAACTGACAGAGCTGAAGGCATGGCGGCGTATCTGTGAAGTGTTTGCAGATGAACCGTTCGTGTATCGGTCTGCACGGGCCGGATATGCGCTCCGGTGCAGAGAAATTGTGGTGAAATACTGCAAGGATGATGCTTTTATGGAGCAGGCGTGTGCCGAAGCGGAACGGGAGTTTAAGAGAAATGCCGGCCCCCTTCTGCTAGGCTGGCTTCGTGCAGGGCAGTATCGGTATTTTATAAAAACGTTGTATTCGTATCTGCTCTGGAACAGCTGGCTGAAAAAGAAACAGGCCAGAAAAACTTATGAAGTGGAGATCTGAATGAAAAAGTCCCTCAGTCTGAATGCAGCAATGAGTGCGTTCAAGACACTGATGAATATTATCTTCCCGCTCATCACATTCCCCTACGCTTCCAATGTTCTTCAGGTGGAAAACCTGGGCAAAGTGAACTTTGCAAGCTCCGTCTGCGGGTATTTTCTGCTGTTTGCAGGCCTTGGTATTTCATCCTATGCAGTGCGTGAGGGCTCCCGCTATGTGAATGACCGGGAAAAACTGTCGGCTTTTGCATCGGAGATGTTCTCCATCAATATGATCTCCACGGCCCTGACCTATGCGGCATTGGCGGTGACGATGCTCTTCTGGACAAAGCTCCATGCCTATACCGACCTGATGCTGGTACTGAGTTTACAGATCTTCTTCACGACCATTGGCACCGAATGGGTGTTCACGATCTTTGAGGAGTATACCTATATCACCATCCGAGGTCTGCTGTTTCAGGTGCTGTCCATTTTCATGCTGTTTGCCTTCGTCAAGACCCGGGATGACTACTGCATCTATGCAGGCATCACGGTGTTTGCGGCGGTAGGTGCCAATGTGCTCAACTTTTTCCGGGCCCGGCAGTACTGCACCATCCGGCTGACAAGGAAGATCGACTGGAAAAAACACCTCAAGCCCATCCTTATCATCTTTGCATCCACGCTGGCAACGACCCTTTATGTCAGCTCGGATACCACGATTCTGGGCATTCTGGGAACAGATTACAATGTAGGTATTTACTCGGTGGCGGGTAAGATCTATGGCATTGTAAAGAACCTGCTTTCGGCGGTGCTGGTGGTGTCTATCCCGCGGCTGTCCCATTATGCGGGCGTGGGGGACAAGGCAAACTTCAACAAGCTGTTCAACAATATCTTCAACGCGCTCATCGTGGTGGTGGCTCCGGCTGTGGTGGGACTGTTTGCCCTCAGCCGGGAGGTCGTCCTCTTTATTTCCGGGGAAAGCTATCTGGATGCGGTGATGCCCCTGCAGATCCTGAGCCTTGCCCTGATCGTCTGCCTGTTTGGCTGGCTGTACAATTCCTGCGCGCTTCTGCCCTGCGGAAGAGAAAAGGAACTGTTCTGGATCACGCTGGTCAGCGGTCTGCTGAACGTGGGGCTGAACATCCTGCTCATCCCGCGGTTCCGGGAGAATGCGGCAGCCTTTACCACCCTACTGGCAGAGCTGTGCTCCATGATGCTCTGTATCCGCTGCTCCAGGGGCCTGGTCACGGTCTCAGCTGACCGGCGCACCGTTGGCTCGGTGCTCTGCGGCTGTGTGGGCATCGTTCTTGTCTGTACCGGTGTCAAGGCACTGGCTCTGCCCAATCTCATCTGCATTCTGGCGGCAGTGCTGGGCTCAGTGGCTGCATACGCGGCCATCCTGCTGGGCATGAAAAATCCGCTGGTGCTGGAATATCTGAAAAAAGCGAAGCAGAAGTTCCGGAAAACATCCTGAATGGACAGGCCCCGCTGCGGGGGCGAACACTCCCTGCAGCGGGGCCTTTTTCAGAAAAAACGGCGTTTTTTGGTGCGTTCCGGCAAAATCACCACATTTCTTTGCTTCTGCAACAAATGTTTGTTAATAAATTATCCATCTCCCGTCCTTGCAATACACACGCTTTTTGTTTATAATAAGGATGTACGGGGAAGTTCGCAGTGCGCGGCCCCCGATGAAGAGCAAAATTCGATTCCGAACGAAAAGAATTTGAGAGGAGTTTGTTACCATGGGTTTAGGTAAGAAAACGATCGACGATCAGAATTACTGCGGCAAGAAGGTCCTTGTCCGCTGCGATTTCAATGTCCCGATGAAGGACGGCGTGATCACCAACGAGAACCGCATCAATGCGGCTCTGCCCACCATCCAGAAGCTGGTCAACGATGGCGCTAAGGTCATCCTGTGCA
>ENA-OPCZ01000835-OPCZ01000835.1-human-gut-metagenome-genome-assembly--contig:-NODE-835-length-17944-cov-13.670412_pt1 | contig 17944 bp, 9 predicted proteins | sample MGYA00241566_ERZ501483 | MGnify/ENA primary metagenome ERZ501483 (study PRJEB25962, sample SAMEA1965191) | human gut metagenome | biome: human gut; feature: human-associated habitat; material: faeces... | reverse complement strand
ATATGGGTTCGCTCGATGCAGCACTCGGTGAGGCTGTCTATATGATGGGCATCGAAAACAATTCTGATATTGTGACCATGGCATCCTATGCTCCTATCTTCGCCAACCTCAACAACCGCATGTGGGCACCGGATATGATTCAGTATACCTCTGATAAGGTATTCGGAACTCCATCCTACTACGTCCAAAACGTGATGGCAAACAACATCGGTACCCGTGTATTGAAGGTGAACCAGGAGAATCCATACAAGTATGAGCAGACTCAGGTAAAGCCAGCCATCTGCCGTGTAGGTATGGGAACATGGGGCACCCAGGTTTCTTTCGAGGACAAGGGCTACAGCGATGAGAACGGCAAGGCGCTGCCAATGACCTTGCAGGAGTTGCCTACCGATATCCACGGACAGTGGAAGACAGAAGGCTGCATCATCAAGCAGACCAGCAACGAAGAGAGCTGCATCCGTCTGAACCCAGGCGAGATTACCAGCAACGGCTATATATATAAGGTACGCGCGAAGAAGGATGCCGGAAACGAAGGTTTCCTCATTATCTTCAACTACGTGGATAAGAACAACTACTGCTGGTTGAACCTCGGTGGCTGGAACAACACCCAGCACGGTGTGGAGTCTATCGTGAATGGTGCCAAGAGTCAGATTGCTACTACCCCAGGCAGCATCGAGACTGGCAAGTGGTATGACATCGAGCTGAAAGTAGTAGGAGACAGCATCTTCGCCAAGTTGGATGGCAAGGAAGTATTCTCTACCAAGTTGAAGGCAAACACCCTTCCTGGCATCTTCTCTACAGCAACACTCGATGAGCAGACGGGCGAAGTAATCCTGAAGATTGCCAACACCAGTACCGAGCACACCACAGCGAAGATTAATCTTCAGGGCAAGGAGATCAAGGCTGGCAAGCTCATCCGCCTTTCAGCCAAGAACGGTCTGGAGGAGAACACCATCGACAATCCTACCAATATCTATCCTGTAGAAAACTACGTAACTACAGAGAAGAATGGTGCAACGGTAGAAATTCCAGCCAGCTCGCTGAATATCATCCGTTTGAAATAAATAAGCTACGTCTAGGGCATTAAGCCCTAGACAACTCCATCATATAATCCATTTTGAATAGTTGATAAGATAGTTAGTTAGAAAAGAGAAGGCGGCAACCTGCGTGATGCAGTTTGCCGCCTCGTTTTTTATGATTGTCTATCACCTTAAAACTTATTTTACTGTCAACTTATAAGTTTTGCGCACAAGATTTTGGTAATTGAAAATAAAAGTTGTATTTTTGCACGATATTAATAGTAAATTATATTGAGACAATGCAAAAATACAAGAATTTGAGTAAATGTTTAATGGTCATTCTTGGCTTGACCATAGCATTTTTTATTGGAAACTTGATTATCGATACCATATTCAATAATAGTATTGAATGGAAGACATCGTTATTCAAAGCTATTATAGCTGTATGTATCATTTATATCCTCAAATACTTTGAAAAAGTGTTTCTAAGGAAATAAAAACGTTCAAAATATCATAAAAGATACGGAGAATGGCTACCCCCGTAGCCATTTTTTCGTACTTTTGCTAGCGTTATCGTTCTTTAGACGCCATTATGACAAATGGGCTATCGGGCTATATATTAACATTAAAAGATAGATTATTATGAAGAAAAGTTTAATTCTAATCATGGGTGCCGCTACTTTGGCGATGCCTATGCACGCCCAAGAGGAAAGCAATACCTCACATTACTCCATCTTAGACCATCTGACGTTTGATCTCGATGCTACAGTGGGAATGGAGAACAAAGGTATGACACCTACTACTTTGAACTTCGCCCTTGGCTATCAACTTACCCCACGCTTCTACGCCTTCGCCAAAACTGAAGGTAGCATCAACCTCTACAAGAAAGATGATGTGAAGACTTATTTCAAGAGCCAAACTTTAGGTGGTGGACTGGGCTTCAAACTCTTCAACCCTAAGACTACCGCACAAGGGGTAGATCTTCGTCTCTCCGTAACCAATACTATCGGAAATGCCGACTGGAAATACACCTCCTATAATGCTGATCTCATCCTCTATCCGAACTGCAAGAAGAGTAGAAGTGTTCCCTATATCGGACTAGGTTTCAGACACATTAATTCTCACACCTCAGGATTATCCAATTGGAATGGCATCACTGGAACCATCGGTTTCAGATTCTAGAGATTACGCCTTCAATACAATATAAAAGTAAGTTGGCGTTTTTTTGCGAAAGAGGGTGCGTCATGGACTTATGGCACACCCTCTTTTCCTGCACTATCGTCTACTTAAAAGATCACCAATCAAAACAATTTTGAAAAATGATGGAGACATCCTATGGTGTTACCATTTTCAGTGCAAAGATACAACTTTTATCCAAAAGTCAAGGCTAAGCACCGTCACATGAGAAAGATTTTATTTCATACGGTGTCTTCTACGCTGAAATTCTATGGCATATTGTATCGGAGTCAGGATAACGCATGATAAAATTCGGCTTTGAGTCGATTTAAAAGGCTAAAAAAGAAGTGTCTACTATTCCAGTTTTATAAAAACTTTAGCGTCTACTTTTTCAGGATGTAAAGATTGTCAATATAAACTAGGAATAAGAGGAAAGTTTGACAAGTAGAATTAGGAATAGAGAAAATAATTGTCAACTTACAATAGGAATAAGGAACTATGTAGTCAACTAAATATAGGAAACCACATAGAAACAAATGCACATAAGGTGGTCTTTCAGAGCACATTAAGCGGTCTGTCCGTGCCCGCCAAGTGGGCACTCAGGGACCAAGTTACGGGCATCGACAGACCAAGTTACGGGCACTCATTGCCCGTACTGCGGGCATCTAGTACCCAAAGTGCCGGACGTTTTTTGGGCATTTTTTGCGTGTCGGCGGCTTCGCTATTATGCATGATGCGTTATGAGGATTTCGTGATGCTTTTATGCTGATTTGGTGATACTACTATGCCAATTTCATGATACTTCGATGATACTTTGAGACTTTTTTCACGAAAAAACTTTTTTTGTATGCGTATAAACTCGACGGAAAATCTAAAAAGTATCTGATATGAAACCTTATAGATTCCCCAAAAATTACGCCCCGACGTAGCCTTTACTACATGGCGACGTAATCTTTCCTACGTCCCGATGCAGAGTTTTCTACATCGCCATGTAACTTCAAGGGCGTCAGGAGAAAAAAGCAAAAGTATAGTTTTAGAACCTGATAAATTCATCATATAAACAAATCATCCAGAGTTACTGAAGCCCTGAATATATCGGAGTACTCATTACTCACCAGCTCAGGATTTCCCACATAATCATACCCAATTGGTTCGCTGCAAATATACGACAAATTTCGGAAATAGCGAAAGAAAATAGCGGTTATTTCGCTACGAAACCGATTTTTTACCGTTCGTAGCGGAATAAACGCTATTTTAACTCTATTTTAACACTAAGCTAATATATCTTATTCCAGCGTCAGCCACCCATCTTCCGTCCAGTTGATTCGCTTCTGGACCAGGATGCTGGCACCATTCTTTGGCACGCTGTAACCATGGCAGAAGAAGAAATCGCCATCAGGGAAAGAGTAGGCAGAGCAATGGCCCATCGCCTCATATTCCTTCTTGTCACCTTCCAGCAGCAGGGTGCCACCACCCTCTCGCATATCCTTACCCGTCTTGTCCAGATAAGGACCGGAAACCTTCTTGCTTCTGCCTACGGCAACACGATAGGTACTCTTCATTCCCTGGCAGCAGTAATCCCAACTGACGAAGAGATAGTAATAACCACCATGCTTCATGATGAATGGAGCCTCGATGGCATTGGTGCCGGCATCCTTGGAAGTAGGATTGGTAGGCACATCAATCTGATTGAGTGCATAACGGCGAGCAATGGTCTGAGGCTTGGCGCCCTTCTTCACATGCATCGTCTTCTTGTCCAGCGGAATAAGCTGGATGCCATCCCAGAAAGACCCCCAGGTAAGCCAAGGCTTGCCCTTCTCATCTATCACGAAATTAGGATCGATGGCATTCCAATTCACTTTTCCACCCTTTGAGACAATGAGACAACCCTCGTCTTTCCAACCATCGGTATCGGCTAAAGAAACATTGCTGAGCAATCCGATGGCAGAGGTGTTCTTGCCGAAGGTAGAACAGGAATAAGCCATATACCACTTGTTCTTATACTTGATGACATCAGGTGCCCAGGTATGACTCTCATAACCCGGCACACTATCATGGGTCCAGGCTGGGAAAGCACCACGCGCCTCGTCTTTCAACACACCCTGCGGATTCAAGGTCCAATGCTTGCGGTCGGTAGAAGTCATCTGCGCAATGCCATGACCCGTGCAGTAGAGATAGTACTTGCCGTTCTCATAAGCCATCACGGGGTCGTGAACCATCGGAGTATCTACCACGACAGGCTCCTGAGGAGCATTCTGTGCCATCATCTGGCAACCGCCTTTTACAGCAGGAGCAGCAATCATCATTGCTGCTCCCAATAGTATTTTAGATAAATTCATCTTCTTTGTATTATACCTTATTATAATATATAAGAGAATTACTTGTTCACAAACTTTCTTCCATTTACTATCACTACACCCTTGTAGTTCTTGTCTACCTGCTGACCTGCAAGATTGTACCACTTGCCGTCATTCTGCTTCTTCTGGATGATAACCGGTGCTGCGATACCTGTATCTACAAGACTAGAACCATCGATGTAAGAGCCCTCGTTTACGAAGAACAGGTTAATCAGGCTAGGCTTGCTGGCGATGGTGGTTGAGAATGAGTAGTTATATACCTTCTTGCTGGTAGTTGTGATTGTAGCAGTCATCTTGAAGGCTCCATTAGCGGCATACTCCACGGTCATGTCAACCAAAGACCCGTTCATATCATTCTTGAAGGTATCCCAAACATAATTGCTTACACACCCAGTGTTAGAATTTGTGGTATTGTTCCAATTATCACAACGGATACCGAAATACTCGGTATAGCCAGTCACACCATGTGTCTTGTTGGCACCATACAAAGCCCAGTTGCACCAGTTGTTTGTGGCATTACTATAGTTATAGAACTTAAACTGAGCCTTCTTACCAGCCTGCAACTTATAATCTGCCGAGAAGTTGGTCCACCAAGCAGAAGTCGTATTCTTCTGTGCTGAAACAGGATAGTAAACTGGAGTTGTTTCCTCTGCCTCAGCATCGATATTCAGGGAATAATCCTTCACATACTCATACTCATCCTTGCTGATGGTCATGGTCATAGTTACCTTGCCTTTGCCCTTCACCTTGCCGTCATCGGTCAGGATAGAAGTATCGCTCGACGTCCATGAAATGTTAGCACCCATCTTGCCCTGAGTAGGCAGAGAAGGAGCCGCATTCAGTGTGGCACCATCTGCAAATGGCAGAGTCAGATTATTGACGGTATACTTGATGGCTGCCTTGGCATCTGCCTTTACTGCCCAAACTTCCTGCTGATAGGTGAAGTTGTTCTGTCCCAGTGCCACGCTACCGCTTGATGATGATAGAGCAGAAATGGCGATGGCTGGGATATTGGTATAGTCGATGGTCTGCTTAACCAGTACGCCACGATATACGACATCATTGATAGTCAGATGGATGTAATCAGTACCTGCAATACGCTTCCAGGTTCCATTCTCGGCACCAGTGATGGTTCCATCGGCATGGAGAGTGATGTTCACAGGAGTCTCGAAAGCCTTTGCCTTGGTGTTCTGACCATACTGATGACGCATGAACTGATAGTCGCCTGCAATGTCAGCATCTGCGATAGATGCCTTGGAAGCGATAGCTGCATCGGTGATGGTCTCGCCGTCAAACTCGAATGGAGCTGCCATCAACCAACCCTCGTCATTGAGGAAGAGCTGATGAACACGAACCTGATGACCCTCGCCACCATTGCTGAAACGGGTGTGATAAACCACGAAAGAACGGTTCTGCTTATCTACAAAGGCAGAGTTATGACCCTGTGCAATCTCAGCACCGCTCATCGCATCCCACTGGTAACCGCCAAAGAGCAATACGCCACGGTTGTCGGCAGTGGTAGAACTATAGTTCATCTTATAACTCTTGAAGAGTGCCGATGTACCATAGCAGTCTACGTAAGGTCCATCTGGATTCTCTGAACGGAAGATGCGCATCTGATAACCGCCATCGCTGGTCAAGCCACCATAGCTCATGAAGAGGAAGTAGTACTTGCCTATCTTCTGAATATAGCTTGCCTCACCCGATACGTAATATCCGCCGGCAATCTTCTTGCCGAAGTAAGGATCGCTGGTACAATTGGCACTGGCAGCACCCGGAGTGGTGACCTTGCCATTCACCTCGTAAGGGAAGGTATAGGTATAGTCGCGGAGACCGTTGGTCTTATCCAACTTAATCATAAAGATACCACCCGACCAGGAGCCGTAGCTCATCCAGAGGTTGTCGTTGTCATCATAGAATACGCATGGGTCGATGCAGTTTGGCCAATAAGTTCCCCAACTCTTACCTGTCTTATAACGGGTAGGAAGAGTAGTTTCGCCTGTGGCAATGGCATAGTCGGTATGCTTCCAGTCATCCGCAGCAGCGTATGAGTTGTGAGCGTATGAGCCCTGGAAACCGGAGAATACTACAGGTCCCTGATAAGTCCAAGGTCCTTCGATATTATCTGAAACAAAGCATACGATGGAAGAGCACCAGTTGTCGCCATTGAGACTCATATACATACACCATTTCTTCATGGTCTTGTTATATACGATGTCTGGTGCCCACTGATTGCCCTGCACATTATAGCCTTTATACTGCCAGCCGTGGGCATTGAAGTTGCCGAACTTCACCTTCTCGCCCTTACAGTTCTTCACTTCGGTGACAACATGCGACTGATAGGCAATGGAATAATTAACCAATGTGCCCTGCTTGTTGGCAAAGAGACTGTTCACATTGCCGGCAGCTTCCTCGCCCGCCTTGAACGAAGTCCATTCCTGGTAGTTGCTTGCCGCAGTGGTCTTGCCCCTACCCAGATGAGAACCATATATATAATAGGTAGGCGAGTTAGGGTTGGTGATGTCATCTACCACGATAGACGGGTCGTGGCAAACCACACGCTTATTATATGCTCTCGACGTATAAGCATTCGTCAGGTCGTTGTCGCAGACCTGTGTCTGGGCAGTAGCACCGATGGCAGCAAGCCCCAACATAGAGAGTAATAATTTCTTCATAACTTGATTGAGTTTAATTATTGATTTGTAAAAAGAAAACCAAGACTTCTGATATGATGCAAAAAGGCAGACCTATGGGAATGTGTTTCCGCATAGGTCATGCCTTCTCATACTATTTCAAAAATCTCTTATCTGCGATGTGCACGTGAGTAATGCTTGCGGGCAGCAAATGATGAATTTGCGAAAGGAAGGTCGAATACGAGATGAGCCTTCTCTATAGTGAGCTTGAACGCCAGGTCATTGGCATCGATGTTGTTGATGCCATTATAGGTCTGGGTGTAGGTTACACCATTGTTGCCTATCATGGTTGCCTTGATGTTGGCTGTACCATTACCTACATTGGTTACAGAGAGCTGAACCTTGGCACCATCCATGGCTGTAAGCCAAGCACCCCAGTCTTCCCATGAGCAGGCATGAGTACATGCATCATATCCTGCACCCCAACCGTAGTTGTCGGCACGAACGGCAGCATACTCCTTATCGTTTGCCTTGTTGACAAGAACTGCTACGAAGTTGAACCAGTTAGAACCACCAGCTGTGTAGTTGACGAACTGAGTAGAAACGGTCTTGCCTGCAGGAACATCAAACACATTAGAGAGAGCTCCGAAGAAAGCAGAAGTATTGTCCTCATTACCAATGACGGTATCAAACTCGAGGTGAGCCTTCTCAAGAGAGAGCTTGACGAAGAAGTCGTTAGGATCTACGCCAGAGATTCCAGTGTAGCCCATGTGATACTTATGTCCATTGGCTGCCAGGATATCGTACTTGATATCAACAGTGCCATCACCATTGTTGGTTGTATAGAGGGTAACCTTGGCGCCATCCATGTCAGCGAGCCATGTTGCCCAATTTTCAGGAACACCGAATGGAGTTGCCTTGCCGTCATAAGCAGCACCCCAACCGAAGCAGTCGGCACGGGTAACACCGTATTCTGTTCCAGCACCGTTTACCATTACAACGAGGAAGTTTTCCCAGTTATTACCACCATTGGTATAGTTGGTAAACTGCATCACCTGAGTCTCATGAGGAGCTACCTTTACTGGATCTGACAGAACACCGAAGAATGGAGTTGAGTTGTCGGTAGCACCCAGGCAGTTGAACATCTTGTCAACAACGCTGAACTGAGCCTGACCTGTGATAGGAGAACTGCAGTTCTCGTTCTTGAATGTCTTGTTGTAGATAGCAACGAGCGTCTTCACACCTACCTGATCCATGTTAGGAACTGCCACGAATCCGAGTTCAGCAGCAGGAACCTCCTTGGTGATACCTGTCTCGAATGTGATGGTAGCAGAAACGTTGGCCATTGCATCCTCAAGAGATGTACCAACCATTACCTTCTTAGGAACAGAGTGCAACTCCATAGAAAGAGGCTGCTTATCCTCTGCAGAAGTGAAACCACCGATTGGCTCGAGGTTAGACTGGAGGAAGTTGATGTAAGAACCTTCCGGTACAAGGAATGCACGGATGTTGGTATCGCTTGCATCAGGATTGAGATTTGGGAGAGGAGTAGCCTGCTTGTATGTCTTGGTTACAGTTCCGTTGGTAATCTTTACGCTGAAAGCATTAGGATCAGAACGGTCAACAGTAAGAATCACAGTACCACCAAGCTTCTGTACGCCTTCATCGGTATCTTTTTCAAAAGTAAGATCACTTACTACACCACTTCTATCAATATAATCACCCCACTCAGAGTTACCGCTAGGCTGATTATCGAAACGGATAGCTCCATACTCCTTATAGTTAGCGCCACCACGATCATCATCACTAGCAAGGATGAGGGCGAAGTTCTTGTAGGTATTAGGAGCCGATGGGTTGATGTTCAGATTGAACACGGCATTCCAGGTCTTGCCATCAGGAATGACATAGTACTTGGAGAAGGCTGTCCACCAACCTGTAGAATAGTCAGTAGCACCGACTGTGTAAACATCCTCTTCACCTTCTGGCAATGCATTGTCATTGCCCTTAGCGGCATTGATGGAGTCTATCTTTTCTGAAATCCAATCAGGAGAGTTAACACTGAACATGTCACTTCCCTCGCATCCAGTCATCGCTGTCAATGCCATTGCAGCTACGCAGAAGACAGATGCTAATTTATTTAGGTGTTTCATATTATATTCTATATTATAAATATGTGAATTGTTTAGTTTTATCTCATGAGGCAGGTAATCCTGCCCCTTGAGATAATGAATATTGTTACTTGCTCAAGTCTACTACTGGATGAACTGTCCAACCTCTTCCGAAGAAATCAGATGAGTTATCCGTATTCGTATTAGCTGAGTTACCTGTCAGGTTAGGGTTATCATTCAACAAGCCCTGATAGATAGGCAGGAACTCATGACCTGGTACGTATGTATCGTAAGAGCTCTTCACCTCTGAATCAACACCTACCAAAGAGTAGCTTACCGGCTCCTTTGCCTTGTATGGAGAACGACGGAAGGTTCCGTGCTCCTTCAACTGAGCCAAACGACCCTGATCATAGAAGAATCCCCAACGAATCAAATCGTAACCACGACCATACTCGCAACCGAACTCCTTAGGACGCTCTACATTGGCAATCTGCTCGAAGAGCTTATCCTTGCTATTGAAGTCTGAAAGCTTCAAGTCCTTCAGGTTGGCACGCTCACGAACCTGGTTAATCCAGTCGATAGCCTGCTGTGTAGGACCGTTCACCTCGTTCTCGCACTCTGCTGCACGGAGCAAAACGTCTGAGTAACGCATCATGCGGAGGTTGATACCGCAATGAAGACCGGTTGTCACCTTATCATAAAGGTTGGTACGGAAATTGGTCCACTTAGCGATAGGAAGACCACCATAGTTGTTGTTGGTTATGATGGTATCAGAAGCTGTCATCTCGGTCTTGTAAGCTACGTTGCCATTCTCAAAACCAACCCAGTCTGTCTCGTATGTACCGATGGTCCAGTAGAGACGTGGATCCAACTTACCTTCCTTGGTACGCTCCTGCTTGAAGAGGTTGTACAACCATGGAGAAGCTGAGAGGTCAGCCCATCCACCGAATCTACCTGGAGCGAAGTTAGACTCAACGGCATGTCCCTGTGTAGCGTTAGGGCTTGTATTGACTGGAGTCTACTCATCATCCACACCCTGTGAACCGTAGTCGAGATACTGGATTTCGAAGAGGCTCTCGTCATTGTTCTCGTAAGCAGAACCCTCACGGAAGTTGTCTCCATAGTTGGCCATCAGCTTGTAAGAACCATACTTCTTGTTCATGATGTCCTTGAGTACGGTGAGTGCTTCGCTGTACTTATGACGCTGCATCAGAGTGCGGGCATAGTAACCGGCAGCAGCACCGCAGGTTGCACGACCCTTAGCCCACTGACCACCTGCATCGCGAGATGGGAGGAGAGTCATAGCCTCAGCAAAATCCTGCTCTACCTGATCGAGCACCTCGTCGTAGGTACTGTTCTTGCCATAGAGACCATCCAGAGAAGAATAGTTGGCATAATCAGTAATCAGCGCAGGATTCTGATAATATCCTGCCAATGTATAGTATGAATAACCGCGGAGGAAGAGAGCCTGTCCCTTGATGCGCTTCATGCTTTCGCTGAGCGAAGCATCATCACCTGTGGTACGTGAAAGAATGAAGTTACATACATTAATAGTATAGTAAGCCTCACGCCAAGGCCACATGGAGATTTCGTCTGTTACTGGGTCGTTCATGTCGTCGAATGGCATATACCATACCTGTGATGAGTTCCAAACCTCATCGCCACGTGTTACATCAAGGGTATAGCCTACACGAGCAGAAGAACCTTCCATACGGATATGGTTGTATGCTGCGATAACGCACTCCTCCAAATCATCTGCATTGAAACCGAAGGTTCCGGTGGTCTGCTGGTTTGGATTTGTTACCTCCAACTTGTCCTCACATGATGTAGTAGCCATTGCACCGAGGCCAAGGAAGAGAGCTAATGATAATTTATATAGTTTCATATCAAATGTTCTTTTAAATAATGATTCTTATACTTGTCTATTCTCATTATTAGAATGTGAAGTGGAGACCACACATGAATGTTCTTGCACTTGGGAAAGAGCAGAAGTTGTAACCTGGGGTAAAGGTACCGCCAGCATAGTCTACATTATATCCATGATAGCCTGTGAAGGTGTAGAGGTTCTGTGCTGATACATAGAGACGTACACCACTGACATATCCACCAAACCACTTGTCTGGGAAGTTGTAGCCCAACTCTACGTTGGCTATCTTCCAGTAAGCAGCATTCTGAATTTTGCGAGAGCTGAAGAGGTCGTTCCATGCCAAGGTAGCGTTGTTGGCTGCATAGGTGCGTGGAACACTAGAGAGGTAGGTAGAACCATCCTCTGACCAGCGGTTGGCATCCAGCATTCCTACTTCCTTGTTGCCATAGCCGTAGCAAGAGTTCAAACTGTTATAGATATCATCTGATACGTGATAATTCAATACTCCGTATGTAGAGATGTTGAGGTCGAAACCCTTATACTCCAAGTGAGTGCTCAAACCGAAGTTTACCTTTGGAAGACCACTGCCCAATACGGTCTGGTCGTAAGCATCGATTACGCCATCAGGAGTTCCGTCAGGACCTGAGATATCCTCATAGAGGCAGTCACCGACATTGGCACCCTGCTGAACAGCATTGTTGTCCAAATCTTCCTGAGTACGGGCGATTCCCTTATAAACCCAACCGTAGAACTTACCAATCTCCTGACCTACATAAGTAGCGTATGCACCCGCAATGTATGAATCCTTACCGATACCCAGAGAGGTTACTTTATTCTTCAGGGTACTTACATTGGCGCTGATATCATACTTGAGGGCATGATCGTGGTTGCGATAGGTAGCACTGAACTCGAAGCCACTGTTCTCCATAGAGGCAGCGTTCATGGTTACAGAGGTGTTGGATACACCGGTCTGTGCAGGCACAGGAACTGAGTAAAGCAGGTCTTCTGACTTGTTCTTATACCACTCGGCAGTGAACTCCAAACGGTTGTTGAACATTGCCAGGTCGATACCCACGTTGGTGGTCTTCTTCTTCTCCCAGGCGATATCGTTGTTCACGAAGGTAGAAACGGCAGAACCGGTTACTGGACTGTTGCCGAAGCTGTAAGTCATGTTGTTACGGTTCATGGTAGCCATATACTGGTACTCACCGATGTTCTCGTTACCGAGCTCACCGTAGCTGGCACGAATCTTGAACATGTTAACGATGTCGCGGCTGATAGGGAAGAACTTCTCCTTATCGAAACGCCAACCTAAAGATACAGATGGGAAGGTTGCCCAACGGATGTTCTTGCTCAAGCGAGAGCTACCATCACGACGTACTACTGCAGAAAGCAGGTACTTCTCATCATAGTTGTAGTTCAAACGACCTACGTAAGAAGCCAGGCTATGCTTGTACTCGTATGACTCTGAGTAAGTGTTCTTGGCGTTCTGGAGCTGGAGGAAGTATGGCTCTGTGAAGTTGATACCCCAACCTGTCAGGAGGTTGGTATTCTCCTCTTCGTATGTCATACCGGCAAGCAGGTTGATGTTGTGCTTGCCAATCTTGCCATCATAAGTTATGGTATTCTCAACCAGGGCATCGCTGTAGTTGCGTGAACCCTTGGTGAGACGCTCATTCTCCTTGGCGAGATATACACGGTTGCTCTGAATCCAGGAAGGAATCCAGGTCTTATCCTTAGCCTCTGTCTTGCTGTAAGAGAGGTTTACATTATAGTGAAGACCATGGTTCTTGCTCTTGATGCCTACCATACCCAACAGGTCAACATCAGCAGAAGCTGTACCTACGAAGCGGTCAACCAATGTATTGCGCTGCAACATATTGTTAACCAACAATGGGTTAGAAGCAGAGATATCACCATGTACGCCATCATAGTAAACACCATAACCGTAAGCATCATAGCGATAACCGTTAGCTGCACCAACCTTATCATCGAGAACCCATGTAGAGTTATCGTAAGCCTTGATGGTAGGCTGCATCAGAAGTGTACCACGGAGCACGTTGGTTACATCACCGTAAAGACCCTGAACATACTCTGAGGCATTGGAAAGACCCATGTTGTCCTGGTTAGAGTGAGAGTAAACCATGCTGGTACGGAACTTCACGAACTTGGTGTCCATAGTGTTGTTGACACGGGCAGTATAACGCTCGTAGTTAGGACCTGCACCTTCCAAGGTACCCTTCTGGTTATAGTAGTCGAGAGATACATTATAAGTACTGTGAGAGCTACCACCACTGAGGGCTACGTTGTGGTTCTGGCGGATACCGGTCTTGAATACCTCGTCAAACCAATCTGTGTTGGTTTCGTCCTGGAAATGATACATTCCATCCTCGCCCATCTTGTAACCGCCAGGCAGAGGAGTGTTGGAATTCTTGCAAGCCTGACCCAGATAGTTGCTATACTGGTCAGCGTTCATTACATCATATACATCGCCAGGAATCTGGTCAACACCAAAGTAACCGGAGTAGTTCACCTTCAAAGGCTGGTCTTTCTTACCATTCTTGGTAGTGATGATAACGACACCATTGGCAGCACGAGAACCGTAGATGGCACCCGCAGAAGCATCCTTCAGAATCTGAATGGTCTCGATATCATTAGGAGAGAAGTCACGGATAGTGGTACCCATTGGCACACCGTCGATGACATAAAGAGGAGCTGTGCTACCGAAAGAACCGATACCACGAATTCTCACACTAGGATCTGCACCAGGCTGACCGTCTGATGTAATCTGTACACCGGCAACCTTACCCTCAAGCATGGTAGAGATGTTGGAATTAGATACCTTCTTCATCTCCTCAGCATTGACGATAGATACGGAACCGGTAAGGTCTGCCTTCTTCTGGGTACCATAACCTACGACAACCACCTGGTCGAGTATATGGTCATCAGAAGAGAGCTGGATAGCATCAATAATGGCACGACCGCGTACTGCAATCTCACGCTCCTTGTAGCCAAGATAGCTTACAAAAAGAGTGGCGTTCGCCTTCACACGGATTTCAAAATTACCATCCAAGTCGGTAACTGTACCTGTCTTGGCATCCTTAGTCTTGACTGTTGCACCAATCAGAGGTTCACCCTGATCATCTACAACTTGTCCCTTGACTGTGATCACCTGGTCCTGTGCAACAGCAGCCATTGCGGGCATTGGGGCAACAAAAGAAGCGCCACCAACAGCACCAAGGCATAGCATCATAGAGAATAATTGTTTCCTCATTGCTTATCAATTTTTAGGTTTGTATTTTTGTTTATTCTAATTTTCTATAGTTTGTAGTTGCTTTCGTCCGTTTACTCATTTTAGGGTTGCGGATGGAAGTAAGTAGCGCAGGGCAAAACCATACGCATCACAAATTTTCTGTGGCAAAAGTACAATTAATCAGTATATATAGGGTGGACAAATGAAAATTATAGGTGGACAAAACGCATAAACGGCTTGTTTTTAGTAGTTTTACGTACTTATCCACCCTCTGTGTACCCACACATACAAAAATAGGAATCACTTGACCTATATCAAGCGATTCCTATTTTCTGGGATTCTATTCTCAAATTTACTGATTTGATTTTTGCTCTCTATCCGGTTTCTCGTCTGCCATCTTCTCCACTTTTTCATCTTCCCGGGCGTCCCTGAAAGATGTAGGTGAAACTCCATACTGCTTGGTAAAACAGCGGGTGAAATACTTCGGATCATTGAAACCTACCCTATAGGCTATCTCGGTTATGTTGCGATTGGCACCATTATCAACTATCATCTTCTTGGCAATATCCAGACGATAGTTGCGAATGAACTGAGCTGTTGGCAAGCCCGTTTCTGCAGTCAACTTCTTGCTCAGTACGCTTCGGTTCAAGCCCATAGCATCAGAAAGTTCCTGAACTCCAAACTCGGAATTATCATAATTCTTCTCCATCACCTCCATGACACTTTCCATGAACGGATGCGTATTCTCAACGACCTGCTTCTTATCAGCTTCGATACTCTTCTTCTGACTTTCCTGATAACGCTGCTGATTTCGCAGAATCATCTGGATGCGACTCTGGAGCTTCTCCGGTTCATCACTGTCCTTGAGCGCAGCCTCGATAGGACGATACAGCGCCTCTACTTCCCGTTCACGCATCTTGTTGAGACGGCGCACATAAGCATATTGGAGCAGAGCGATGATACCTATTACTAGAATGGTAATAAACCACCAGCTCTTCCAGAAATAAGGAGTCACGGTAACATCAATAGAGATAACCTGTTCCTTATCAGAATTGATAGAAGGTATATATTTCACTTCAAACTTATACTTACCGGCAGGCAAAGTAGAATACCGGACACTATGCTGTCCCGGTTTGAGCTGTACCCATTCATTCTCATACCCCGTCATCCGACAGAGATAAACTCCCTGAGTTCCACTTCCATAGTTGAGTGCTGAGAAATTGATGGTAAAAGACTTATCGCTCTCATGAATACTCAACTTCCTAGCGATAGAGATATCCTCATCCAGATAATCACTGCCGGCAAAAACCGGCTGGTTATCTACCAGAAGTTCGGTAAAACGCAGTTTTCCGGCATAAAGAACAGAAAGATTGAGTCCCTGCACCGCCATCATTCCCTGATCTGTTCCCAGGAAGATTTCTCCCTTGGCATTGCGAATGGCTCCATTGAAATAGAACTGGGAACTGAGCAGACCATCCTCCCGATAGAAACTGCTGAAGGTTTCCGTCTTCGGATTAAAGACAGACAGTCCGTTGTCTGTGGCTATCCATAACATGCCCTGATTATCTTCCACAATGCCCTTGACGGTATTATTCGCCAATCCATTATTGGTAGTAAACGATTTCACGTGGGTCTTACCATCCTTATCATAGTTATAGCAATATAAGCCATAACCATTACTGCCGAGCCAGATTTTACCATTCTTGGCAAGACAGAAGGACAGAATCTTATCTATCACCCCACTCTTCGGGTCATCGAGCTTATACTGATGATACTTAACTGCGAAATCACCCTTTCCATGAGGACGAGACTTCAAGTCTACTTCTACCATACCTTGCACGCAACCCATCAGGAGTTTACCTTGAGGAGTTATCAAGCTACCGATGCAACCACGCACATTCAAGCTACCCTTGAACGGTTCGATGATTTGCTGGCGCTTGAAGTCATAGAAGAAAAGACCGTCATTGGTTCCCAGCCACATACCATCATTCACGGAATCGTAAACCGAGACACCAGCAAACAGAAGCAGACGCTGATACTTGCTATCCACCACAAAAGGAGTAATCTTGCCAGGCTGCTTCAGATTCATCACCGCAAAACCTGCACCCCAGGTTCCTATCCACAGATTGCCACGATTATCGGCAGCAAGCGTAGAAACACTGTTATGAGGCAAACCGGAATTGGCGGTCGTATAATGCGTAAAGGTCTTGGAATGAGGAGCCAAGGCATTGAGACCTCCCTCCACGGTACCAACCCATAGCGTACCATCGGCAGCTGCATACATGGCATTGACCGCATTAGGAGAAATACTAGATGCATCAGCCGGGTCATGGCGATAGAATTCCAACTGCAACTGGCGTGGAGCCAACTTGGTTACACCACCGGTTTCAGTACCCACCCATATCTGTCCGTCATTAGAGAACAGACTGTTCACAAAGTTACTGCTCAATGGATTCACTGCACTGTTACAATTCCAATGCTCAATATTCCCTGTCTTATCATCTATGATATCTACACCACAGAGAGTACCCACCAGAAGCTTATCATCTGGAGAAACGGCGAGACTCGTCACTACTTCATGCTGGAGGGAATGATCGGTTGCCGAACAGTGGAATTCCTGCTTGGCACTATTAAACAAGCCGCGGTTGGTAGCCAACCAGATTTTTCCATGATAAGAAATGACGGCTCCCGCATATCGGTAATCAAGCGGTAAGAACATAGAACTGATGTTCTTTGCCACCAATCTGTTGTTTTGAACAGAGAATTCACTCACCACTCCATTATTGCACATCACCACCGTGCCATTGCGATACACATCGCAAAGACCGAAGTCAGGAGCATTGAATGGATAATCGATAGATAAGACACTACTTACCTCTCCCTTTTCATTGAAAGCGAAACGGGTAAGGATATTGATGGATACCATCCATATATTGCCCTTTGCATCACAATACATTCGGGTGCAAAGGTTCTTGAGTGCCTTGTTGAGCTGAGCTTCTATTTTTTCATTCTCACAAGGTGGAATGATAGGCTGCATCGTTTTGAGGTCGAGCACCTGCGGACCTTCCTCGAAGGCTATCCAAAGGCGCTTGAAATGATCTTCATAGACATTGCGGCAGCTATTGCTTCGCAGACTGATACCGGATGAACCCAGATTGAAGTTCATATAATTGAATCCGTCATAACGTACCAGTCCACCACCATGTGTACTGATCCAGACGAAGCCGTATGAATCCTGGAAAATATCATCCGCAAAATTATTAGGCATTCCTGCTGCCATGTTGAGGTAGCTTACATTAAAGCGACTAGGTAAGCCGCCTTGCGCAAAACTGCTCAAGGTTATGAATAAAACACTTATTATGGAAAGAATGTATCTAATCATCATTTATTGCTCTTGTTGCTGATGCTTATCCTCCCATTTTGAATAGATTAAAGAACCAGCAATAATTAAAGCCAAAAAGACATACATTGCCAATAATCCATTACTCATTTTACTTCCCTTTCTTATTATCTTCAATTTTGGAAAATACT
>ENA-OPCZ01000818-OPCZ01000818.1-human-gut-metagenome-genome-assembly--contig:-NODE-818-length-18225-cov-3.009081_pt1 | contig 18225 bp, 19 predicted proteins | sample MGYA00241566_ERZ501483 | MGnify/ENA primary metagenome ERZ501483 (study PRJEB25962, sample SAMEA1965191) | human gut metagenome | biome: human gut; feature: human-associated habitat; material: faeces... | reverse complement strand
TGCCCGCGGGCGGATCGACGCAAGCCATGTCGAGCGTCAAGCAGGCCATACGGTCGGCGCACTCGTCGCATTCGGCGATGTGCTCCATGACTTTTGCTTTTTCGCTCTCGCTCAAGCCGCCGCGCAGCAGGAGCGTTAATTTTTTATCGTCTGCGTGTGTCATTGCAGTATGACCTCCTTCAGATTTTCTCTGAGCATTTTCTTTGCTCTGTATGCCCGGGTCTGGATGGTTTTGAGCGGTTCGCCCGTTCTCTCGGCTATCTGCGACAGCGGCATGTCCTCGCAGAAATATTCGACCGCAACGCTGCGATACGGCTCTCTGAGCGATTCGCACGCCGCTCTGACATCGCGTCCGAGCTGGGTGTTCATATATTCGTCCTCGAGTCCCGGTGAGGCGCCGACTCTGAACTCCAGTTCGTCATCCTCGGCGGGCGTCGTCCTCGACGCCGCGCTCTTCAGATGATCGAGGCACTTGTTCGTCGCTATTCGGCTCAGCCACGCGCGCTCGTTGCGCCCGTCGAATCTGTCGAGCGAGGAATAGGCGGACAGGAAAGTTTCCTGGGTCAGATCCTCGGCGGTAAAGTAGTCGTTCGTCAGTCGGTAGCATATGCTGAAGACGAGCTTGCTGTAGCCGTCCATGAGCTCTTTTAACTTTTCTTCGCGATCTATCTTTACCACCTCCTTTGCGCTTTCGTCAATAATAACGAGCATAAAAAAAGATGTACTTCAAAAATTTTTCGGCATATGTAAAAATTGCCGCCGAGTTGAATTGCCCGGCGGCAGTCTTATTTCAGGTTGTTTATTATCAATGAAAAGAGCCTTGCGCGGTTGCCGTCGCCGACAAATGAGTTGTGCGGGGTTATCACGGCGTTCGGGAGATCCCACAGCTCGCTGTCGGCGTCCAGCGGCTCCTGCTCGAACACGTCGAGCGCGGCTCTGAGCCGTCCGGACTTGAGCTCGGTTATGAGCGCGTCGGTGTCGATTATCCCGCCGCGCGAAATGTTGACTATGACCGCTCCGTCCTTCATCGCGCAGAGCAATTCGGCGTTCGCGATATGCTCCGTCTCCTTTGTCAGCGGCAGACAGAATATGACTATATCGCCCGCGCTCACGGCGGCGCGGATATCACCTATTGAATATATTTTATCGAAGCCGTCAACGGCGGTTCTTCTGTCAACGCCGATTATCTCGCAGCCGAACGCCCTGAACCTGTCCGCGCAGGCGCGCCCGACGCTTCCCGCGCCGACTATCACAACGCGCTTTCCGCCCAGCTCCTCGAGTCCACGGTGCTTCTCCCAGCGGTGCTCCGACTGAGCCGCCGAGAAAAATGCGCTCCGCTTATAGAATCCGAGCACCGAGCAAACGGCGAACTCCGCCATCGGCGCGCTGTAGACCCCGCGGGCGTTGAACACTTTTATGCCGTGGGCGTCCATGTAGTCCATAGGCACGCGGTCGAGCCCCGCGCTCGTCAGCTGAACGGTTCTGAGCTTCGGAAATTTATCCGGCGGGGTATAGAGAAACAGCCCGTTGCAGATGATAGCCTCTATCTCTTCGCAGGGTATGTTTTCCGGCACGGCGACCCGCTCGTCGGGCATGAAATATATCTCATAGCCGAGCTTTTCAAGCTCCGCCGATTCCTCGGGCGTTATTCTCAATGCACCTGTCACAAGCAGTTTCATTTTTTCGCTCCCGTTATCTTTTTTATCTCGCGCACCACGCGCGCAACCGGCAGACCGACGACATTGAAGTAGTCGCCGCTGATACCCTCGACAAGCGTGCAGCCGAGCCCCTGTATCCCGTAAGCTCCGGCTTTGTCCATCGGCTCGCCGCTGAGGACATAGTCCGCTATCTCTTTATCTGTAAGATCGAAGAATTTAACTTTCGTCGCTTCGCTGAACACGGTTTCTTTTCCGTGCGCCGAGATGCACACTCCGGTATATACCGTGTGCTCCCTGCCGGAGAGGCGGCGGAGCATATTTTTTGCGTCCTCTCTGTCGTGCGGCTTGCCGAGAATATCACCGTCAACGGAGACGACCGTATCCGCGCCTATCACGCAGTCATTCGGTCGGCGCGCCGCCACGGGTCGGCATTTCTGCGCCGCTATCGAGCAGACTTTTTCCTCCGGCGTGTCGCCCTGTGGCACTTCGTCAACGCCCTCGACATCTATCTCAAAGTTTATACCCGCCGTTTGGAGCAGCTCTTTTCTGCGCGGCGAGGACGACGCAAGAACAATTTTTATATCTCGCCCTTTCTGCGCTTCTGCGCAACTTTGAGAACGGCAGTCTGCGTTTTGCCGTCGCGTATCTCGTTGTTCATGACCATCTCGACCGCCTTTTCAAGCGGTATTTTTTCGGGAGCCAAAAACTCATCGTCGTCGAGGTCGAGGGAGGTGAAGGACAGCCCCTTCGCCGCATACATATGGATTATCTCGCCGCAGTAGCCCGGGGTGGGATAGAATTTTCCGAGGTCGATATAGTGCTCCGCCACGGCTCCCGTCTCCTCGCGCAGCTCACGCTTGCCCGCTTCAAACGGGTCCTCGCCGTATTCGAGCTTGCCCGCAGGCAGTTCGAGCAGGACTTCGGAATACGGATAGCGGAACTGCCGCACAAACATCAGTTCATCGTTATCAGTCAGCGCGGCGACTGTCACTCCGCCGGGATGCTCCACGACCTCGCGCAGAGCCTGCTTGCCGTTGGGCAGTTCGGCGGTGTCGGTGCGTACATTGATTATCCTGCCTTTGTAGATGTACTTTTTTTCAATCGTTTTTTCGTCGAGCTTCATATATAAGCCTCCGTTCAGGTCTTATCCCGCGGGGAAATAAATATTATTTTCCGGGGGTGATTTTTTTGAAATATATCTTCACGCCGAGCGAGCCGGACTACGCATATATAAAGAAAAGCGTATGCTCGCTCCAGGCGGAATATCCGTTTTTAAAAGTCGAAATAGCCGGGCGAAGCGCCTGCGGAAGAAAGATATTCGCCCTGCGATTCGGCAGGAGCGCAAACCCGGTGCTCATAGCGGCGTGCTTCCACGCGCAGGAGCGGCTGACGGCACTCGTCGCGCTGAGATTTACAGAGCGGCTGTGCCTGAGTGCGAAAAACAGGCAGACAATGTGCGGAATCGACATAGGCGGCGCACTGAGTCGGCGGGAAATAATATTTGTCCCGTGCGTCAACCCCGACGGGGTTGAGATAGCCCTGCACGGCGCAGAGACGGCGGGAAAATACAGAGACTGCGTTGAGCGCGCTATGAGTGAAAGCCATGATCTCTGGACCGCGAACGCGCGCGGGGTCGATCTCAACCACAACTTCAACGCCGGATGGGATCTCTCAAAGGCGCTGGAAATCGAAGCGGGAATAACTGCGCCCGCGCCGAGACGGTTCGGCGGATATGCTCCGCAGACCGAACCGGAGGTAAACGCCCTCGTTCGGCTGTGCCTGAGGCGCATGCCGCGAACGGCTGTAGCCCTGCACAGTCAGGGCGAAGAGATATACTATGAATACGGGAAGCACACGCCGGAGCGCGGCGAGCATCTGGCAAAAATTTTCGCCGCGGCGAGCGGCTATACGCTCGTGCAGAATGCGGGACTTGCCTCACACGCGGGGTTCAAGGACTGGACGATAGAGGCACTCGGCATTCCGTCGTTCACATTCGAACTCGGCAAGGGCAGAAATCCCCTGCCGCTGAGCGACTTCGAGAGCGTGTATAAAAGCATTGAGGAAACCCTCGTGCTCGCCTGTGTGATGTGAATGATGTTGGGGAGCGCGCCTTGCCGCCGCAAATATTACCGGCGGCGGCACAGTGCAGCCGATAACAATCGGATTTTACAGTCCTTTTCTAACTTCGTCTATCACATTCTTGTTCTCTTCGCTTAAATCGAGATAATCGTCCGGCGCGCGCAGAGCCTCGTCGATTATGAATCGCAGGGACCAGCGGTCGGAGTAATCTTTTGCGCTGTCGTCGCGGTAGGGGTTGTTTTCGAGCAGGGTCAGAAGCTCTTGCGTCAGCTCCGTTTCGTTCAGGCGTATGAGCCGACGGAACAGGAAAACAAGGCTGTACTTATATGTGTTGAGCTCGCCGAAAATCGCTTTTCGCAGATCGTCGTCCGTCTTGAGCGTGTCAACAAGGCGGCTCTTCATCTTTCTGTGCATCAGAAAGCGGCAGCAGACGCGCGAAACGGACGCGGACTGCGCGCGGTCTGATTTCACTTCGCCGCAGTCCGATATCACGCTGTCGATAAGCGCGTGCGCGGAGTCGGGGTCGGTCATGCAGAGGGATTCAACCTCGGCGCAGAGTCCCTTTTCTTCGCTCAGAAAATCTCTCATGCTTTCTCCCCGCCCATCTCGGCATAGCGGCGCACTATATTTTTGAAATGGCGTCCCTTTTCCTCGAAATTTTTATATTTGTTGTAGCTCGAAGCGGCGGGCGAGAGCAGACAGGTGCAGCCCGGGCGCGTTACGCTCATCGCCGCGCGCACTGCGCCCTCCATGTCCTCCGAGATAATTATCTTCTTTTCGCTCCCGTTCTGCGCCATGTGCATGCCGATTTTATGTCCCGTATCGGGCAGGCAGACGAGATTTCTTATGCTGCTCTTCTCCAGCGCCTTTTCAAACGCCGAATAGTCGAGCCCGCGATCCATGCCGCCGAAAATCAGCGTGTCAACATCGCCGAGAGCCTCGACGGCGCACATGACGGAATGGGGGATGGTCGCAATGCAGTCGTTGACGAATTTAATGCCCTTGACCGTCGCGAAATATTCCATTCTGTGCTCGATGCCCTCATAATTTTTGAGAGCTTTCATGATATCTTCGTCCGAAACGCCGAGCCGTCTCGCGGCCTCGGCGGCGAACATGCAGTTCTGGATATTGTGTTCGCCCAGAAGATGGCTGTTTATGTCGCGGTACTTCTCGGCGCCAGGCGTATGGACGCTGACTCCGACCGCTTCGCCCGGATATTTGCTCAGGTCGAAGAAGCCTTCGAGTCCCTGATCCGAGTTATATATAAATGTATCGCCCTTACTTTGGTTGCGGACTATATTGAGCTTCGCGCCGACATAGCACTCGAAGCTGTCGTAGTGGTCGAGGTGCTCGGGATAGATATTCGTCAAAACGGCGATATGCGGCGAACGGGAAGTAAATTCAAGCTGGTGCGACGACATCTCGATAACGGCTATTTCGCCCGCGCAGTCCTCTATATTATCAAAGACGGGATAGCCCATGTTGCCTATCAGGCACGCCTCTTTCCCGGCGGCGCGGAGCATGGAATAAATGAGAGTCGAGGTTGTCGTCTTGCCCTTTGTGCCGGTCACGCCGACGCAGGTAAAGCCGGAAAAGCGCAGGAAAAGATCGGTCTGACAGGTTATCTCAACGCCCTGCGGTCTCTTGAAATGGAGAAGCGGAATGCCGGGGGTCTTTATGACAATATCCGCGCGGTCTATCGCGCCGAGGTAGCCGTCCCCGCAGACAAACTCGACATTCGGGTCATTATTGAGTTCGACCTGCTTTGCGTCCGCGATTATAAGTTTCTGCTCGGGCAGATAGCGGCGGATAAAATTATAGGTCGAGTGACCCTCGCGCCCCATGCCGAGCAGGACTATGCGCTTGTTTCTCAGATGGTCAATCAGCTGCTGATACATATTCAAACATCCTCTTTACACATTCATCAAATTTTTTCGGGATAAGATTCTCTTCGTTGAAGCCCGAGAGCAGGGAGTAGTCCGCGTGGGCAGTGTTCTTTTCGCAGAAGCGGCGCAGGAGCGCGGGCATCTCGAGCCCGGATTTTCTGTATTTTTCCGCCGTCAGCGTCAATGCAAGCACGACCTCGTCCGCCGTGCCGACGCACTCAAAGGGCTTGAGCCCCGTGAAGCCGCAGAGGCCGTCAAAGTCCGCTTCAAGCTCGGTTTTGTCGAGCATATCGCAGCCGAATATTGAGTTCAGCTCATCGGGCGGGAGAAACGGCGAGAGCATTATCGCAACGAACAGGCACTTCGGACATTCGCAGCACCAGATATTTTTCTTGCTCCCTCTGTTGCAGCTGCGGAATATCAAATGATACTGCTTATACTGCGAAAACTGCTTTGCTATCTGAAGCTCGCAGAACGGACGCAGGAGGCTGAAATAAACGGCGCTTTGCGGGAAGTTGCGGCGGCGGAACTCATCGAAGTCGCGCTCAAACTCGAATGACTTCGAATACTGGTGATTGACGCTCTCCCCTCCTATATTCGATTCGTTGGCGCTCGACTCGTTCGAGAGGATAACATCGTCGGCGCCCGTTATAAAGCCCGCATACATCGAGAGAAACGCGACGACGGACGAAAACGGCGTGTGACCGTTTAAAAAGCCCTCGGCGTTGCGCTTCAAAAGCTCGGGATCTATCGTGCGGTAGAGCTTGATTATCCTGTCCTCGCTGTAGCCGCCCGCGAGAACGCACTGGGTGCGCGCGGGCTGGTCGAAGAACCTCAGCTTATCGCCGAACGGGCGCAGAAGCTCGGTCGTAACCGCCGAATCCTTGCCGCCGCCGACGGGGACAATTTCAATCCCCGATGAGACATAATCTTCGCACTGCGGGATATTTTTCGGCTCCGGCGCGTCAATGCTCACAAAAGAGCCGATATCCGTCTTTATCCCGTTTCTGTAGAAAAACTCGCCGAGTCCGTTGAACCAGAGCTTTTTGAAAAAAGCTTTGTCATCCTCGGACATTTCGCCGCACTCGACTCTGAAAACAGGCGGGCAGGCGCATTTCCAGTAGCTGACCGCCTCCGCGAGACCGATGAAGAAAACCATTCTCTTCGCATAGTCCGACACGGGGGAATTGAATATATCAAGACTTTTTCCGTCGAGCCTCGTCTGCGGATGAAATTCGCACAGACCGGGGATAGAAAAATCAAAGCTCAAGTGCAGCCCATCCTCATGTTCGCTGACTGAATAGCCGCTGTAGACAAACTGCGGATATTCCCGGCGAAGCTCATCAAAGCGTTCGCTCATAGCAAGACCTCTTTCTGCATAAATATAGCTTCGGACACCGCACGGCATCCTGATCCACGATAGATTATATCAGAACAAACGGCAAAATTCAATCGGATACGCTTGACAAAACTAAAGCGATGCGCTATACTGCCCGAAGCGATAGGGGAGTAATCGGCGCTGATTTGCGGCGCAGCAGGGTCAACATACTGATCTATATCTGGTCCTGCTATAAAGAGGCTTTCGCCTCTTTAATTGATGAGACTTATCTGCGCAAAGGGCGCAGGTGGGTCTTTTTTTGTTCCCTGCCCCGAAAAAAACGGAGGAATCAATATGGGTTTAGCTGAACTTTTCATTCTCGCAGTCGGTCTTTCAATGGACGCGTTCGCCGTCTCGATATGCAAGGGCGTATGTCTGAAAAAGGCGAGCTTCGGACAGAGCGCGATAGTCGGCGCGTATTTCGGCATCTTCCAGGCTCTTATGCCGATAATCGGTTATTTCCTCGGCACGGGCTTTGCCGACAAGATCGAGCGCTACGACCACTGGGTGGCTTTCGTGCTTCTTCTTATTCTCGGCGGCAAGATGTTCATCGAGAGCTTCAAAAAAGAAGATGTTGAGCGCGACGCCGCAGGCAACGACCGCGACGAGCTGAAATTCACAAAGATGCTCGTCCTCGCGATAGCGACAAGCATCGACGCGCTCGCAGTCGGAATCACACTCGTTTTTCTCAAAGTCAACATCTGGGCCGCCGCCTCGTTTATCGGCGTGACGACATTTATTATCTCCGCCGCGGGAGTCAAGATAGGCCATGTTTTCGGCGAGAAATACACAAACAAAGCGGAGCTCGCCGGCGGACTTATTCTTATGGGCATCGGCGTCAAGATACTCCTCGAGCACCTCGGGGTCATAAACTTTTAATTATATAATAAAAAGGCATCAGCCGCAGAGAGTATAAAAGCTCCCTGCGGCTGACTTTATATTTCATCAGATATAATTGTAAAGCAGGTTGTTAAACAGAATTTAAACTGCGCAGAGGAAAATCTGCCCCGAGGGTACCGGGAGCGGATTTTTTAGTGGAATGGAGGTGTTCGGAAGAGGTACACAGCAGGCAGTCTTCAGAGCGAATTTTATTCCCATGTAAAACTAATTTTGTGTCAACTCCGCCAACGCTGTGTTATCGCCGATTTACTTGCTTCTTCCAGAATTCAACCGCATCTTCAAACCACTTTGAAGCATCGGTTCCGACAGCAAGACCGACACCGTGACCTATACCCTCGTAAGTTTCGGCTTCATACGGCACACCTGCCATTTTCAGCGCGGATTCCAGCTTCCGGCTGTTTATTGGGTCAACAACATTATCCGCCGTCCCGTACCACACAAATGTCGGCGGAAAAGTTGAGTTGATTTGCTTTTCAACGGAAAGTCGGTTGATTATTGACACGTCCGGCTTATCGCCCAGCAGATTTCTTTTGCTGTCCTCGTGAGTAAATTCGCCGAGCGTAATAACAGGATAGCTCAGAATCAATGCCGAGGGTTTGAACCTATCCTCCGCCTGAGTGCAGAAGCTTGCCGCTAAATGTCCGCCCGCCGAGCTGCCCCAAAGAGACCAGCCGTCAGTCTCGAGATTCCAATCCTCCGCGTGAGAAAAAGTATCTGTAATCGCCCGTTTCAAATCCTCGTGAGGATTTGGAAAGCGGGCTTTCTTCTTTGTCCTGTAATATGCAACAACTGCGTGATATCCGCATTTATTCAAAGCCTTTGCTATCGGCATACCCTCAACAAAAGAACACACCATTGAATATGCTCCACCCGGGCATATAATTGCAACCGGGTGCTTTCTTCCGTCCTTGCATAAGTACGGCTTTATCCCGTATTTGTTGGGTCTCCAAAAGTCATAAGCCGCCTGAAGCATTTCCCACATTTTCATAATATATACCCTCCCTATCGTCGCTTATAAAAACTCCGGATTCATTGATCAAATTATATATTATTCCCGCCGCCATTTCAATCTCCGTTGCGCCGCTATGACCTGCGGCATAGAATATAGTGCCGAATAATCGGCAGAAATGACGGAGGAGAGGGGAAAATGAATATAAAACGCAGACTCACGGGCGCGGCGGCGGTGCTTTTCGCCTGCATCGCGGCGCTTGTTTTTGCCGCGCTCGTCCCGGCGCGGGCGATTCCGCCGTCGGGCGGGCGGCAGTACCGCGGGATAGATATAAGCGAATTTCAGGGCGAGATAGATTTTGAAGAAGTGAGACGCAGCGGGATAGAGGCGGTGTATATCCGCGTCGGCGCAGGGGAATATACCGACGAATACTTCGCCGAAAACTACGAACGGGCGAAGGCAGCAGGGCTGAAAATCGGCTTCTATCACTATGTCACCGCCCGCTCGGTCGATGAGGGGCGCAGGCAGGCGCGGTTCTTTGCATCCCTTGCCGCCGGACGCGAGCCGGATATGCGCCTTGCGATGGATTTTGAATATTTCGGCTCGCTCTCCGTCTCGCAGATAAACGCGATATCCGAGGCTTATCTCGATGAGCTGACCGCGCTGACGAAGCGGGAAGCCGTGATATACAGCGACCTTTCAAACGCGAGGAATATATTCAGCCGCGCGCTCGCCGCAAAAATATCCGCTCTGGGCGGCGCAGTACGGCGCAGACGAGCCGTCGGCAAACGGCAAATGGCGCGAGTGGGTCGGCTTCCAGTATACGGACGAGGGCAGAGCCGGCGGCATCTACGGCAACGTTGACCGCAACATCTTCACCGAGGGGATATTCCTCTCCGACTCTGGGCGCATCGACGGCGAGAAGCGAACCACCGTCCGCGCGGGAACACGGACGCTCACGGTATATGTCCGCGCAGGCGACACGCTCTGGGCGATAGCGAGGGAATACGGCACGACAGTCGAGGCTATAGCCCGAGAGAACAGGATAGTTGATCCCAACAGGATATTCGCGGGCGAGCGGCTGAGAATAACTCTGCCAGCGCGCGGCAACGGCGAAGAAATATACACCGTCCGGCGCGGCGACACGCCGATATCGATAGCCGGAAAGTTCGGCGTCACACTCTCTGCACTCGAGGACAGAAACGGACTCGAACGCGGCGAAATGATATATGCGGGAGATAAGCTCTCGATACCCGGCGCCAGAATGTCGGGCGAATTTTATGTCGTGCGCCCGGGCGATACGCTCTTTTATATATCCCGCCGCACCGGCGTTCCGATAAGAACCCTCGTCGGGATAAACAGAATAAAAGACCCCGACCTGATATATGCCGGCGAGCATCTGAAGCTCAGCGCGCAGAAAAGCCCATTCTGATGAAAAAAAGTATTGAAATATACGGCTGAATAGTATAAAATAAATGTGTAAGTCTAAAATATCGGAGGAGACAATATGGTTTCAGCAGGCGATTTCAGAAACGGCGTGACGTTTGAGATGGACGGCGATGTCTATCAGATCATAGAGTTCCAGCACGTCAAGCCCGGCAAAGGCGCGGCATTCGTCAGAACCAAGATAAGAAACGTTATCGCGGGTTCGGTCGTTGAGCGCACATTCAACCCCACGGAAAAATTCCCCACCGCTTATATTGAGCGCAAGGAGATGGAGTATTCCTATAACGATGGCGATCTTTATTATTTCATGGATCCCGAGAGCTATGAGCTCATCCCGATAAACAAGAGCGACCTCTCCGACAACTTTAAGTTCGTCAAGGAGAACACCGTTTGCAAGATCCTTTCCTACAAGGGCAATGTTTTCGGCGTTGAGCCCCCCACAAGCGTTACTCTCGAAGTCACCCAGACCGATCCCGGCTTCAAGGGCGACACCGCGACAAACGCCACCAAGCCCGCAGTGCTTGAGACCGGCGCAGAGATCAAGGTTCCGCTGTTCATCGAAGAGGGCGAGATGGTCATCGTTGACACCCGCACCGGCGAGTATCTGAGCAGAGCGTAAGATTCCGTAATTCAAAAGCCGACGGCTGTTTTTGAAAGGAGAAAGCAAAATGACAGTTACTGAGAAAGTTGCTTATATCAAAGGTCTTGTCGACGGTCTCGACCTCGACGCAAAGAAAGACGAAGTCAAGGTCATCAAGGCTATCATCGAGCTTCTTGACGACATGGCTATGAGCGTTTCGGATCTCGAAGAGGGTCTCGATGTTGTCAGCGATCAGGTTGACGAAATAGACGAGGATCTCTCCGATCTCGAGGGCTATGTCTACGAGGACGATGACGACTGCTGCTGCGGCGACGACGATTGCTATGAGATCGAGTGCCCCAACTGCGGCGAGACTATCTGCGTCGACGACGGCATCCTTGAAGACGGAAGCATTGACTGCCCCAACTGCGGCACTCTGCTCGAGTTCGATTTCGATGACGATTGCTGCTGCGGCGATGACGACTGCGACTGCGATCACGACGACTGATAAAAATCAAAAAAAGCAATGCCGCTGCGCGCCGCTCTTGCGGCGCGCAGTTTTGTTTATGCGGCGAAAGTTTGCCGCGGTTTTATTTATATCGGCTGCACCGATAGCCCAAGCCTCCGAAAAGTTAAGACGGGTAATATCGGCGAAGCGCCGCCGATAACGGACAGCCGCAAGGGCTGTCCCTACGAAGTGCGCTGTTTAAAATTGCGTAGATTTTAAAGGCAAGCAAACAAGGTTCGCCTGCTTTCGGCTCCCCTGCAGGGAAGCTGGATTTGCGAAGCCAAGACTGAGGGGTTTGTTTCGCTTCGCTTAAAGTAATAGGTAAAAGTAAATAGTGAAAAAGTATGAGAGCACATCTATAATCTGCACATCAAAATCCTGTACAGATTTCGCGGGCAGATAATATCCGCCCTTATGATATAATATTGTTGGGTCACCGCACCCTACAAAGACACATTTTTTAACCTCAAACGAAAAATTTAACCTTGCAACTCAGTGCGCGTGGCGCACAGGATATATAATTTTTTATCAAAGGAGAGGATCAAATGAAACAAGGCACGAAGGTTTTTATCTGCCTGCTGTGTGTCGTGCTTGCGACGCTCATCACTGTCGCGTGCATTTTCTGCATCTACTATCCGCACTATAAGCAGAATCAGCACGCCGCGGTCATCGAGGATAAGCCGCTCGAGCGCGGGGAGATGCGCATCATGAGCTGCAATCTGCGCTGCGCGAACGTCACGGACACGGGCAAAAAGAGCTGGTTCTACCGCGCCGATCTCATCGTCAAGAACATCGAAACGGAAGCGCCGACTATTATCGGCTTCCAGGAGGCGACAAAGTGGCAGTATAATTATATGTGCCGCACGCTTCAGGGCTATGACTCGGTCATAACCTTCCGCGACGAATCGACTTTCTCCGAGGGCTGCCCGGTGTTCTACCGCACCGACCTCTACGACCTTATCGACAAAGGCTCGTTCTGGCTCTCCGAGACTCCCGAAAAGATGAGCAAGGACTGGGACTCCGCGTGCTATCGAATTTGCAGCTATGTTATCCTCAAGGAGAAGCAGACGGGACTCGAATTCGTCGTGTTCAACACGCACCTCGATCATGTCAGCGAAGAGGCAAGGATAAAGGGCATCGGCGTTGTGCTCGACAAGATAGCGCAGTTCGGTTCGCTGCCCGCGATGATAATGGGCGACTTCAATGTTGAAGAGGACACCGAGACATATCGCAGCGCGACCGAGAACTTCCTCGATGTCAAATATCAGACCAAGGATCCGATAAAGAGCTGCACCTATCAGAACTGGGGCGAACGCCTTGACGACGACTGCATCGACTACATAATGATCTCCAAGACCGGCTTCAGGGTCAACAGCTACAATGTTGTCAGAACGACCTACGACGGAGTCTATCCGAGCGATCATTTCCCGATAACTGCGAGCCTCACGCTCACGCAGGGTTAATAAAATTACCTCCGTATGGCAAAAGTCATGCGGAGGTTTTCTTTCAATATTAATTAAGAAATTTTCAGATTGAGCTTTAATTTATCGGATATCATTGCGATGAATTCGCTGTTGGTCGGCTTGCCGCGGGAGTTCTGGATGGTGTAGCCAAAATAGGAGTTGAGCACATCGACATCGCCCCTGTCCCAAGCGACCTCGATTGCGTGGCGAATGGCACGCTCAACGCGCGACGGAGTGGTTTTGAAGGTCTTTGCGACCGTAGGATAGAGAAGCTTCGTGACGGAATTCATAATCTCATCGTCGTTGACCGCGAGGATTATCGCCTCGCGCAGATACTGATAGCCCTTTATGTGCGCGGGCACGCCGATGCGGTGCATTATCTCGGAGACGGTGACCTCGAGGCTGTTGTCCTGCGCGGAAAAAGCAACTATGTTTCCCTGCGCCGGGGCGGAAAGCCCGGTCAGCTGTTTTATCCTCTGGGCGAGCATCTGCGTGTCAAAGGGCTTGATGAAATAGTAGTCTGCGCCGCTCTGCGTTATCTCCTGCTCAAGACGCGGATTCGCGTTCGACGCGGTCACGAACACCAGCGGGCGCGGCTCAAGGTGCATGTCGGCAAGTCCGCCGAGCACGCCTATCGCGTCCGTGCCCTGCATGAAAGCGTCCATGATGAGCACGTCCGGTCTGCTTCCCTGCCTGAAAAGGCGGAGTATCTGCGCGCCGTCCTTTCGGACTGTTTCGACCTCAAAGCCGTTTGCCCGCAGTGCCGCAGCGCAGCCCGTCTGAGTGTCCGTGTCCTGTGCAAGCATGATTTTTAACATTTTTCCCATAATTAGTACCTCCGGGTTGATTTTTCAATTGGATTTTACCATATATGGGAATAAATGTCAATAATAAATTACCATTTTTTGGCAATTTTTATTTTATGCTCCACTTTTGCTACGAAGCGGCGGAATATCCGGGCGAAGAAATGCGCTCTGCCTCCTCCGCCATCGTCTGGGCAAATATCGCGTAGCCCTTGAGCGGATCGTTGATAAAAACATGAGTCACCGCGCCGACCAGCATACCGTTCTGGACTATCGGGCTGCCGCTCATGCCCTGGACTATGCCGCCGGTTTTTTCGATAAGCCGCTTGTCGCGCACCTCGATTATCATGTTGCGCTGACCGCTTTTTGTATAGATCTTCGTTATCTCGATATCATAATACTGCGGTCCGTCCGCGTCGACGGTCGAGATAATTTGCGCCTTGCCGGTTTTGACCTCGTCGGCTATCGCCACGGGCATCTCCACGGTTTTCGGCAATTCGCTAAACGCGCCGTAAACGCCGATACCGCAGTTTTCATAGAGCTCGCCTATCTCTCCCGGCGCGAACACACCGCACAGCTCGCCGGGCGAGCCGTCCTTGCCCTTATAGCAGCCTTTTACCGCGGCATTGACCGCGTCGCCGCCGGATATCGGCAGCTCTTCGCCCGTGTCAACATCGCAGACCGCGTGACCGAGCCCCGCAAAAATTCCGTTTTTGCGGTCATAGAAAGTCACCGTTCCTATCCCCGCCGACGAGTCGCGTACCCACAGACCGGCTTTGAACTTGCTGTCAACTTTGCTCCGCGCGGGCAGGAGTTTCACCGTCTGCTTTTTGCCTGCGCGCTCGATGAGCAGCTCAACTTCGTCGCCGCCGCTCGACTCAACGGCGGAGGAGATATCATTGTTTCGGCTGACGGGCGAACCGTTTATCTCTAAAATGATATCGCCCTTTTTCACCCCCGCGCGAGCCGCCGGGTCAACTGCGCCCGACGCCGTTTCGATCTCCTCGCTCCCGACTATCAGCACGCCGCGCGTATAGAGCCTAATGCCGAAAATTTCGCCGCCGACGGTGACATATCTGCGCTGAGACACTTTCACCCTTGCGGTCTTGACCGGGAACACCCCGAACGCTTTTACCTCAAGCTCATATTCGCCCTGCGGCGATGCGGACGCGGACGCAGAAAACACGCTCTCGCCGATATCGGCGCCGCTGCCCGCGACGACGCTGTATTCGTCGGGCAGCTGGATATCGCCGTAAGCGACGCAGGAAAAAATTCCCACCGAGAGCATGAGCGCGACCGCGCTGAAAAATCTTATGATTTGCTTCATGCTCCGCCCCCTTTTTGTTTTTGTCCGCACTGCGGACACCGTTATTTTTTCCGCGCCGCGCGGCATTATCGCCGGAAAACAAAGGGCAAAAAAAGATGGAAAATTTTAATATTAATAATTGTATACCATGTCCTTACCATGACGGCGATATCCTCGGGCACTTCGTCAAGCTCGGTAAAGCGCATATCGAACGTATGCTTTATCGCGTTTCGCTTCTCGATTTTAACAACGGAAGCGAGGCGGGATTCGTCCCAAGCCCAGTCGACGGCAAGCCCTTTTATCTCAAAATTTTCGCATCCGCTTATCTCGAAATATCTGTCGCAGTCAAAGACGAACACCGCGCCCTCGGCGTCGATGAGAACATTCTTGAGCGAATTTAGACCGATAGTATTCTGCGGAGAAAAACTATATTCCCCGGCATCTATTACAAGACGCGTGCCCGGATTCCTGCGGCAGTAATCAATCGCGCGGCAGAAAGTGTCCGTGTTGTCCTGCGCGTCACTGTCCATGCCGAAATCGGAAGCATATATTGTCTTCAAATTTTCCGCGTTCGGGCGGGAAATATAGAACACCGAGTCGTCAACGCCGGCGACTTTGTCATATACCGAAAGCTTCGACGGCGCGGGCTCGCTCTCTTGCGGCAGCTCGCCTTTGGGCGGCACAACGGTCAGCGGAATATTGAACACCGGCGCGAGCGCGATAATGATCGCCACGAGGGCGGAGAGAATACACTGCATATTTCTTCCTCCGTAAGATTTATATGCCAAAGTATACCACACAACAAAAAAAGTCGCAACAAAAAAGGGACCGCCCGAAAGCAGTCCCGCATTGCAAAATAGCTTTGCTTATTTTTTTATAACATGCCATTCGCAGAAGCGGCTTGACATCATCGCGTCGTCATACTTGCTGTCGACATACTGCCCGATCTGCGTTGTCGCGGCAATCCCCTCGCGGCGGTCTCTCCAGCGCACCATGCACACGAGAGTGAACGAGAGATTGATTATCATAAATATCGATAACGCGGCACATGCGACCTTCCAGCCCGTGCCCTGCATACGCGCGAACACCTTTTTGAGCTTCGGCACGACCATATAGGCGAAGATAACGCCCGCAAGTCCCCAGAGCAGCGTCATTTTCAGGCAGATTAGACCTTTGTAGTTCATGAAGCTCTTTGAGTAGTCCCACGCTTTCATGCCCATGCCGTATTCGAGCAGCAGCCCGCAGGCGAGCTCAAAGACCGTGGCGACTATCGCGATAGAGCAGAACCGGGCGACAACTCCCTTGTAACCGGTGCTCCGTATTTTTTCGCCGCTTATGTAGAACATCACTGCGCCTACGCCGTATATCAAAGAGAACGGTCCCCAGATGGTTGCGACATGCGTCTCCCAGTGGCCGAAAATCAGCCTGCACCATGTACCCTCGAGCAAAACGCCGAGCACATTGCCGAACATGAACAGCCAGAACATATTGCAGTAGGTCACGCCGTCCTTCTTCATCTCGGCAAGACCCTCATGCCTGTTTTTCACGGTATCGCCTCCTGTCCTTTGCTTTCTATATAATATAACAGAAGATTCGACTTTTTTACTTCAGATATGAGCATATTTTCAAATGTTTATTTTTTATTTAATTTTTACGGCTCCGCAAGTGCCGCTTGACAAATGCAAACGCCGCTTTCTTGCGGACAGCAGGCTTCTCTGATATAATTGAACCACAAAAGGGAGGAGAAAAGCTATGACGATCGGATCACGGATACAGGCTCTGCGAAAAGAGCGCGGTATGTCCCAGGAGGAGCTTGCAAATAAACTTTCGGTCAGCCGCCAGACGGTCAGCCAGTGGGAGACCGGGCAGACTGCGCCGAGCATCGACAACATATATACATTAAAAGATATCTTCGGCGTGTCGTTCGACGCGCTCATGTCGGAGCAGCAGACGGAGAGTCCGCAAAAAGCACCCGCGGCAGTAATCCCGCATAAGCACGGCGAAATAACATACAACCCGGAAGATATAAAATCCGCAACGCGCATTGTTTTCATGCCGCGTATTCTAAGAACGCTGTTCGTCGCGGTGCTTTTTACCATAGTTCTTTCTGCGTCCGTCATCGGCGACGACAGAATCGACATTCCTGGCTTTTGCATTGCCGCGCTGATTTTCACTATAGCCGTCCTTATCAAACAGATAATCGGAGCCGCCTCTTACAAAAAGAGTGCCTTGCAAAAAAGTGCGGACAGAAAATACGAATACGATCTCTATGCGGACAGAATGGTGATAACCGTCATGCGCCGTGGCGAGCTTTCGAGCCGATTTGTCGTGCGCTACGGAGATGTGTCAAAGATTCTCGAAAATCAGACGCATGCAGTGTTTGTCCTTGGGGGAAAATTATTCATCCTGCGCAAATCGGAGCCGCTGTGCGATGCGGTCAGGCCGTATATAGGCGCGGGAAAAAACACAGTCGCAGCGTCCGGCAAGGGGAAAGTGATATCGATTTTGCTGATAATCCTCTCCATACTCTGCCCGTTTTTCGCGCTCACCGCCCTTGAAGCCGCAGTTCCGGATGTTCCGTCAAGCTTCGCTCTGGGCAAAGCTGTGAACAGAATGTGGATTTTCTATCTCTTCCTGCCGATACCGACAGCGTCAATAATCTTCGGCTTTTATCAAAACAAAAAGGGCATACGCAACGTCAGAAATATAGTCGTCGGGCTGATTCTCGCGGTCATCCTCGCAGTCTATGGCTCGTTTACGCCGATTTTCAAAGATTCGTACATATCCGACAATCTTGCCGCCGAAAAATATGCCGCGGAGATAAATATCGAGCTTCCGCAGAGCGAAAAATGCGTAATCAACAAGCTGTTCGAAGGTGAGGTACGCTCATCGGTGCTCTGCGAAAAGACGAGCTTCGACGCATTTTTTCAAAACGCCAAAAGCGACGACCGCTGGAAAGAAGAGCTGCCGACCGAACTTCAGGGCTGCGCCCCGGCTTTTACGCTCGGCGAATACGACCTCTGTCTTATCTATAATGCCGACACCGGTGAGTTCAACACCCTCCCCGAGAAAAGCGGCGAATATCACTTTATCTTTATCGCCACCAAAAAATCCGACCGCACGCTTGAGATAGCGGACTACACACGCAAGTTCACTGCGTCGGGGCAGTCTCTCCCTGGCGCTGCCTGATCTTTCTCCAGTTGATGAAGCCGTAGCAGTCATTGATAAAGGACACCGAGAAACAGACTATCATCGGCAGATACGACGGG
>ENA-OPCZ01000810-OPCZ01000810.1-human-gut-metagenome-genome-assembly--contig:-NODE-810-length-18301-cov-14.564124_pt1 | contig 18301 bp, 16 predicted proteins | sample MGYA00241566_ERZ501483 | MGnify/ENA primary metagenome ERZ501483 (study PRJEB25962, sample SAMEA1965191) | human gut metagenome | biome: human gut; feature: human-associated habitat; material: faeces... | reverse complement strand
CAAGTAAAATTATACGTTCATTATACGAGCTATAAATTATACGTCCATTATACGATTATCAAGATGCCAACCTCCACGATAAGCCCCAGTTTGTATCACTCCAAATATCGGAAGAACAAAAAAAGACTCATAGATCATATAATGGTCTATGAGTCTTGTAAATTTAAGATAAACAACTATCCTCACAGACAATCGTTTTAGACCATCCTCACGGATGAACCCATTTTTTATCAAACTGTTATTACCATGTGAACGCCAAAGTTAATATAAAAATTTAATATGAACAAATTTTTACTTGTTTTTTACACAATTTATGCGAAAAATTGATTTAATAATAATCCATTGTTCGGCTACTCCTGAGGGCAAGGACTTTCGGACTGCCGACATCGACCGCTGGCATCGTCAGCAAGGTTTCAAATCTATTGGCTACCATTTCGTGGTGCGATTGAATGGCGAGGTGGAGCGTGGCCGACCAATTGCCGAAGTGGGTGCACATTGCAAGGGACACAACGCCACATCGATTGGCGTTTGCTACATCGGTGGCCTCGATGCCGACGGCAAGCGACCTAAAGACACACGAACAGAGAATCAAAAGAAAGTTCTCATGGCTCTGCTAACCCTATTGAAGCTTCGCTTCCCAAACGCAGAAATAAGAGGACACCGTGACTATGCAGCAAAGGATTGCCCGTCGTTTGATGCGACCGCAGAATACAAGGATTTGTAATCAGTCATTTTGACCTTACTTCTGCACAAACACCTTGCGCGTAGTGCCGTCGCTTAGTTTTTCTATATTGATGCCGCTCACAGGAGCAGAGACACGCTGCCCGTCGGGAGTATAGCGCTCTACGACTTTGACATTGCGCTTGCCGTCGACGCCCACGATTTCGGTCGAGCTGCCATTGGAGAGAATGAGTTGCACGCAAGCGGCATATGGAAGCTCGTTAGAGCTTAACCGATATAGCTTATAGCCTTCGTCTTTTATCAACTCACCCCAAACCAGAAAGCCGTTGGTCAAATCATTGGTACGACCCACTGCTACATAGTTCTCATTAGTTTCATTCATAAAAAGATGTATCGGATCAAACGTATATCCGAACATTATAGCGTTGGGCTCCTCAGGAATGACATAATTCCATGTACATTCCACCTCATTGAACAAAAATGAATCAGCATTATAGTCCTTGACACCTGACCTTCCCATCAGGTTCCACCCATCATCGTCTAATTCATAGAATATTATGCTGGGTGAATTACCCAAGGTCGAACCCACCGCAAATGATATACCTACTATCTTGTAACCGGCATAGGGCTTGAGCATCTCGGGAGTGAGGCGTCCCATGACCTCGGCTGACAAGTTATTTCCGATGCCTACATCTATATAGCGAGTGTCGGCACCCTGGACAAAGAGATGTTTCTGCTTAGACAGATAGCTATCATCGTCCATGGCCTTGCATACTGGTGCCGACTGGATACGCTGAGTCTTAAATAGCGTGGGGTCGATGTCCACTATCTCCGAATCAATCCTTTTGGGCAGCTCTTTGTGCGACTTGCAAACGGTCTGCGCACCAGCTGTCAACGATAACAATGTAATGAATACTGAGGTGAGTAAATTTCTTTTCATATAGACTAACTTTTTATGTATACTTGTGCATGGTTGTAGCATGGATATACCCCCAAACACATTTTTGACGGTACAAAGGTACACAAATAATGTAAAATATCGATAGAGTAGCAGTCATTTTCAGTCATTAGTCATTTAGGCATTTTCGATTTCTGATTATATAGTAGCGGAGGTCTCTGGCCTCCGCAGCACCAAGTAGAATACAAATCATCATTAATAGTTTGTATTATTGATTGCTGCGGAGGCCGGAGACCTCCGCTACTATATAAGTAGGTGTTCATAATTATTTATATAATAACAGCATCACCTAAGTATGCGCTCATAATAAGAGCGGCAATCTGTAGGAGGGTATGGCATCCCTGCCATACCCACTCTGCCATGATTGTACAGCCTATTTAGTGGGTATGGCAAGGATGCCATACCCTCCTACTAAATGTAAAGATAATTTTGAACTGTTACTTAAAGAAAACATTTGCTTGGTGTAAGTAGACACCAAAAGCGTGATTTTATTGTATTTTTAATTCTTATCCCTACCTGTTTTGTGGATTAACAAAAATACTGTATCTTTGCACTATCCCTTAGAAATGGGGACTGGAAATCATTCTTTAAGGTCAAGGTACAAGAAGGCTTTAAGTACAAGGACTGAAGGCTTTAAGTACAAGGACAAGGAAGCTTTAAGTACAAGGAACAAGAAGAAAAAAAACTGTAGATTTTTATGATAAGCAAGAACAAGATTAAATACATTCACTCGCTCAACCTGAAGAAGAACCGCGACGCCCAGGACGTTTTTGTGGCCGAGGGCTCGAAGATTGTGGGCGACATTCTGGCGCGCGGCAACTCGAAAGTGGAGCTGCTCGTGGCGCAAAGGGAATGGATAGACCAGAACGCGGAGCTGCTGAGGGACGTGAGATGCGAGATTGTGGAGGTATCGTACGACGAGCTGGCTAAGGTCAGCTTCCTGTGTCATCCGCAGCAGGTGATGGCCGTGTTCAAGAAGTTTGACGGCAGTATGGACGCCAGCTGCCTGGACAAGAAGCTTACGCTTGTGCTTGACGGCGTGCAAGATCCGGGCAACCTGGGCACCATCATACGCATAGCCGACTGGTTTGGCATAGAGGATATTGTGTGCAGCATGGACACGGTAGACGTGTACAACCCGAAGGTGGTGCAGGCCACGATGGGAAGCATAGCACGCGTGAGGGTGGAATATAGGGAGCTGGAGAGCTTCTTCGACTCGCTGCCCACGACGGTTCCCGTGTACGGCACCTTGCTTGAGGGCGAGAACATCTACAACGTACCCCACTCTGCCAACGGCATTATCGTGATGGGAAACGAGGGCAAGGGCATATCGCAACCTATACGCAAGAGGATTAGCAAGGCTCTGCGCATTCCTAACTATCCCGAGAGCCGAGAGACGGCCGACAGCCTGAACGTGGCTGTGGCTACGGCTATTATTTGCTCGGAATTCAGACGACCATTCAATTAATACTAAAAATGATAAACGATATTTTTAAAAACAGGAGTTGTTTGGGATGCCTTAGCGCTTCCCTGGGTGTTTACAGCACCAATTTCGCTAAGATATTGCGTTGTACGTGGATATGGGTGCTTGCGTTGTCTGTAGTATTGGGATTGGCAACCTTCGTGTCGCCCTTGGCTGTACTGGGGGCTAATAGCATGGGCCAGTTTGCCGGCACGATAGCGGCGGGCTGTCTGATAGCCGTAGCGAGCGTGGTGTTAGACTCGGTTGTCAAGTCGAACGTGGTAGTAATGCTAAACGACGAGAAGCGTGGCGTGGCATTCAAGAAGATGCTCAAGGTAGACGTGTTCTCGATAGTGCTGTTTGCCGTATGCCTGATGGTGTTTGCAGGCTTCACCTATCTGCTGATGTCGATTGAGAGCGTGAGGACTCTGCCAGCCTCCACCTTCACGGTAATGTTGCTGGCCGTTTATCTGTGCCTGTTTATGCTGCTCGCGCTATTGGTGTCGCCATACATCTATTCGGTATCAAAGTACATATTTAATAAGGATACCAAATTCAAGAATCTCGTGGGTAGCGATTACGCCAAGGGCTACAAGAAACTGGGCTTCGTGTTCTCGATATTGCTGCTGCTGATACTTGTGGGCGCCATGGTATGCGCCTTCTTGTGCCTTCCGGGCATTGTAACCAACGCGGCCTCGAACATCGACACGATGGGCGTGATGCAAGGCGACGAGTCGGGCATTCCTACTTATTTCGGGTGGCTCAACTTCCTTGCCACAACCATTTCCACCTTCATCATGCAATACGTGTATCTGTGGGGCGTATTCGTGTTTGTGTACGCCTACGGCAACGTGGAGGCAAGCGTGAGCAACCCTAAAGAATAACTTTAAAATAAACTAATATGGAAGAAACAAAACAGCAGAGACTTTTGTTTATAGACCGTGATGGCACAATTGTGGAAGAACCCTACGACGAGCAGGTAGACTCGTTTGAGAAACTGAAATTTGTTAAGGACGTGATAAAGAACCTCACGTTTATACAGCAACATACCGACTTTAAGCTGGTGATGGTAAGCAATCAGGACGGTCTGGGTACAGACGCCTTCCCGGAGTCGGACTTCTATCCCGTACACAACTTTATTATGCAGACTCTGGAGGGCGAGGGCATTGTGTTCAGCGCCCAGCATATAGACCGACATTTCCCCGAGGACAACTCGCCCATGCGCAAGCCGGGCACGGGAATGCTGAAGGAATACATGGACAACCCGATGTATGATATTGCGGGATCGTACGTGATTGGCGACAGAGAGACCGACGCGCAACTGGCTGCCAACCTGGGCTGCAAGGCTCTGATATTGGGCAAGAACGGAATGACGTGGAACAAAATTTCGGAACTGTTGTTTGCGGGCGAGCGTAGGGCAAAGATTAGTCGCATGACCAAGGAGACCGACATTGCCATAGAGATAAACATGGACGGCACGGGAAAATGCAAGATTGACACCGGACTGGGTTTCTTCGACCATATGCTTGAGCAGATTGGCCGACACGGAATGATGGACCTGGATATTTCTTGCAAGGGCGACCTGAACGTGGACGAGCATCATACAATAGAGGATACGGCCATCGTGCTGGGACAATGTATTGACAAGTGTCTGGGCTCGAAACGAGGCATTGAGCGCTACGGATATTGCTTGCCTATGGACGACTGCCTGTGCCAGGTGGCGCTGGACTTTGGTGGACGTGCGTGGTTAAACTGGGATGTGGAATTCCATCGCGAGAAGATTGGCGATGTGCCTACCGAGATGTTCATGCACTTCTTCAAGAGTCTGAGCGACGCGGCACACATGAACCTCGACATCTCGGCTCGCGGAACCAACGAGCACCACAAGATTGAGGGCATTTTCAAGGCGCTGGCAAGGGCTTTGAAGATGGCTGTAAAGCGCGACGTTATGCACTTTGAGATTCCTACAACCAAAGGCACTCTGTAAGCGTTATGCATGATATTCTTATTGCTATAGGCACGAATGTTATTGCCGACAGAATCCGGTTTGTAGAGGAATGTCTTGAGCAATGTTTCGAGAACGTAAGGTTCACGCATACCATACCCACAGAGCCAATAGGCGAGCGCTTTAAGGGCAAGCAATTCTTTAATGCCGTGATGGCGGGCAATACCAACTTGGCTATGAGCGAGGTTGAGGAGCAGCTGAAGCTTATTGAACAATTGGCGGGTAACACTCTGGACAAGCGCAATATGGGCGTGGTGGAGGCCGATATCGACTTGCTGATGTACGACGACGTGAAACTGCATGAGAAGGATTGGCAAAGATCTTACATCAAGGAATTGGTGGAGAGGATAAAGGAGATGAAGAGTTAAAGGAGGAGTTAAGGAGTTAAGAAGTTAAAGGAGTTAAGCCGAATGCTTTTTCTTAGAAGTTAAGAACTGAACTTTCGCAAGTTTTGTCCCACACGCCCTGAAAGGGCAGAAGCCCCTAGCCCAGGGCATCGCCCTGGGTAATTACGGACGCAAACCTGTCGCCCTGTAAGGGCAAAAGCTTTAAAACTCCAGGCAAAACATAAGGCTTTTGCCCTTACAGGGCGTCTTGCTGATTGCCATCATACCCAGGGCGATGCCCTGGGCTAGGAGCTTTTGGGCCTTCAGCCCGTACTTGAACCACATGCGAAGGTCCAGTTAAGAAGTTAAGGAGTTAAGGCAGAGGCTTTTTCTTAGGAGTTAAGGAGTTAAGAAGTTAAGAAGTTAAGCCAAATGCTTTTTTTCTTAGGAGTTAAGGAGTTAAAGAAGTTAAAGGAGTTAAGCCGAATGCTTTTTTTCTTAGGAGTTAAGGCAGAGGCTAACGGGTAAAAAATAAAAGTATGAATATGAAGAAGAATATATTGTCGCTATTCATGATGTTGGCGTCGGGCCTGGGCGCAAATGCCGCGGCAGACGTAGACTTTGAGCAGAATTTTTGTGATTCTACTCTGCGTATAGATTACACATTTCTGGGCAACGCTACCACGCAAAGCATAGCCGTAGACAAGCTGAACATGATGCCAAGATGGTACGGCAAGCATGCGCATCTGGACGAGCTGCCGGTGGAGGGCAACGGACAGATTACGGTTCGCAAGCATGGAACGTCAGAGGTTATTTACCGCAACTCGTTCTCCACGCTCTTCCAGGAATGGCAGTCGTACGACGAGGCAAAGAACAACGTGAAATCGTTTGAGAATGTGTTTCTGGTGCCCATGCCGCGCGATACGGTCGACATAACCGTAGACCTGCGCAACAACCGCCACGAGGTGGTGGGATCGCTAACCCATACCGTGGCGCCAAAGGACGTGCTGATAAGGCACATCGGATTTGGCAACACCACGCCATACGTTACTCTGCAGCAGGCTAAGGACACAACCAAATGTATCCACATTGCCTATGTGGCCGAGGGCTACCAGCCAGGCGAGATGGCAACATTTGTGGAGGATGCCAAGATTGCCACAGAGGCCCTGTTCGAGCACGAGCCATTCAGCTCCATGCGCGACAGATTTAATATCGTGGCTGTAGAGTCGCCATCGGTAGACAGCGGAACAAGTGAGCCGTCGAAGGGCGTGTGGAGAAATACGGTTCTGGGAAGCCATTTCGACACATTCTATTCTAACCGCTACCTCACAACGCTCAACCTTAAATCGTTGCACGACGTGCTGGCTGGCGTGCCCTACGAGCACATCATCGTGCTTGTAAATACAAGCGAGTATGGCGGTGGCGGAATACTCAACTCGTACAACCTCTCGATGACCCACCATCCGCAATATCGCCAGGTGGTGGTGCACGAGTTTGGCCACAGCTTTGCAGGTCTGGCCGACGAGTATGCCTACGAGGCCGAGCAGATTCCGATGTATCCGCACGACGTGGAGCCTTGGGAGAAGAACATCACAACCCTTGTAGACTTCCACAACAAGTGGGAGAACCTGATTGAGCCGGGAACACAGGTTCCGACGCCTGATGGGGGAAGGGAAAAGGGAAAAGTGAAAAGTGAAAAGGGAAAAGGGAAAAATCCAATAGTTAAGAGAAAAGAGAAAAGTGAGAAATCTGAGGTTGGCGCCTACGAAGGAGCTGGCTACAGCCTAAAGGGCGTTTACCGTCCCTACCCCGACTGCCGTATGCGCAGCAATCAGCACAAGGACTTTTGTCCGGCTTGCCAGAAGGCCCTGCGCGACCTGATAAACTTCTACACAGAGTAAATGCCAAGGCTTATTCTTACGATAATAATGATGATGTGTCTCATGACGCCAAGCTTTGCAGATATTCGCAAAGACGCCTCGAGCCAGTTGCTGACAAGGGCGATAGAATATTTTCAGAGCGGCAAATATCATGAGGCACTTCTTCTGTTTCAGAGGCTGGACAACAAGTACAAGCTTAATGCGCGCTTTCAAGGCTACATAGGCGTGTGCTACTTCTACGATGGCGATTACAAAAAGTCTGTGGCCGTATTGGGCAAGATTTCGCCCAATCTACAGCTGTTTGCCCCTCAAGAAATGGCCGTGTACCTGTATTGTATGGCCGAGAGCAACTTCAGACTGGGGCATTATCGCAAGGCGCTACCCTTGTTTGAGAGCCACATACTGTTGTGCCACAACAACGAGAAGGGCGACTCCCTAATGCGCATTGGCCTTTGTTATCTGGCCCTGGACAAAACCAACATAGCCGACGAATACCTTAACGAGGCGACATTATACTACAGAAAGTTTAATGATGCCAAGAAATTGGAGCAAATGGCACATTATTTGCAAGGCTTAAAATAAAAACGTCTGGTTGGACAGGCGGGATTAGAAGTTAAATTAGAAGTTAGAGAAGTTAAAGAAGTTAGAGAAGTTAAAGCCATGTGCTTTTCTTCTTGGAAGTTAGAGAAGTTAAAGAAGTTAGAGCCATGTGCTTTTCTTCTTGAAAGTTAGAGAAGTTAAAGAAGTTAGAGCCATGTGCTTTTCTTCTTGGAAGTTAAAGAAGTTAGAGCCATGTGCTTTTCTTCTTGGAAGTTAAAGAAGTTAAAGAAGTTAAAGCCATGTGCTTTTCTTCTTGGAAGTTAGAGAAGTTAAAGAAGTTAGAGCCGTGTGCTTTACTTCTTGGAAGTTAGAGAAGTTAAAGAAGTTAAAGCCATGTGCTTTTCTTCTTGAAAGTTAGAGAAGTTAGAGCCGTGTGCTTTTCTTCTTGAAAGTTAAAGCCAATATATATATAATGACGAATCAATTTTCAACTAAAGTTTCCACAATCCTTGCATTCAGCAGAGAGGAGGCGTTGCGCATGTCGTGCACACACGTAATGCCGGAACACCTATTGTTAGGTATGTTGAGAGACAGACAGAACCCTCTCCTTGATTTGCTGTTACGCTCGGATATTGACGCAAATGATATAAAGACAGAGCTCGAGAATAGTGTAAACAACAACAAGGAGGCCGAGGGCGAAGGCTCAATAGCCACACCTGCACTTGACGAGAAAGCAAGCAACATCCTGAAGCTGTCGATACTTGAGGCGCGTCTGCAACACTCGCAGATAGTAAACGTGGAGCACGTGATACTGGCCATTCTGCACGACCAGACAATAAACGGCGCCAAGCAGGTGCTGGAGAGCAAGGGATTGAACTATAACACAGCTATGAAACATCTTATGCAAACAACCTCGAAACCACAAAACGGAATAGGCATTTCGGAGGAGGAAGACGAAAATATAATGTCGGGAAACAACACCCAAGGCGACAAGAAGAGCCAGACTACAAGGACTACTGTGGCCGACAGAGGAGGCAAGACGCCTGTGCTCGACAAATTTGCTACCGACCTGACCAGGGCGGCTGCCGAGGGCAAGTTGGACCCCGTTGTGGGCAGAGAGAAAGAGATAAAGCGCGTAACCGAGATTTTGTGCCGACGCAAGAAGAACAACCCTATTCTTATTGGCGAGCCGGGTGTGGGCAAGAGTGCAATTGTTGAGGGACTGGCGCAGCTTATCGCCCAACGCCACACCTCGCCCCTACTCTTCAACAAGCGCATACTTCGTCTGGACATGACATCGATCGTGGCGGGCACAAAGTATCGCGGACAGTTTGAGGAGCGCATCCAGGCCTTGCTGCGCGAGCTTGAGGAGAATCCAGACATTATCGTGTTTATAGACGAGATTCACACCATTATTGGTGCCGGCAGCACGCCAGGCTCTATGGACGCGGCCAACATAATGAAGCCAGCTCTGGCACGCGGACTTATACAATGCATCGGAGCCACAACGCTTGACGAGTATCGCAACTCTATAGAGAAGGACGGAGCCCTGGAGCGCAGATTCCAGCGCGTTATGGTGGAGCCTTCTACGGCTGAGGAGACGCTCGAGATTTTGCACAATATCAAGGAACGCTACGAGGATCATCACCACGTGCATTATACCGAAGAGGCCCTTAAGGCTTGTGTGGATCTGACGGCAAGATACATAACCGAGCGCCAATTCCCCGACAAGGCAATCGACGCCCTTGACGAGGTGGGATCGTGCGTGCATCTGCAACATGCTGAATTGCCGCCAGCCATCGTGGAGAAGGAGAAGGAAATACAGAATGCCGAGCAACTGAAGCGTGCCGCGGCTGCCGACCAGAACTTTGAGCTTGCTGCCAACTATCGCGACCGCCAATGTCAGCTTGAGGCCGAACTGAGAAGGCTTAACGACGAATGGGCTTCGAGCGACGACAGCAATCGCGAGACCGTTAACGCGTCGGATGTGGAGGGCGTTGTGTCTACTATGTCGGGCGTGCCCTTGCAACGCATCTCTGAGAAGGAGAGCGACCGTCTGCGCCGTCTGGGCAGCACCTTGAAGGGAACCGTAATAGCTCAGGACAAGGCTGTGGACAAGATTGTACGAAGCATACAACGCAACCGACTGGGCCTGAAAGACCCTAACCGACCAATTGGCGTGTTCATGTTCCTGGGCCCGACGGGTGTGGGCAAGACCTATCTGGCACAACAGCTGGCCTTGCAGATGTTTGGCACAAAGGACGCTCTGGTGCGTATCGACATGAGCGAGTATTCGGAGAAGTTCAACACGTCGCGTCTTGTTGGAGCGCCTCCTGGATATGTGGGCTATGGCGAGGGCGGACAGCTTACCGAGCGTGTGCGCCGTCATCCCTACTCTATTGTGTTGCTCGACGAGATTGAGAAGGCGCATGGCGACGTGTTCAACCTGCTGCTGCAGGTACTGGACGAGGGACGTATGACGGACGGCAACGGACGCATGGTTGACTTCCGCAATACCATAATAATAATGACGTCGAATGCCGGAACACGCCAGCTTAAGGACTTTAGTCATGGCATAGGCTTCAACGCCTCGTCGATAAATGGCGCAGATGGCGAGAAGTCGAAGGAGTATGCGCGTTCGGTTGTGCAGAAGGCCTTGTCGCGCCAGTTTGCCCCTGAATTCCTCAACCGTCTGGACGAGATTATAACATTCGACCAGTTGGATGCCACGGCAATCCGACAGATTGTGGATGTAGAACTGGACAAGCTGACGAAGCGAATAGCAAAGAATGGCTACAACATCAAGGTTACGGATGAAGCAAAGGATTTCCTTGCTTCAAAGGGATACGATCCGCAGTTTGGCGCACGTCCTCTGAAGCGTGCCATACAGACTTATGTGGAGGACGAGATTTGCGAGAGCATGATGGCTCAAGACATCGAACCGGGTGACAGTCTGGTTGTGGACAAGAAGGACGACGAAGAGAAACTGGGGATAGAGAAGCTAAGTGTAAAGTGAAAAGTGAAAAGGGAAAAATCCAATAGTTAAGTGAAGCTTAGGAATCACGGTTTGGAGATTGTTTCGTGTTCCCAATTAATTATTGTAAACATTATCTTTAGGTACAAAGAATTAAGGTTCATCAGGGAAATGGAGTGATAGAAGTGTAAATTGCAGTTTATCAGGGAGAGGCTCTTGTACTTGTATCTCCTTTGCTTGTAGTTCCCACAGAATACACAGACCACACAGAAGCCTACGGGCTTAAACTTTTGGAATCCACAGAGCGTATAGACGCTGCGCGTCATACGACAGAAGGCACAGAATTGATTGCTTGTGTAGCGTCGCCGAGGTTAAGCATGGTTCGCCGCCTATAGCGGCGCAAGCATTCATTTCTGTGGATTCTTGCATCGCGAAGCGTAGGCCATTCTGTGGATTCGAAAAGCTTAAGCCCGTAGGCTTCTGTGTGGTCTGTGCGTTCTGTGGGAACTACAGACAAAAGAACTACAAGTAAAATTATACGTCCATTATACGAACATCAAGATGCCAACCTCCACGATAACCCCCAGTTTGTATCACTCCAAATATCGGAAGAACCTTTTTGTTGAGACATAAGAACAAGCGAACATAGTTATAGCGAACACGAATTATCATAAATTATCCATGAATTAATCCACAAATTAATCATTATAATTTAAAGATAAAAAATAATCGGACCTCCATTTACGTCCTGTTGGATGTGAATGAAGGTCCGATTTGTTTTTGTATGTTATAAAGAATTATTCGCTCTTTTGCGGCAAGTGGAACTCGTACGACTTGTCGAATACCTGGCTCACCTTGTTAATCTCAAGGAACGTTGTGCCAGTAGGATTGCCCAAACCGAAGCTTCCGCTAAGGTAAGCAATCTTGTCGTCGAGCGTTATGTAGCCCTTTTGACGAAGCATGCGCAAGGCAGCCGTAAACATGTATTCGGCCGTAGCCTGCTCCTTCTGATGGATAGGAATAACGCCATAGCTGAGGTTGAGCCAACGTTGAGTCTTCTCCTTGTAGCAGATAGCCAGAACCGGATTAGGACCACGGAAGGCAGCCAAGTGGCGAACAGTCTCGCCCGTAAGCGAGTCGGTAATAATGCCAGCCACACCCAATCGGCGTGTAGAGTCGATAGCCGAATGAGCCAGGAACTCGCGCTGGGTGCAATTGTCGCTAAGCGGAACCTCCCACTCGCCCATCGCGTTACGGTCTTTCTCGGCCTGCTCGGCAATGGCAGCCATAGTCTTAACGGCCTCAAGCGGATACTTGCCGCTTGCAGTCTCGCCCGAAAGCATCAAGGCATCCGTGTACGAGTAGATGGCGTTGGCAATATCGGTAACCTCGGCACGTGTAGGACGCGGATTCTTAATCATGGTGTGCAACATCTGAGTAGCCACAATCACAGGCTTCTTCTTCATCACACACTTGCGTATAATCTGGCGCTGGATGCCCGGAATGCGCTCGATAGGCACCTCTATGCCCAGGTCGCCACGCGCAATCATAATGCCGTACGAAGCGTCGATAATCTCGTCGATATTGTCGACACCCTCCTGATTCTCAATCTTCGAGATAATCTTGATGTCGCTATTGTGCTCGTCAAGAATCTTCTGAATGGCCAGCACGTCGTCGGCCGAACGCACAAACGAGTGGGCTATGAAGTCAATATCCTCGTCTATGGCAAGCAGAATGTTTTGATGGTCCTTCTCGGTAATAGCCGGCAAGGCAATATGCTCGCCTGGCACATTTACGCTCTTGTGGGCGCCAAGCACGCCATCGTTCTGCACCTGAGCCACAAGCATAGGTCCAACATTCTCGACAACAAGCATGTCGAGCTCGCCGTCATCAAACAGAACATGGTCGCCAACCTTAACATCCTTGGCAAAGTCTACGTACGAAACGTTGACAATATCGTGTGTGGTAATCATTTCGGGACGGCCGAAAATTTTAACCATCTCGCCAGTCTTGTATTCTATAGGAGTCTCGACGTCGGTTGTGCGCACCTCAGGACCTTTTGTGTCAATCATAAGGGCTATGTGTGGAGATACAGTACGTACGTTACGCACAATTGTGCGTATTCCGTCTGGTGTGGCATGTGCTGTATTCATACGCACTACGTTCATGCCTGCAAAGAAGAGCTTGCGGATAAAATCGACATCACAACGGCGGTCACTAATGGATGCAACAATCTTTGTCTGTTTCATTGTAAAAAAAATATATATTATGTGTTTTTTCTAATTATCTGCAAAGATAATCAAAAACGAGCACATAATTATCTACTAAATATAAAAATATTATTAAAGATGTAATTAATTACCACATGTCAGCCACACGCTCGTGCGGAACGAGAGTTATTTCGGTTGGAATCTTTACCCATTTACGGCTAACCACGATTTTCAGTCGGCTGCCACCAGTCTGTCGCAAGGTGTAGGTATTCTGCTTAGGGTCGTAGGTAAGCGTGGCTGTAAGGTCCTCCGATCCATAATCGTTTATTATGTCGAGCGAGGCCTTGTTGGTTCCGTCGAGCTTGGCCGATGTTATGAGCCACTTACGCGAATCGCGGCTTGCCCCGAAATATCCCGGCACGTTGCCGAAAATGTCCTGACCAGGCACTTTAATATCGTTGTCGTACAGGTTAAGGTCAAGATAAACCATATACTCCTTATTATATATATAGGTATGGAATGGCTTGGCGGCTGCAGACTTGGTGTCTTGGGCAAAAGCCACAATCGAAATGGCAACGCAGACGATTGCAAAAAAGAATCTTCTCATATAATACTAATATTTAATGGTTATTTATTTATTTTCTTGCATATTGTCGATAGAAAAACGTGTATTTTGCTTATTTTTCTGCAAATGTAACGAATTTACATCAAGAATAGACACTAAAACTGAAAAAATGATAGAGAATAATCGTTTTTTATCATTTAAAATACTATATTTGCAACGATTAGACAAAGAAAAACCGCTGGAGTTAAGGCTTCAGGCGTGTTTATGAATAAATCTATGCAATTGATTATTTAACTTCTTTATGAAAAAAGATAGACTATTTCCAGACTACATTTTTGAGTCGAGTTGGGAAGTTTGCAACAAGGTTGGTGGCATTTATGCCGTACTATCAACAAGAGCGAAGACCCTTAAGGAGAAGCTTGGCGACAACCTTGTATTTATAGGTCCCGATTGCTGGGGCGAAAATGAATGTCCTTATATAGAAGAAGATACTAAACTGCTGCAGGCTTGGAAAAAGCAAGCAGCTACAGAAGGCCTTAACGTAAAGGTGGGCCGTTGGACCATTCCGGGCAACCCCGTAGCTATTTTGGTAGACTTCAAGCCTTTCTTCGAAAAGAAGAACGAGATTTATGCTGACATGTGGAACAAGTATAATGTAGACAGCCTTCACGCTTACGGCGACTATGATGAGGCTTCGATGTTCTCGTATGCAGCAGCCCTTGTTGTTGAAAGCTACTACAACTACTTTATAAGCAAGAAGAAACGTGCCAACAAGACCGTTTATCACGCCAACGAGTGGATGACCGGACTTGGGGCTCTATATATAAACGACCGCTTGCCGCAGATTGCTACAATATTCACAACCCATGCCACAAGCATAGGCAGAAGTATTGCCGGCAACAACAAGCCTCTGTACGAATATCTCGAGGCTTATAATGGCGACCAGATGGCCGACGAGCTGAACATGCAGAGCAAGCAGTCGATTGAGAAGCAGACTGCCGCACATGTAGACTGCTTTACAACCGTTAGCGAGATTACGGCACGCGAGTGTGCCGAGTTGCTGGACAAACCAGTAGACGTGGTTCTGCCTAACGGATTCGAGGACGACTTTGTGCCACAAGGCAAGGAGTTTGACCATAAGCGCCAGGTTGCACGCAAGCGCTTGCTCGACATAACACGTGCCTTGACTGGCGACGAGGTGAGCGACGATGCTGTAATTATCTCGACAAGCGGACGCTACGAGTGGCGCAACAAGGGCATCGACGTATTTATCGAGGCTGTAAACCGCTTGCGCCTTTCGGCCAACGAGCTCGACAAGGAGGTTGTGGCATTTATCGAGGTTCCGGCTTGGGTAAACTGCAAGCGTGACGACCTTGCCGAGCGTCTGCAGAAGATGGCTCAGGGCGAGAAATTTGACACGCCTCTCGATACTCCAGTAATAACACATTGGCTCAACGAGCAGCAGAACGACCGTGCCCTGGGCATGATGAGCTGGCTGGGAATGCGCAACCAGAAGGGCGAGAAGGTGAAGATTGTATTCATACCTTGCTATCTTACTGGCGACGACGGCATAGTGAACCTATCCTACTTCGATGTAATCCTGGGCAACGACCTTTGTGTCTATCCTTCCTACTATGAGCCTTGGGGATACACCCCGCTTGAGGCTGTAGCATTCAAGGTGCCTTGCATCACAACCGACCTTGCTGGTTTTGGCTTGTGGGCAAACTCGGAATGTGGAGGCAAGTCGACAATAGACAATGGCGTAGAGGTGGTACATCGTACCGACTACAACTACAACGAGGTGGCCGACGACATCAAGCAGACCGTAATCAAGTATGCCAACGCCACAAAGAATAAGCAGACACGCATGCGCAACAACGCACGCGCCCTATCGCAGAAGGCTCTGTGGACCAACTTCATCGAGTATTACTACAACGCTTACGACTTTGCCTTGCGCAAGGCCGAAGCAAGAAAAGAGAAATAAATATAAAACGTCAATATCAAATTATTAAATACAAGAATCTATGAAAATTAAAGCAGATTACACTAACGCTCCCCAGTGGAAGGAAGTTACAGTAAAGTCAACCCTTCCTGCAGAGCTTAAATGTCTTGACGAGCTCGCTCACAATATGTGGTGGGCATGGAACTATGAGGCCCGCGACATGTGGAAGAGCCTTGACAAAGCCCTCTACGATGAGGTAGGTCACAATCCAGTTATGCTTCTCGACCGCTTGAGCTACGAGCGCAAGGAGGCTATCGTTAAGGATAAGGCTATCATGGAGCGCGTTAAGGCTGTATACAAGAAGTTCCGCGAGTACATGGACGTTGCTCCTGACGCAAACCGTCCTTCGGTAGCTTACTTCTGTATGGAGTATGGTATCAATCAGGTGGTTAAGATCTACTCAGGTGGTCTTGGTATGCTTGCCGGCGACTACATGAAGGAAGCTTCTGACTCTAACGTAAACATGTGTGGTGTAGGTTTCCTCTATCGCTATGGTTACTTCAAGCAGACTCTGTCAATGGACGGTCAGCAGATTGCCCAGTACGACGCACAGAACTTCAACTCTCTCCCAGTAGAGCGCGTTCTCGACGAGAACGGCCAGCCTATGGTAGTTGATGTTCCTTACATGAACTATCAGGTTCACGCTTATGTATGGGTAATGAACGTAGGACGTATCAAGCTCTACTTGCTCGATACCGACAATGAGATGAACTCTGAGTTCGACCGCCCAATCACACACGCCCTCTATGGTGGCGACAACGAGAACCGCTTGAAGCAGGAGATTCTCCTTGGCATCGGTGGTATACTCACACTTAAGAAGCTCGGCATCAAGAAGGACATCTACCATTGCAACGAGGGTCATGCAGCTCTCTGCAACCTCCAGCGTCTTATCGACTATATCCATGAGGGAATGTCGTTCAACGAGGCTCTTGAGCTCGTTCGCGCTTCTTCACTCTATACAGTTCACACACCAGTACCTGCTGGTCACGACTACTTCGACGAGTCGCTCTTCGGCAAGTACATGGGCGGATATCCTCAGATGCTCGGCATCTCTTGGGACGAGTTCATCGGCATGGGCCGTACTAATCCTGACGACCACTCAGAGCGCTTCTGCATGTCAACCTTCGCTTGCAACACTTGCCAGGAGGTTAACGGCGTAAGTAAGCTTCACGGTTGGGTAAGCCAGCGCATGTTCGCTCCTATCTGGAAGGGCTACTATCCTGAGGAGAGCCACGTAGGCTACGTAACCAATGGTGTTCACTTCCCAACATGGACAGCTACAGAGTGGCGCAAGGTTTACGCCAAGTATTTCGACAAGAACTACTTCTATGATCAGAGCAACGAAAGCCTCTGGCACGCTATCTATAATGTACCCGATGCAGAAATCTGGGAGACACGTATGGCTCTTAAGAAGAAGCTCGTTGACTACATCCGCGAGAAGTTTGCCGCTACATGGCTTAAGAACCAGGGCGATCCTTCACGTGTAGTTACCCTTCTCGAGAGCATTACTCCTAACGCTCTCTACATTGGCTTCTGCCGTCGTTTCGCTACTTACAAGCGTGCTCACTTGCTCTTTACCGACTTGGAGCGTCTTTCTAAGATCGTTAACAATCCAGAGCGTCCGGTTAAGTTCATCTTCTCTGGTAAGGCTCACCCAGCTGATGGTGCTGGTCAGGGCTTGATCAAGCGCATCTTCGAGATTAGCCAGCGTCCTGAGTTCCTCGGCAAGATCATCTTCCTCGAGGACTACGATATGGAGCTTGCACGTCGCCTTGTTTCAGGTGTTGATATCTGGATGAATACTCCTACACGTCCTCTTGAGGCTTCGGGTACATCAGGCGAGAAGGCAGAGATGAATGGTGTTGTAAACCTCTCTGTACTCGACGGCTGGTGGGTTGAGGGTTACCGCGAGGGCGCTGGTTGGGCTGTTAAGCAGGAGCGCACATACCAGAACCAAGGTTACCAGGATCAGCTTGACGCAGCAACAATCTACTCTCTCCTCGAGAACGAGATTTTGCCTCTCTTCTACAACCGTAACGAGCAGGGCTATAGCGAGGGTTGGATCAAGACTATCAAGAACTCTATCGCAACTATCGCTCCTCACTATACAATGAAGCGTCAGCTTGACGACTACTATGACAAGTTCTACACCAAGGAGGCTGCCAACTTCAAGAAGCTTGCTGCCAACAACAACCGCCTCGCCAAGGAGCTTGCTGCTTGGAAGGAGACTGTTGCTCAGCGTTGGGACTCTATCCGCGTGGTTAGCAAGGACGACTCTATGCTCTATAGTGCCGAGACTGGCAAGAAGTACACTCTGCGCTACGTTATCGACGAGCAGGGTCTGAACGACGCAATCGGTCTGGAGCTTGTATCAATCAAGACTGGCAAGGACGGCGAGGAGCACATCTTCTCTAAGCGCGAGTTTAAGGTTGTGGCTCACGAGGGCAACAACTATACATTCGAGGCTACATTCGAGCCAGACGTTGCAGGTTCATTCAAGAGCTGCGTACGTATGTACCCGAAGAACGAGAACCTCGTTTATCGTGAGGACTTCTGCTACGTTAAGTGGCTCGACTAATACTTGCGGGTCTATTTGACAATTGAAAATTTATTTGACTAATATCGTCATTAAATAATCAAATCTTAATTAGTGTTTACTGAATAATTTACAACTCTCTGATATTTAAGTTTATATAAC
>ENA-OPCZ01000797-OPCZ01000797.1-human-gut-metagenome-genome-assembly--contig:-NODE-797-length-18476-cov-7.134575_pt1 | contig 18476 bp, 11 predicted proteins | sample MGYA00241566_ERZ501483 | MGnify/ENA primary metagenome ERZ501483 (study PRJEB25962, sample SAMEA1965191) | human gut metagenome | biome: human gut; feature: human-associated habitat; material: faeces... | reverse complement strand
TATAAAAAATTGTTGTTAATCTAATATAGCAATGATAACAATTAGTTATCCTTTATTGAGCACCAGAGAAAAAACGCCAACCGAGTTATAAATCGATTGGCGTTTGGCATATTTAACACATTATGTACATATTAGAGCGATCTCTTTTAATTACTATATTTACTAAATTCTCTTGAAAAATCCTTAAAAAAGAATTATAATTTAATAAAAATGGCGATAGCGGCAAAAATATTAAATGAGGCGATAACATGGAAATTAAAAGAGATGTATATTTAAATCGACTGATTGCAAGAGAAGGAAATGGCTTTATAAAGGTTATCACAGGCATCAGAAGATGCGGAAAATCATATTTGATGAACAATATATTCTATAACCATCTGCTTTCAAACGGTATAAACGAAAGCAACATAATAAAGTTTGCCTTTGATTCGGCCGAAGACTTAATGCAGATTGATGAGGATATTATTGAAATCAGCGAGCAAAACCGAAAAGTTGACCCCAAAAAGTTTATGAAATATATTGCCGAAAAAATAGATAACGGTCAAAAATACTATCTCCTTCTCGATGAAGTTCAATTGCTGGGAAGCTTTGAAGCTGTGCTAAACGGTTATCTGAGAAAAGAAAATTTAGATATTTATGTTACCGGCAGTAACTCTAAGTTCCTGTCGAGTGATATTTTAACTGAATTTGAGGGTCGTGGAGACGAAATACATGTTTTGCCTTTATCATTTTCGGAGTTTTATTCTGCGTATGACGGCAGCAAGGACGAAGCTTTTGACGACTATATGGTGTACGGTGGACTGCCTGCGGTCGCTTTAATGAAAACCGACGAACAAAAAAGCAACTACCTTATTACGCAAATGAAAAATGTATATATTAAGGATATTGTCGCTCGAAATAATCTTAATTCCGACCAGGAAATCAGCGAGCTTGTTGACATTTTGGCATCGGGAATATCATCGTTAACAAACCCAAGAAAATTAGAAAATACATTCAAATCCGTTAAAAATTCTGCGCTCTGCGCCTCGACTATCGATAAATATATCGGTTACTTAAAAGACTCCTTCTTGCTCAGCAAAGCAGAAAGGTATGATGTAAAAGGTAAGAAATATATCAGCACGCCTTATAAGTTGTATTTTGAGGACACCGGACTTCGTAACGCAAGGCTTAATTTTAGGCAAATAGAAGAAACTCATTTGATGGAGAATATCATTTATAACGAACTCAGATACAGGGGTTACAGTGTTGATGTAGGCATTGTTGAATTCAGAGAAAAAACAAAAGGCGGCAAAGATATACGCAAACAGGTTGAGATTGATTTTGTGGCGAACCAAGGCAGTAAGCGTTACTATATTCAGTCTGCATACAATATTCCCGATGAAGAAAAATGGGAGCAGGAAACCCGTCCTTTCGAAAAAACTAATGACTCTTTCAAAAAAATTGTTGTGGTGGAAAAAAGTATTAAACCCCGAAGAGATGATAAAGGGTATGTTATGATTGGGATAAAGGAATTTCTGCTTAACAATGATAGTTTGGAAGTGTAATCTTGCGGCATATATATCCAAAAAGCAAAAATGATTTTATGGTTTATTTTCCTATTAAAAATAAACAAAAAATCTATTTTATAGTGATTAGCCACAAAAAAGAGCTGAAAATTCAGCTCTTTTTTCTTTTGCCCTGCCCTGATTTTCAGGGCGTTTTTTTTATTTTAGCCTTTTATATTGTTTATCCATCAAAAATGCAAAGACAGCCATCAAAAAATTAAAGCGATCCGTAATGAACAGATCGCTTTTTTACTTGCAATTTATATTAGGTCAACTAATATAAATGTTTTAGTTTTTTCTATCAAATTACAGTTAATTTGTCTCAAAAAAATCATGTGAAATTTATTCTTATTTTAAAGTGAAAGGAGTAAATCGAATGTCCAAATACGGAAGCAGTATTTATAAAAGAAAAGACGGCAGATGGGAATGTCGTTATGTTGTAGGTTATAAAAACAATCGTTCGATTTATAAATCAGTTTATGCAAAAAGCGTCAATGAATTAGAACAAAAAATGCAATGTGTTTTAGACAATAATATAGACAAACCTATTACATTTATAGAACTGATTTATTCTTGGCTATGCTATGGTAAAATTAAAAATAAAAAATCGACTCATGATAAATACAATTACATCATTGATAAACATATAAAAAACGAAATCGGCGAAACACGACTAAAAGATTTTACATCTGTTCAAGTCAATCAATTTTTAAATAACAAATTAAAACATTATTCCTCGTCATATGTTAAAACAATGGCAATATTATTAAGTCTGCAATTGATTATGGGTATAAGGAGCAGTTAGCTGAGTTGTCTACTATTCAAGTGAATATGCCCTTTTCACCTAATAAAGAAGTCGTTATTTTAGAACTTGATGAGCAACGACAATTAGAAACATACATCAAATATAACCAAAGACTTACGGCATTAGGGGTAATGTTATCTCTTTATGCCGGACTAAGAATCGGTGAAGTGTGTGCTTTGAAATGGAATAATATTGATTTCAAAAATCATATTATCACAGTAGATTCCACTATTATCCGTATTAAAAATGAAAATAATAAATGGATATATAAAATCGGACCACCTAAAACCACGCATTCAAAACGAGATATTCCGATTACAGATAATCTTTATCAGTTGCTAACAGCAGAATTTAGTAATAAAAAGTCACCCTATATTGTTTCGAGTCAAGAAAGTTTTTTAAATATAAGAACTTTTGAATATAGGTATCACAAGTTATTGAATGATGCAGATTTGTATCCACATCATTTCCATACATTCAGACATACTTTTGCAACACGATGCATTGAAAGCGGAGTCGATATCAAGACACTTAGTGAAATATTAGGTCACTCAAGCGTTTACTTTACCTTGAACACTTATGTGCATCCGTTTTTTCAGGAAAAATGCATTCAAATGGAAAAATTGAATAATTTGACGGGATAATATTCTCGTCATTATGGTCAAAATAAGTGAGCAATTTGTTTACATAAACAGATTGCTCACTTTTTTCGTAGATGTAATAGTTCTATGAAAATTTCAAATAGTACGCTGATGGCATATAGAATTACGGAAACTGTTAATGTAATATTAATATGATTGGATATTGACATTATGTGAATAAGCAAAACCCAATAAATTCACATTACTATATAGCATATCTATTTTCGTTTGAAAGGAGAAATAATTATGGATGAAAAAGAAGTACACTTAAGATTATAACACATATATATTATAACCCAAAAGGCAACAAAAATAAAACCAATGGAGGAAAAAATGAAAAACTCAGTATGGAAAAAGGTTCTTTGTACTGTTTTAGCTGTTGTTATTACTACAGGCGTTTCCGCTGGTACTGCGACAGTTGTAACTAATCAAAGAGAAAAAAGTGTCAGCGGTACACACGCAAAATCCGCTTATGATTTAGCTGTTGATAATGGCTATGACGGCACTATGGAACAATGGCTTGCATCTCTTGTTGGTGAAGCAGGAGAAAACGGCAAATCCGCTTATGATTTGGCTGTTGATAATGGCTACAAGGGTGATACAACCGAATGGTTAAAAACACTTATCGGTGCTAATGGTACAAATGGTACTAATGGCAAATCAGCTTATGAGCTTGCAGTTGCCAATGGTTACAAAGGTACTGAACAAGAATGGATTAACAATCTCATGGATAAATCCGGCGTAACAGTTAAAAACGGCAAAGATGGTAAAGATGGCACTAATGGCAAGGACGGTAAAGACGGTACAAATGGCAAGGATGGTGCTAACGGCTTGAACGGTCAATCTGCATATGAACTTGCTGTTGCCAACGGATATAAAGGTTCTCTTACCGATTGGTTGCTCTCGCTCTCAGGTGCAAAAGGAACAGACGGTAAAGACGGCAAATCCGCTTATCAAATTGCAGTAGACAATGGTTACACAGGCACTGAAGCAGAATGGATTTCATCTATTCTTGATAAAACAGGAAAAGATGGCAAAGATGGTAAAAACGGTGAATCTGCTTATGAAGTTGCTGTTAGAAACGGTTATACCGGAACAGAGGCACAATGGCTCGCATCTCTTGTTGGCGAAGCCGGAGAAGCAGGACAAAATGGTTCTAACGGTAAATCTGCGTATGAGCTCGCTTTAGATAACGGATTCAGTGGTTCGCTTCAAGACTGGTTGCAATCACTTGTCGGAGCTAAGGGCACTGACGGTGTTAATGGCAAAAATGGTAAAGATGGTGTCAATGGTACAAACGGTGTTGACGGTAAAGACGGCAAGTCAGCATATGAAATTGCTGTTGATAATGGATATATCGGAACCATTGAAGAATGGCTTGGTTCTTTAGTTGGTACTAAAGGTGAAACCGGAGCAAAAGGTGACAAGGGCGATAAAGGTGCCGATGGCAAAAACGGTAAGTCTGCTTATGAAATTGCAGTTGATAAAGGTTTTACAGGAACGGAAGCTCAATGGCTTGTCACTCTTGTTGGCAAAAATGGTAAAGACGGTGTGAATGGCACTGATGGTAAAAACGGAACTAACGGTAAATCTGCATATGAACTTGCTGTAGATCACGGATATACCGGTACTGAAGAAGAATGGCTCGAATCTCTTAAAGGTACAGGAACCGGAACGGGAACTAACGGTAAGGACGGTAAAGATGGCAAGTCCGCTTACCAAATTGCTGTTGATAACGGATATCAAGGCACAGCTTCAGAATGGCTTGAATCTTTGAAAGGTACAGCGGGAAGCAATGGTAAATCAGCTTACGAGATTGCTGTTGATAATGGCTTTGAAGGAACAGAAACCGAGTGGCTTGCTTCACTTGCCGGAAAAACCGGTGCTTATGGTAAAGATGGCAAATCCGCCTATGAACTTGCAAAAGATAATGGTTTTACAGGTTCGCTTTCTGAATGGCTTGATTCTTTAATCGGTCAGGACGGTAAAGACGGAGTTGATGGTAAAGACGGTAAGAACGGTCTGTCGGCATATGAACTTGCTGTTCAAAATGGTTATGAAGGTTCATTAACCGAATGGCTTGCTTCTCTTGTCGGTAAAAACGGAGCAGATGGTAAATCTGCATATCAGCTTGCAGTTGATAATGGTTATGTCGGCACACTTCAAGAATGGCTTGCAACATTAGTCGGTGCAGCTGGTGAAGACGGTAAGTCTGCATACGAAATTGCTGTTGAACATGGTTATCAAGGTTCAGAAAGCGCTTGGCTTAACTCTCTTTCCGGCAAAGACGGTAAATCGGCATATGAAATTGCGGTTGAATACGGTTATACTGGTACTAAAGAAGAGTGGCTTGCTTCCCTTAACGGAAAAGACGGCAAAGACGGTGCTAACGGTATTAACGGTGTAGGCGTTAAGAATGCCTATGTTAATTCAGACAAGCATCTCATTCTTGTATTAGATAACGGCAATGAGATTGATGCAGGATATGTAGGCGTTAAAGATACAACAGAGCCTTCAACTACATATACAGTTGTATTCAAAGATTATGACGGATCTGTGCTTAAAACCGAAACAGTTGCTGCCGGTAAATCCGCAACCGCTCCTACTGCTCCTGACAGAGAAGGTTATGTGTTCTCTAAATGGGATAAGACATTCACAAATGTAACAAGCAATATGATTGTTACTGCACAATATACCAAGATTACAAATCCGACAATTGTTTTGGACAATGCTATTACCTCTTCTGGTGAAACTGTATCGGTTAGAATGAGAATGATGAATAACCCTGGAATTGCAGCATCAACATTCAAAGTAATGTATGACGATTCAGTTTTGACGCTTGAAAATGTTACGTTTAATCAGGAGTTTGGCGGAGATTTTGATGAACTCGGTAAATTGACAAGTCCTGTATCTGTTTCTTGGAGCTCCATGAGTAACATCAACTCAAACGCTACATTCCTTACCTTAAATTTCAAAGTAAAGAATGATTGTGGGGGTAAAACAGCAAATATTTCGGTGGCTGCTCGTTCAGGCGACTTTTGCAATATTAACGAAGATGATGTCAATTTCGATATAATAAATGGTACAGTGACCATAAAATAAATCGGAAAGGGATATAATATGAAAAAACAAATTAAGAGTATTATAGCTGTTATATTGTCGTTACTAATGCTTGTATCTGTTGTGATTCCTGCTTATGCTGGTGCAGCAAATCCGACTTTGACAATTGATAGTGCCCAAGCGGTTAAGGGCAGTAGTGTTTCAACAAAGCTTAGCATATCAAACAATCCTGGCTTTGCAGCTGCGACTTTTAAGATTGTGTACGACTCAAGTATATTGAAACTTGAGTCTGTAACATTTAACAACGAATTCGGTGGAGATTTTGACGAACTTGGCTCATTAGCATTGCCGGTATCAGGCTCTGATACATTGAAGGCTGTGCAAATATCATGGAGCTCAATGACAAATATATCTGCAAACGGAACATTTTTAACGATGCATTTTACGGTAAATGCAAACGCTCCTAAGGATGCAAGTGCAACCGTTAGGATAATCAGTAACAAGGGAGACTTTTGTGATATTGATGAAAACGATGTGGTTTTTTCATCTGTAGACGGCGTGATTAAGGTTGTTGAAGGCATCCCGGGAGATATAAACGGAGATAAAGAAGTAAACTCAAAAGATCTCATCCGCTTGAGAAAATATTTTACCGGTTGGGATGTTAATGTTGATATTCTTGCTTGTGATTGTAACGGCGACGGAAATGTTAACTCAAAAGACCTTATTCGTTTGAGAAAATACTTCTCTGGATGGGATGTTGAACTGTTTTATGGTTCAAGTAGCACTGCAGTTTGTAATCACAATTTGGTAAAGACAAACGCTAAGGCAGAAACATGCACAGAGGATGGCAATATAGAGTATTGGACTTGTTCGAACTGTAAAAAAATCTATGCTGATGCGAATGCACTTTCTGAAATCACATCGGAAAGCACTGTACTTAAAGCAAAAGGACATACTGTTGTAATTGATCCTGCCGTAGATCCTACTTATGAGAAGACCGGCTTAACTGAGGGTTCACATTGCTCAACTTGCAAAACCGTTCTTAAAAAACAAGAAGTTATTCCTAAACTTCAAAAGACAGAGTATTCCATCACTTATCACATTAGTAACGGTGATGAATACTTAGCTCAACAGACAATTCAAAATGACAATCCTGCTACATATACAAGTGAACAAGGCGTTTCTAAATTTGCAAATCCGTCTGTGCCGGGCTATCAATTCCTCGGATGGTATGACTTGCCATCAGGTGATGCAGCTGAAAACATTAAGTCAATTCCTGCAGGTACTACAGGCAATATTGATTTGTATGCAAGATGGGAGAAGCTTACTTATAAAGTAAATTTCTCATCTGAATTAATTCCGGTTGCTTCAGAAACCTATACCGTAGATGAAGAACATGTTCTTCCATCTCCAAAACTTGATGGTTATATTTTCTCTGGTTGGTCCGATGATAATGGTAATGTAATCAAGAACATACCTGCCGGTACAGTAGGTGCAAAAACATATACTGCCAATTGGATAAGTGAGAGAAATCAAGCATGGACCTATAAAGACTATGGAACTCCATTAATGTACGAAGACAGCGATACGAATACAATTCTCTTTGTATATAATATCGGTGAAATCAGAAATGTACCACTTTCAGTTGTTCATGATTTTGGTAAAATAAATTCTAATGGCGTTACTAAAACACATACAGAAACATTTAAGAAATCTATAAGTCAAGACTGTATGGATAAATACACCAATACAGTTAAGAAAGCTACTACTGATTCATATTCATGGACACTTGCAAAAGAATGGTCTGACTCAACAACTGTAAATGAAAGTTGGGCAAAGGAAAATTCGGTTACACAAGAACAAATAAATAGTTATTATAAGAATCAAAGCAACAATTGGTATGTAAGTAGCGGATCGAGCGGTTCGGATTCAATTACACAAAGTGATTCAAGTTCTAGTTCGGCTATGCTTTCATCAGTAAGAAATAAGAAAACTGACGACAAGCATTCAACAAGTACAGAAACCAATGTTTCAGCTAATCTTGATATAAAGAACACTACAACTATCGGAGCAAAAGTTCCTGTCGATTTTTTAAGCATATCTGCTGAAAACAAGACAGAAATAGGCCTTGGATTAAGTGCTTCAAGAACAGATAAGGAATCCACTTCTTCTCGTGTTCAAACAGACAATACCGATTCGGCAAGTTATAATTCTTCAAAATCATCATCAACAACTAAAAATTCCACAGCAAGCTGGAATAATGAATCCGGTTATGGTGGTAGTTCTGAAGTAGGACAAAGTTCTACCGCATCAAAAGCTATCTCTGAAAAGATCAGTCAAGAATATAATATCGGTAAGAGTTATATCAATACTGATTCTCAAAGCAGCACTCAGGGCACTCAAGCTTCTGAATCAAAGTCAGATGAGTATTCATCTGCCGTTACCTACTCTACCGCTACCGGTGAAGAAGTAACCGAAACTTATACAACCCAAAACACAATGTCCGGTTATCATCGTTGGATAATGGCTGGTACAGCTCATGTATTTGCAATTGTAGGTTATGATATTGCTTCTAAATCTTATTTCACAAATACATATAGTGTTATGGATGATAAGATGTATGAGTATGAGGATTATTCATACCAAACTGCATCTTATGATGACAACGAAAGCTCGTTGATTCAATTTGATATTCCTATGGATATCACAAAATATGTTGCAAACCGTGTTTGCGAAAGTGATGGGCTTGAGGTGTCTAAATCCGGTATTATTACAAATTACACAGGTACAGATGATTATGTTGTTATTCCTGAATACAAAGTAATCGATAATAAAGACGGTACAAATAGTGTTATTAAGGTTACAGGTATCAGTGCTTCAGCTTTTGCCGGTAAAAATATAACCGGTGTTGAACTCTCTGACTATATTACTGAGATTCCTGCTAATGCATTCAAGAATTGTACAGCCCTTAAATTTGTTAATGCTGCCGGTATAAAGAAAATCGGAAGCAATGCTTTTGCAGGTTGCACAAGCATGGAAGAATTAACCATTGGTGCAAATATCACAAGTCTCGGAACCAACATTGTAAGCAACAAGACTTTGTTGACGGTTTCTGCAGCTAATAAGAGTATAGTTGAAGCGGCGGTAAATTCGGGTGCAAAAGAAGTTTATCTAAGAGTTACCGATAAGTGTACTGATCTGAATAATTCAACACTTACAATTCCAAGCTCAATGGAGACATTTACAATCAATGGCTTTGGTAAAACATATAACAATTTAAGGATTGTTTCTAATGCCAAGAAGACAATCATAAACAGAATGAATTTTGTTTGTGATGGTCAAACTCCATTGACGATTTCTTCGCCTAATGTTGAATTGCATGAAACAACAATCAAATCACCGGGCATTTGTCTTGCACTTACTGCAGATAAGACAAATTTAGCTCTTAGAGGCGAATGTGAATTAACCGCTTCTACCGGTAATTCCATGCTTTGCAAACAGATCTCATTGAGTCAAATTGATCCGGCTTTAGCTACTTCTTTGAAGGTTAATGGTAATCTTTTAATTGCTACATCCGAAAAGGATATTCTTTCAGGTAAGAATTTATTGAAAGTTACCGGAAAAATTGTCGGTATTACTGTAGATGAATTCAACAAGTATCTTAAGGGCGTATTTACAGTATCGTTTAATGCTAACGAAGGCGTTGTAAACGAATCAAGCAAGACAGTTGTTTATGGTTCAACCTACGGTTCATTACCAACTCCGACAAGAGATTATTATACCTTCGATGGTTGGTATACTGCAAAGACCGGCGGAAACAAGATTACTGAGTCATCTGTGTTCAATTCAGCAGAAAATGTAACTTTATATGCTCATTGGACGAAAAATCCTACTTCCGATTGGGTACTTGAATCTGCACTTCCTGAAGGTGCAAGTGTTGTAGATCAAAAATGGACATATGATCTCACATCTAAAACTTCTTCAAGTTCATCAAGTATGTCCGGTTGGACTAAGTACGATACTAAGAGAACCGGTTGGGGCGGTACTCAAGGTCCTGTATATTCAAATCCAAGCAATGGTGCAAGAAATGTTTGGAGTGAACAGTATGAGACGGGCAGAACACATCACTATGTATATTATCATTATGCAAACTCAGCTTTCACAAGTTTTAGTTATGCACAGAGCAATACATATTGTAATTATAGAGAGTATGATGTCACATCTGCTTTGCCATACCACAAGGACTACAGCGGGCATGCAGGATATAGATATTATCATAATGGCACAAATTATTATATTGTTTGGCTGTCCAGAGAATATGATGATGTTTCATACGGCACACGCTGGTATTATCAAGAACCGGTATATACTTATTACTACAAGAAAACTGAAGCTAAAGAATCATCAACAGAAGTAAAAGCTTCCGATTCTATCAGTAATGTTAAAAAGTATGTTAAGTATATAAACAAGTAAATCAATAACTTTGGCTGGAGCAGCGATGCTCCAGCCTTTTTTCGTTTGAAAGCTTTTTCTCTGTCAATAGTTCGCTTTTTGGGACAATTGCTATTTGTTTGTTGATATTATGCTTTCAAGATATATTTTGCCAAATGCAGAGCAAATCTTTAGAGAAGCACTTACGCAAACTCGTGCCTCATTATCGTCTACGGCGAGAGACCACCTTTACAACACTACAATGAACAATCTTAAGATGGTGCTAAATAGCAATGGTACTTTTTCAATAGAGATTGCAAAATAGAAAAATAAAGTAGTAGACTTTGCGTTTCAAACGACACCTCATTGTAAGGTTCGCAATTTCTCATACGAATTTGCCGTGCTGAGCAAAAATAAAATTCTGAGAGATTTTTGAGAGATGCAAAGTCTGAAAAACGGCTTAAATAGGCGGTTTTGAAAAAAGATTGCAAGCCTCTGACTCCGTTATTTAAGGTTCAAATCCTTATACCTCTGCCAAGAAGCAGGCTATAGCAAAAGCTATGTCCTGTTTTTTGCTTGAAAGTAAAAACGGGATTCGAACCCTTACAATCTTTTGCAAGACGAAGTCTTGTCAAAAGAGGTTTACAATAGCATAGTTTGCGTAGCAAACTCGAGGGCGAACGAAGTGAGCCGAGTCCCTCACTCTCCGCCAAGAATAAAGGGTATAGCGTTTGCTATACCCTTTATTTTTTTGTTGATAAGACAGCAAGGGATTCGAACAAGGACGGTCGGCTTTGCCGATGAAAACAGTCCGGTGGACTGTTTGAAAGTCCGTGGTTAAAGAGCGAAGCGATGCGAAGGAGTACGGCAGTACGCCGAAAAGTCCCTCACTCTCCGCCAATAAACAGGACATAGCAAAAGCTATGTCCTGTTTTTTGCATTTTCGTTGTGTGTGAACAATCCGTAATAAAAGCGGCAGAGTATACCGTGTTTGGTTGTCGGTAAAGTGCATTTAATTTCCTTTATCGTTCTTAAAAGCAGCCGCTGTTGACAAAACGAAAAAAACAATATAGCATATTGTATACATACAATATGTTGCGGAAGTAACACATATTCTGTTACTTATAAAAAGCGGGGGTTAATATGGATAAAAAGAAATCAATTAAAAATCTCGTCGTCATTTTAATTGCAGTGGTGGCATTGGGGCTTCTTTGGGCTTTTGTCAAAAGCCAAGTAACAACAACACCGATATATATTGTTGTTGATACCTTTGTTCTGATTATACCGAGCATAATTTTGATACCCGGAATAATTTGCTATATCGCTTACATTTTTGTCAATGACGCAAAAATAAAATCCGCGCTTAAGATAAGCTCCTTATGTATAGCGGCTTTCTGCGTGGTTTTCTCCGTGTCGTTTTTTGCCGCGGTATTTGTAAATTCGGGCAGCGAAAAGACGAGCAGCTATAAAGAAGCCGCCGAGAGTAAATACAGCTTGGGTAATTTTGTCGATTTGGCTGATTACGAGGCTGAGCGTTCGGATGATGAGCTGTATTCAAATGGCTTTTTAAGCGGTTATTATACTGTTGATAATTATTCTAAAAGCGACGGCAGCTATAACTATTATACAGCTACCGTATATGAGTATACCGGCGGAACGGCGGCATCGCGAAAGCTTATTAAGAAAAGGCTTGAAAAAGAACTGTTAAGGGAGACCTCGGTCGGCGGAAAAAGCATTAAATATACAGACGGAACAGAGGGCGATTACCGATATAAATACTGTAATTACACAGACAAATTTGAAATGCGGTCTTCGTCATATTTCAGTATCGTAGCGGAAAGCAGCGATAAGGTAACGGTATATATATTAAATTCGGATTATAGAAATCATTTCGGCGAGCCGTTTGATGCGGAAAAAATTATCAGCTCAATTTGCAGCTGATACTTGCGGTATTTGCGGTCAAGTGAATTGTTATTAACCATGTTAAGCACCCTCTGCTTTTTAAATGAAAGTGGAGGGTGTTTTTTTGCATTTAAGGGCAAATCAGACGTTTTTTTCGTCATATATAAGCGGCAAAAGGAAAGCGTGAATGTTAACGCTGCGGAAAGCATTTTATTATGGGAGGCAGCTGCCATAATTGACAAAAGTTTAACGACAATTGTGTTGACATCTATAACCAAGTCATATATAATAAAAGCAAATATCTTTGGTAAAGGATTGAGTTAATGGTAAAAAAACTGACGGCAGTATTGCTTACGATGTGCATGGCTGTTTCGCTGCTGCCTATGTTCGCTCAGGCGGCGTCAAAGCCTGATGTTAAAGTGGGCGATTATGTCAAAATGGGAACATATAATAACGCCTCGATTCTTTGGCGTTGCGTGAGTATTGATGATAACGGTCCGCTTATGCTTGCAGACAGAATTGTTGACACTCTTGCGTATGATGCCAAGACAAACGACAACAGCAATTCGAAATCGCACAGCAGAAGCTATAAGCGCGCCGATTACGGCTCAAATTATTGGAGAGACAGCAATATGCGTTCCTGGCTCAATTCGACTGCGGCTGCAGGTAAGGTCGATTGGCTTTGCGGTAACCCGCCGAAGGATGGTTATGTCAGCGGAACAGGGGCCTATAATAATAAAGCGGGCTTTTTAAATGAATTTTCAAAGTCTGAAATTGCCGCTATGAAAACCGTTACCCAGCGTTCTCTTGTCTCTCATCCCGAATACAATAAGGGTATTGTTGAGGGCGACGCAAATTCCGATTTGTTATACTACACCGATATTTCGGAGGCTGTGGCTAATTATGATGATTCATATTTTGAAACCACGACCGAAAAGGTGTTCCTTCTCGATGTGAAACAGGCTAACGCCGTGTGGAAAAATCTTAAAGGCTATTATGTCGCATACAACAATGACGGTATGGCTTGGCCTTATTGGCTTCGCACTCCCGTTACCGACTGTAATCATGATATGCGTTATGTCAGCTCGTCGGGCGAGGTGGGCAGATATGCTCCGTGGTATTCCGATTTGGGCGTAAGACCTGCGTTTTATCTCGATACCGAGTATTTTGTCGCAACCTCCGGCAGCGGCACTCAGGGCAATCCTTATGTCGGCTCTGCTCCGAATAAGCAGGAGGCGGATTATACAATTTCAGAGCCTGCGGAAGAGGCAAATCCCGATTGGAATGTCAGCACCGAGCAAAGCATTCAGCCCACGCTCGGACCATGGTATTCGGCTGACGGGAAATACTCTAATCCCACCATTCCCGTATACACTATTCAGAAGACTCGCAGCGACACAGAAAATATGGTTGTCGTCATTTGCGGTGAGGGATATACAAAAAGTCAGCAGGGTAAATTTATCAATGATGTAAAACGACTTTGGCAAGAGGCTATGAAATACGAGCCGTATCGCAGCTATGCCGACAGATTTAACGTTTACGCCCTCTGCACAGCCTCAGAGTCTACATTTGATAACGGGGGAAGCACCTTCTTCGATGTTATAGTTGACAGCAACAATTCTCCGGTTATTTCTAACAATCTCCACGGAAGCCAATGGAAGAACCATATTTTGGAAAGATGCATCGGACCTGAGTTTATAGAGAAAATTCACGATGCCCATATCAAAAAAACAACCGACCCGAACACGATTCCGACGAAACCTAACGGCGAGTCGAACGAGTATGAACCGTATTACTATGTTCACGATTATATTGCGCAGTTCGCCGTGGTTGTAAATACAAAATCCGATTTCGGCGGTGCCTATAACAATCGCGAATACGGCTTCCACTATTTTATTACACCGTCAGACAGCTATCGTGCGCCTAAGACCTTTGCACACGAGCTTGGGCATAGCTTGCTCGGCCTCGGCGATGAGTACAGCAACGGATATTTACTTGGGGATAAGGAACTGAAGTCCCTGAATCTCTCCTCGGTTGAAGACCCGGCAAAGATAAAATGGACTCAGCTTTTAGGCTTCAGAAACACCTATACCTGCCGCAATGCTTACGGTTCAAAAATGCTTGTCTCAAGCTACGAGTGTATAATGAGAGATACAAATTATCAGTTTTGCGAGGTTTGCCGCTTGCAGGGCTACAAGAGAATGTCTCAGCTTGTCAAGGATGCAGAGCTCTACGTTGCCACGCCTGAGGTTAAGGAGTACACCGGAGCCTACTCAAGTCCCTCTGATTTTACGGACCTTGAAACAAGCTCGTACTATACTTATACTTCAAATCGCAGCGGCAGGCTTTTGAGCGGTAACGGTAAAAGCAGATTTAATACCGATATGAACGGTAAAAAAATCGAACTGCGTACTGTCATTCAAAATGTTTCGGATAAGCAAGCAAGGCAGATAAGGTTCAAAATGTGGATAAGGCATTCCGACGGCAGCGTGGCAACCGATTCATCGGGTAATCCGCTTCAGACTACTCAAACCTTTGACATTCCCGTTTGGAATGATAAGGCGAATTTCTGGCCGATAGGTGCTTTGGACCACATCAAAAGCGATTTTAATTCGGGTCTGAAGAGCTGCTCGCTTATTTATCAAATTCCGTCCGACGCTCAGCTTTTGAACGGTGATACCGTGGCATTTCAGGTGCTTGACGAAAACGGTAACATCTTAGCGGACGATAATACGGAAACACAGCGTTACACAACCGTTTCAATCCAATATAAATTTGAGGACGGCACAGAAATACCGAATACTGCCGGAGGAACATTTACTGTTCCGTACGGCACAAAGCTTGGTTTGACGCCGGCAAAATCGCTTTACGGTTATGAATTTGTGAAGGCCGACGGCTTGAATGAGCCGATCGTTTCAGACGGTACGGTTGTTACATATTATTACAAAAACAAAGCTGCTTCGGAAGAAAAGCCCGCACTTGCAATTGACAAGGCTTCAATATCGCTCGAAAGCAGCATAACAATGAATTTCAAAGTACCTAAAAGCAGTCTTTCGTCTTACGATGATTTCTATATGACATTTAAATGTAACGGAAAAGAAGAAAAGGCTACACAATATAAGCAGAACGGGGATTACTACGTATTCTCGTACAAAGGCATAAATCCGCAGCTTATGAATGATGAGGTTACTGCGGTGTTGCACGCCAAAAAGGGAAACGAGGAATACACAAGCCCCGAAAAGGCGTTGAGCGTCAAGGAGTACGCCTATACATTGCTCGACAGATACAGCAGCGATGAATACTCAAAGCTTCGCACGCTGCTTGTGGATTTGCTGAATTACGGCGCTATGGCACAGAAATATGTAGGGTATAAGACGGATAATCTTGTTAATTCCGAGCTGACCGCTGTTCAAAAAAGCTGGGGCAGCAATGGGGCAGAGAAGTTCAAGAATATCAGCGACTTAAATTACAAAACGATAAGCAGCCCTACGGCGCAATGGAATACTTGCGGCTTGGTGCTCAACAATTCAATTATGCTCAGGGCTAAGTTTTCCGCTAAGGACGTTGAAAACAAGACCGTTGAAATCGCATTTAGGAACACAAAATTTACCTATGACAAAAATGATTTTGTGAATAACGGCGACGGCACATATTATGTTTATTGTAATGAGCTTTTTGCACACGAGCTGAGCGATAAGCTTTTGCTTACGGTTTATGAAAACGGCGTTCCCTGCAGCAACACAATGCTTTTCAGCGTCGAATCATACGCAAGTGTTATTCAGCAGTCAAGTGCATATAAGGGTACTGCTCTTGATGATTTAACGCAGGCTATGATGCGATACGGAAAATCCGCCGCAGCTTACAGGACTTAAAAAAGGAGAAAAAAGAATGAAAGAAGAGTATTCTGCTCCGTCATTTGAAATAACGGAGTTTTGCACGGCTGATATTATTACCATCAGCACTGAACCGACTACAACCGACGTCTCGGGACCCATTGAACTTCCCGACATCAATATTTAAATACGGAATTTCGGATTGTATTATTTTGTTTTGTTCGGTTATGACAAGAAAGCAGGATTGTTTTAAAACAATCCTGCTTTTTTTATTGCGAAACAGAGACGGCAAATTTTGCCGAAGTCTCACGAAAATCACGGGAGAGATAGGTTTCCTTCATCGTCCTGCCTCCGTCCCAGCTTTCACGAAGCCCTTCTTTTTATACCCGCAGTCGCAGTATGGGCCGCCGGAGGCGAGAGTGTACTGCCGCACAAAGTCAGTCGCGCCGCCCGCCTCGCTCATGGTGTAGTCCAGACGGCACAGCGCGGGAGTGAGGTCATATAGCCCCAGCTTTTTCATCAGCACATAGATGCCGCATTTGGTGAAGCGTCCCTCGTAGCCGCTGTCGTCGGGGTATTCGTAAAGCTCCATATTCCACGAGTAGGGGTTGCGGTCAGCGGCTCTCAGCGCAGCGGTGGCTTTCATACCTGCAATGTCCTTTTCGGTGAATTTGCTCTTTCCGCTCATTTGGCAGAACCATTTCATGGGCTTTGTCATCATGGATTTTGCGTAGTAATCTGTCAGTCTGTCCACCTTTGGGCGCTCCGGCATGGAGAGAATAAACGCGCCGAGCATTGCACAGTTGACAATGTTCATCTTGAAGCGATCCGCTTTTTCAAACTCCGGAAGGTCTGCAATGATCTCCCTGTATTTCGGCTTTGCTTTTTTCGTGATCGCTTTTGCCGTATTCGTACCGTAGCCGAACACCGCTGTCAGCTGCTTTTGGAATGAGCCTGCAAACAGTGCCCACATCCCCAAGGGCATACCCAAGTATTTCATTGCACTGTCTCCTTACATTCTCCGCATTTCGCCATCTCCCGCAGCAGAACCAATCCCAGCACCAGCACCAGAACCAGCAGGTGTCCGGCGGATTCCGTGCTTTGGATTTTCCCGGTCGCCGCAAACAAAAAGTCGCCGATCACATAGAGCAAGCACCCGATCATACCGGCAATAAGAGCCCGTTTTTCTTTACTCGATTTCATTTTCTGCCTCCGAATCCGACCTTCACAATCTGCATTTTCATCATGCCGTCGCCGACCTTTGCGAGAAAACGGAAAAAACCGCTGACGGATGGGTCACGCAGATCGTTGTAGCCCAGCATATAGCCGCGGCTTGTGACCTGCAAGCGGCTGTCCCACAGAGAAAGCTCGCTTTTCGCGTCCGAAACAGCAAAATATGCGCCCACGTCCTTGATTTTCGCGCTCTTGAGCCAGGTTTTGGCGATCATTTTCACAGCCGTCCGGTTTGCCGCGTCAAACACCAGCACGCCGCCCGGAAAAGCGTCTGCCATTTTTTGCACCAATGTTTTGACCTGCTCGGTCAGAAAATAATAGAACACGCCGGAGGCAAAGAAAACCGCGCCGTTTGAAGAGTCAATTTTTCTAAACCATTCGGTATTATTCAAATCGCATGGGATATTTTCTTCACGATCTCCGGCAGGCAAAAGTTCGTTACGCACGGATATGACATCGGGAAAGTCCAGATTGTAAATTTTACAGCTGCCGTTGTCGCAGCTTCTTCCGGTGCCGTCCAGCCCGCAGCCCAGATTGACCACCGCCGCATTGGGGTGCGTCTTCAGATAATCGCGCACCTCCCATGCCAAGTCGTTCTGCCGCATGGCTACCTCCAGTGAACCGAAACGCTGCATCAGGCCGCGGGAGTTTTTCTCCGCCTCAGAAAAATCGTAGTCAATCTCGTCAATCAGGCGAACCGCTGTTTCGTCCCGGTAGAGATTCGGGTATAGTTCTGAGCAGACCTTCCGCGCATACAGCGGAATGATTAGCGTCTCCTGTACGGTGTTTTTCTCGATTTTGTATTTCATGGGTATCACTCACTTTCTGATAAATGGCAGTTCCGGCATACAGTCACGCTCGGCGATGTGTGCCAGCATTTCGGCGAACCCCTTTGGAACGCGAATCTGATATTGCATGTGATCGTATCCCTCAAACACGGGATAATTGCCGTAGGGATAGGCGTTCATCACCGCTTGACGGTATTTGAAATGATCTTCTATACTGCCAAACTCGAAATAGGTATGTT
>ENA-OPCZ01000774-OPCZ01000774.1-human-gut-metagenome-genome-assembly--contig:-NODE-774-length-18813-cov-2.783772_pt1 | contig 18813 bp, 27 predicted proteins | sample MGYA00241566_ERZ501483 | MGnify/ENA primary metagenome ERZ501483 (study PRJEB25962, sample SAMEA1965191) | human gut metagenome | biome: human gut; feature: human-associated habitat; material: faeces... | reverse complement strand
ATGACCCAGACGGTCTTCCCTGTCGGCGCCGACACGCTCGTCTCCACCGCCTCCGGCGGCAGAAGCATGCTGACGGTCGCCGCCGTCAGCACGAGCAGCAGCGCGAATATGGCGTAAAACGCCTTTTTTCCGAAAACAATAAACAAAATACCCCTCACCCCGGAACAATGTATGCCCCGCGGCGCGGCCTTATGTGCTTTTCATTATACAGGACTTTGAACAAAAAGAAAAGCCCCGCTTCCCTTTTTCCTCCCGCTGCATAGGATGGTGTGGGCGGATGCCCGATTTCTTTGCAAGGAGGAGACTTCTTTGGACGACAACAGAGCCATGCGCGCCGAGTCCGGCGTGGGCACACTGCCGAACGGCTGCTGCGCGCCGCTGGCTTTTCCCTATGTCCCCGTGCAGAAAAGCGACCCCGAGCGCTATTCTCAACAGGACGCGCTCAAGGCCGGTACGCTGTTTCCGGGGCTGAACCTACCCTTTCACGCGCAGATGAAGACGAAGTCCCCCGCCGTCAACACGGCGCTCTCAGAGCTGATGGCGCTCGATTTTGCCATCGACGAGCTGGGGCTCTATCTCACCACGCACCCCGAGGACACCGAGGTGTTGAACCTCTACTGGTCGTATATCAAGCTCGGCCGCGAGGGGCGCGAGGCCTATGAAAAGCAGTACGGCCCGATTTTGCAGACGGACGTGACGCCCGGCAGCTTCAAGTGGCTGAATGATCCGTGGCCGTGGGATCTGGAGGGAGAAAAGTAATGTTTGTATATGAGAAAAAGTTACAGTACCCCGTCAAGATCAAGAACCCGAATCCACGGCTTGCCGCGGCGATCATCTCGCAGTACGGCGGCCCGGACGGCGAGCTCGGCGCGTCGCTGCGCTACCTCTCCCAGCGCTACTCCATGCCCTACCCCGAGCTCAAGGGCCTGCTGACCGATATCGGCACAGAGGAGCTGGGGCATTTGGAGATGGTCGGTACGATCGTCCACCAGCTCACGCGAAATCTCACGGAGGAACAGATCAAGGAGGCTGGATTCGAGGCCTATTTTGTCGACCACACGACAGGCGTTTTCCCGCAGTTCGCCTCGGGCTACCCGTGGTCGGCGAGCACCATGCAGGTCACGGGCGACACCATCGCGGACCTGACGGAGGACCTGGCGGCGGATGCTGCGATGGTGTAAGGACAACATAAAAAATGCCCCGGAGGTCCAATCGAAAGGATCTCCGGGACTGATTTCTTGTGCTAAGGTTGCCAAACTGCTGTCTTGAAAGTCGGCTTTAAAGTGCTGACTTATTATGATTTTCCCTATGAGCACTGGCCCCAAGTCCGCACAAACAGCGTAATTGTGCGGCCAAATCAGGAAATCCTCTGCTGTACCCGTGTGGTGTAGACCTAACTCTGTCCTTATTATAATGATTTCATTCAGTTAAAGCCCAAAAATAAACTTGCGCATAGCTCATTTGACGGGATTCAGGTGTCAGGCAAAATAAGGAGTATATTTCTCGATGGTATATTCTCGAATCCGTTCAGCAAATCTACGTTGATGTACTGAATCTACAACAGAATATGTTATCAGAATCAGACCTATACCTGTAGACACAATCATTCCGGCAGCGCCACCATAAACGCCTTGAACTGCAATGGATAGTGCCAATATAGATAGAGAAACAACCGCCTGCTTTCCAACGTGAAGAAGAGCTTCCTTTGTCGCAATCCCTTGTATTTTCAATTTCGTAAATTGATAAATTGAGAATACAGAAATTGTAAGGACACCCACTACGCCCATATTTACCATCTTTGAAATATTCGTTGTCGCTGAAACGCCAATATTACTTAAGATAGTCTGAGTTGCCTTCTCGCCTATCGTCCGTCCTATACCGTATCCGACAGCTGCCATCGCACTTGCTTCTGTACCACTTTTTGCTCCATTGATAGCCGCTGCTTTAATAGACTCCGGCGATACTCCTGCACGTGCCAATGTAGTGACAAAGCCAATTGTTAATCCAATTCCAGCAGCAATTGCAATAGCGGTGCTAATGCCTTGGATTTCATTCTTTTTGATTGAGATATTTTTCTTTTTTGTAAGACCGGTTTCCCTTAGGACATCATCAATAGCCTCTTCGTTAGTAGATTCATTTGATTTAATTGCCTTAGCGAGTTTTATGTCTTGTTCTTTACTTAGAGGCGTCGATTTTATTCCACCCGGCCCAGTGACACGGTCCGTGAGGCGATCAATTGCGTCTCTTTGAATATCAGCTGCATCATATCGCCCTTTTTTAGTATTTAAATCAGAGCGGTTTTGGAGGACTTGCTTTGCTTCCTCCAATTGATCTGTTGGAACGAGTAACTTTTGATTTTTATAACCCGGATTGGTCTGTGCGTTTGCGCTAGCTTTTGCATCTTTCAAGTATTTCAAACTATATTCCTGTTGATTATCAACAACAATATCCGCAGATGCAAGTTTTGTCTCCGCGGGGACAGCCGCTCTAGTTGGTACCTTTTTTATTGTAGCATCGAAATTGTACGTCTCAGCCTGCCAGTTTTCAGCCATGTAACCTCCACGAGATTCGGCTGAATTATTGGCATACCTTAATCCGCGATCAATAACGCTTGATTTTATTTGCAAGTATGCTCTATTTATTGTACTTGTCTGCATTGATGTTGAAGTTGCAATAGCCGAATTTTGGGTCGTTATTACTGCTTTTTCTGCAAAATCCGATAGAGACAAATTATCTTCAAAATTCCAGCAGGGAGTCTGATAAAAGGTCAAACTTCTATTATTCTTAATTGCTGAAATCATCTCATATCATCTCAGCTTTCTTTCAGATTCGATTGAGAATTTAGTTAAGGCAAACTTCCCATCATCATCCAGCTTACTAAAAATGTAGGAATATACATGATTGTAATAAATCAGTGTCTCATTAAAGAGCTTTGATGCGTCATATGCGAATAGAGTATTTGAAGACAGGGCTCTAAGCTGCGTCAAATTTTTATACTTATTCTCATTGGTTCTGAACTCCTTAAATGCTCTTGAGTATGCTGCAACGGCTTCTTTGTTATAGGCGACATCCTTTTTACGTTCCAATTCCAGCATTTTCTTATTGATCAGATCTGTGTGCTCTTTTGTCAGCTGTTCATAATGCATCTTTTGCTGCTGCGTAAATGCCGCTTGATCAAGTTGCTGGTCAACTTCACTGATTTTAGATAATACATCGTCAAATGCCGTCTGTGATTCTGCCCTGCGAATGGAGTCCTTTAATTCAACTAATTTTTTGATGCAATTACTGTTTTGATGTTCAATCTCTGCTTGCTGCTTTTGAAGAGCTGTTACCCGCTCGTTGTGTATTCTCTCCGTAATGGCGTTCAGCTTTGCTTGATATTCACCGATTTTCTCTACAGTCCCATCCGAAATATCCATATTTTCTTCATAGAAAGATAATGCAACAGATGCCTGATCGGCAAAATTCTGACGGTCATTTATTGATGGCATTCCGTCTGCTAGTGAGCAAAGTAATTCAAAATACGGCTCGAATACTTCTGTAGAGCCGGGAGCACGGTTCAAGAGATTTCTTCCGACAAGAAGAGCCTCTGGAATTTGGCAAGCATCTTTATATCTGAGAAATAATTCATTCATTAACAACATCTCCTATCACGTTATCCCATCTATAGAGCGTTAAAAACCACTGTCTTATAATGGGATATTTTCGAAAAAATCTGAAAGGTCCTTCAACTGAGATAACTTTTGCTCTAGATCATCCGAATTGTAGCTATGAATCGTTGTTTCCAAGTTTTCAACGTATGCTTCCCATTCGCTTTCCATCGCATCGGATGCTTTATGAAACGCATTTTCTGTACTATCCCAAAAAACATCTATATTGGCGAGGAATTTGTCCAAATATTGGTCTTTTTCGAATTGCTCAACTATTTTCTTTGCTACACTCTTTTCCCAACCGCCGCCAAAGAGTTTGACAATGCCCATCGCTCCAGCAATTGCAACACCGCAAGCAAGTCCAACTGGGCCGAAAACCGGAGTAAGCGCAAGCATACCGCCTGCTAAGCCAACTGCAATACCAGCCGCACCAGAGATTCCAGCCATCAGAACTGCACCGGAAATCGCCCCATAAGCCAATGCACCGAGTCCGCCAATCATACCGAGGCTTGAAAGTGCCGAGGCAAATGCCCAACCCGCATCGTAGCTTGTAGCAATGTTCCCCTTTGTGAACGGCTTTTTTACGTTTTCAGAGAAAGCCGCAATATAGTTTTCGGCCTTTCGTGAAATCTCCGACGATTCCCGGTTTAATATCCTTTCGCATTCTTTTTGGAGTGATGTTTGTAGTTTGCTGACAAACAAATCAATATCTTCTTTTCTGTTCTTGATCTTTGAGTTTTTAAGTTGTGCAATCAATACGTCGGCATTTATAACATTTGAAATGTACTGAGAGAATTCGGACTTGGATTTATAGCGGCTTTCTTTGATTGCCTTTAAGATTTCTTCCTTATGTCTGTCATTCTCGCTCACACGATTTTCTTCGTTTGCCTTAATCTCATTTAAAAGCGAAACATACTTTTCCCGTTCGTTAATCAGTCCATCATAGTGAGCTATCTGATTATTCAATTGAGGCTGCTTTTCATTTACATATTCTCGAATTAAAGAACGGCTCCTTTCTTCAATGAGGATAGGAAGCGTTTCAACCATGGCAGTGATAGATTCATTAAATGCTGTGCATAGATCCGGAATGTCAGTAGTATATGTAAAAAATCTTGCTCTCAGGATTTCGGCCCCATTATTTTCATAGGTATATGACATCGAGATGAATTCCTGCTCTACGATGCACAAAATTACGGATAAGGAATTCACACTGGACGACTTCAGCCATGAGCACCTGAATTGCGAACCCCATCACCGTGACTGGATTGAGAGTGCAACCGTTGATGAAGATATCACTTCGCCACACAAGGTATGGATGACACCTCTTGATATTCTTAGATGCACGATCAAGATGCTAAACGCATATCGCGAAAGCTACCTTGAAACCAAGGATAAACAGGATTGGTGGCAGATGATCCAGCTTCTCCCCAGTTCTTACAACCAGAAGCGGACGGTCATGCTGAACTACGAGGTTCTGGCGAACATGTATAAGTCTCGCCGCAATCATAAGCTGGATGAATGGCATACCTTCTGTGACTGGATCGAAAGTCTTCCGTACTCTACACTGATTACAGGTGGTGTAGTCGATGAATAAGGAGCAGTATTGGATAAAAAAGCACCCAGTAATGTGGTTTCTGCTTCAGAAAATTAGCGACTTTCTGTGGTTCTTTGCCAAATTCTCTATCTGTATGATTTTGTGGCACATCATCCACGGGTGAACGTCGATTGACACCACTCCGGCTGTTATGATACAATCATAAAAAAGAAATCATGCGCAAAAAGTACATCGCCTATTATGGAAGGAGGTTGTTAGGCTATGGCTGAACGCAACGATTCTCACCTTCTGGATGGTGGTGATTCTGTGGGTATGACGGATAACCAGTACAAGGGTATGCTGCTTGACCAGTTGGAAGACTGGCAGGAGATCCTTGACCTGGCAATCGCAGCCGGGAACACCGAGATTCAGAAAAAGGCTGAGAAGCAAATCGCGAAGATCAACGAAAAGCTGAAATTCTAATCTCTACCCAGAGGGAAGGGCTTGTGGAAACACAGGCTCTTCTCTTTTTATATTCTTTTTGAGGAGGGAGTTTAATTATGTCTTGTCAATACAAAGACCAGTGCCCCAGCTACAGTGGCTGGTGTAACGGGCCGAAGCAGGATTTCTCCAAGTGCGTGGAGTTCCTTATCACGGCCTATGAGAACGAGAAAAAGCGGATGATGCCCAACGAGTACCAGAAGCTGGCTATACGGACATGCAGCATTCCCTACGACCAGAAGAATGATATGCTCATGCACGCTGTCCTGGGCCTGACTTCCGAGGCTGGCAAGGTTTCTGGTCTGTTCCAGAAGAAGTACCAGGGTCACAAGCTCGACCCTGAGCATCTGGAAAAGGAGTTGGGCGACTGCCTCTGGATGATTGCGGAGGCTTGCACCGCTCTCGGCTGGAACATGGAAACGGTCATGCAGACCAACATCGAGAAGCTCCGCGCCCGCTATCCCGATGGTTTTGATGCCGAACACAGTCTGCATCGCAGAGTGAATGATATTTGAAAGGAGCTTGTGAAAATGGATGAGAAAAAAATCCACTCAATCATTGATGAAGAAATGGCGGCTCGTGACCGCTCTGTGTCCATTTATATTTCGCCTGATGGCGGTGTTTCTGTTTCGGTCTTCCCGTGGCCGGACGAGGAGACACTCCGCAACATGAGAGCCAGCGGTCTGATCTCTCACAATGACTACCGGACACGACTTGGCCTGTCGCCTATGAAAGACTAAGGAGGATTGCAATGAACGAAAAAGTTCTAAAACATAAGGAAATCTGCGATGGGCTGAACGAGCTCTACGCGCGCAAAAACCATGACTATGGCGACAGCTTCCATACCACTTTCGTCGAGGAAGGTCTCGCTATGGCCCGTATCCGTTTGGGGGATAAGTTCTCCCGCTTCAAGACCCTGTCCCGCCTTTCCTGCAATGACCGCGACCAGCAGCAAGTTACGGATGAGTCCATTCGTGATACGCTGCTTGATCTCGCAAACTATGCCATCATGACTGTGTTGGAGATGGATACACCGGATGAGAGTCATGCGACTCTGTACGCTTATGACAAGCCTATCTATACTGTTGAGGAGGATAAGTAAGATGAAAGCTAAGAGAACGCTTTGTATGCTTGCGGCGATCCTCCTCGTTGTCGCCATGATGCTGATGTTCCTGACTGGTTGTAACAGACAAGTCATCGACACGACATTCAGCTATGACAATGCTATCCTGGCGCTTCCCGATGGTTCAGTCATCAGCGGGAAAATCGAGAGCTGGAAAGACTATGATGACGGCGATCAGATTCAGGTAAAAATTGACGGAACTACATATCTGGTTCATTCCGTCAACATCGTACTGATAAAGGAGTAATGATTATGTGGAAGCGCGAACTGATCCGCAACAAGATCTATGCGGTATTGATGGTGCTGGCATCTTTGCCGGTTGTTATTTTGGAGAGGGATGGTACGGTCCTTCTCCTTTCTCTTTTCTTCGGAGTTCCGATGTTCTTCGCAAAAGAAAACTGGATCATGGGAGGACCCGTTCATGAAAGTAAAGAAAGCCGGAAAAAGAGTGTTCGGAGCCGTAATGTCTGCTGCCGAGAAAAAGGCTATGGACATGGAGATACAGCGACAGCTCGCAGAGTACGATCGAAAACATATTCGAGAGATCGACGCTCTGGTTCTGTGGGAGCTGCGTGAACAGCTCGGCTTCGGCAACAAGCGGCTTAAAAAATTCTATGATAACTTCTCCCGCGGCATCGAGGCTTTGATCCGTCGTTATGAGATGGAGCAGGGCGACGATGTCTGGCTCTGTACCTACAAGCTGAAAGAAATCGGCTGTGATCTTGAAAAGTGGGAGAAAGAAAGAGGTGACCAATGAGCGACCGAAAAAATGCGGAGGGCTACTCCGATCCAACAGCCTACCAGGCCATGATGAACCTTGAAATCGAGGAGCTTCGCTTTAAGAAGTTGCTCAGATCTATCAAGGATGTGTGCGACTTGGCAGACTTCGAGATCGAAGGTCGTGTCGTTCTGATCGACAAGCGGTCCGGACGAGTATGGAGGTAGCCTCTCCAAACTGCGTGAATTTGCCCCGGTTCTGTCTAATCTAAGATAGAATTCGGGGCTCTTTCATGCGCAAAAATCGTGGCCACTTTTGTTTTGAAAAACGGGCTTCTGCCCACTTTCTTTCGGAAACTTTGTAAATTTGTGCGAGTTTAGAGACTTGTAAGGACGGTTCTGGCCAAAAAAAGTGGGTTTTTGGCCGGTTTTATTTGAAAAGTGGGCGGGCTGAAACCGTTGGCACACAAGGCTTTGCGGGATTTCTGCCCACTTTCCCACTTTTTTCTTTAATTAGTGTGAAGAAAAAATGTAAAAAATATATATAAGTGACGAGAAAAAGTGGGTTTTTGGCCAAAGCCTGATTTTCCTCAAAAAACTCTGACTTCCTTTTCGTGCGCGAGTGTGATATACTAAGCTTGCGACACAATTAAATCTTCTTATCCGCTTCACTATGGGAGAATTACTTGGCAACAAGTGTTTCTCTCTTAACTCGTTATACCCATAGTGGTGGTAAGAGGATTGTGTCGCAGCAATGAGAGATGCGCTTTTGCAGGGTGCGTCTCTTCGTTGGGGCGCACCTTTTTTTATTTGCACTCTTACGAGGGGAGGACGGAGCGTGGCACGGCCTTACACTGAACAGCAAGTTCTCAAGAAACTGGATATTCCCGATTTCAGACATTTGACAAAAGAAAAAGTCATTGCTTTTGCGACAATGGTTCCGAAGATGAACCCCGAAGTTGCAAAGAAAGCTCTTGAGCAATTTCCGAACTTCGCTTCGACTTCACTTGATATTTTGAAAGAGTATCGCGGCGTCATCCAGGAAGCTATGGAAGACGATCGGGAGAGTATGCGCAGTTGTTACGATATGTATAACCGTGTGATGGACTCTCTTGAAAAAATGCTGGATGACAATGACCTGACATTTGAACAGAAGACTTATATTCTTGACCAGATGCAGGAAGTCGCCGCCGCGGTAGCAGATAAGGACTCTGAAAAATCGAGGAACCGTTTGAAACTCATAGGAATTATCGGCGGGGTGGCTGCTGCTATTGTCGCGGCTTTGGCTTCGAGTCTTGGCGGCAACATCGCACTGAAAGAAAGCAACGACATTGATGATGACAACATAACGGATTTATGAGAAAGGATGGACGGCATGAGTAAAGGTGACGGAAAGCGTAGCACCGGCGGACTGATCCTCGATGTGATACTTACTTTCTGCACAGGAGGTCTGTGGCTGATTTGGATACTCATTCGGTATCTGCGAAATAATAGCTGACCCTCTGGATGTTTGACCGAGACGCTTGAAAAGGTGTCTCGGCTTTTTTATGCCTTTTTAGCTTCCGCAGAAAAAACAGGGTCTTTTATGGAGAAGAGAGAGATGTGTTGCACATTTCCCTCTCTCCATTTTATTTTTTGTCGAAAGGAGGTCATTTCGTGGCCAGAAGTTCCAGACTTGAGAGCGGATTTCAAGACCGTTTGATCGAGTCATTGAAAGCGTTGTTCCCTGGATGCATGGTTTTCAAGATGGACCAAATTCAGGGGCTCCCTGATCTGTTGATTCTTTATGGCAAGAAGTGGGCCTCCCTCGAATGCAAGAGGTCTGCGACAGCCAAGAAGCGCCCAAATCAGGACTACTATGTCGAGAAGATGAATGATATGTCATTCTCTCGCTTTGTGTGTCCGGAAAATAAAGAGGAGGTATTGAATGAACTTCAACAGGCATTCCAACCTTGAAGGTCAGCACGCCTTCCTTGGTGCAAGTAAGTATCACTGGATCAATTACACCGATGATAAAATCGCGGACTCCTATGTGAGATTTCTGGCAACACAGAAAGGAACTGTTCTTCATGCATTTGCAGCTCAGTGTATTCTTTTGGGGCAGAAACTTCCCAAGTCTCAGAAGACTCTGAACATGTATGTGAATGACGCTATCGGTTATAAGATGACGCCGGAACAGATCCTCTACTATTCCCCTAACTGTTTCGGAACGACCGACGCGATTTGTTTCCGAAATAATTTCCTGCGCATCCATGATTTGAAGACCGGAGAAATTGATGCCCACATTGAACAGTTGGAGGTCTATGCCGCTCTGTTCTGTTTGGAATATCATATTCGTCCTGCCGACATTGAAATGGAGCTTCGTATCTACCAGCACGACCAAATTCTATACCATAAGCCGACTGTCGAGGATATTCTGCCAATCATGGACAGGATCATCACAGCCGACAAGGTTATCAACAAAATCAGAGAAGAGGAGGGTTAAGCTATGGACCTCGTAGAGGAAGATATTCTGATGCACTATGGCGTCAAACGGCGCTCTGGGCGCTATCCATGGGGTTCTGGTGATAACCCTTACCAACATGGAGGAGACTTCCTGGCTCGCGTTGAAGAGCTTCAGCGGCTCGGCAAAACTGAAAAACAAATTGCTGATGAACTTCATCTTTCAACGACTGACTTGCGAATGCAGGTTCGTGTTGCAAAGCATGAACGCCGTGCTCTTCAGGCAGACCGCGCCCGTTCTTTGCGTGAAGACGGTAAGACGCTGGATGAGATTGCCTCGATCCTCGGCTATGCGAATGACTCTTCTGTTCGCGCACTGCTGAATGAGAACACGGCAGCAAATAAGAATAAGGCGCAAGCCACCGCAGAGATCCTGAAGAAAGAGCTTGCGGAAAAAGGAGCCATTGATGTAGGCACCGGCGTTGAGCGGCAGCTTGGCGTTTCTACCGGTGTTCTTCAAGAGGCTCTTTTCATTTTGGAAACCGAGGGCTACAACCGCTATGGCGTCGGCGTTCCTCAGGTCAATGACCCAAAGAAACGCACTATCACTCCCGTCATTTCTGTTCCTGAGATCGACCAGAGAGAGGTCTATCAGAACCTTGATTTGGTGAAGTCTGTCGGTGACTACCATTCTACCGATGGTGGCGAGTCTTGGGATAAGCGTGAGTATCCGGCGAGTATTGATTCCAGCCGTGTGAAGATCCTTTATGGCGACGAGGGCGGTACATTGAAAGACGGTGTCATTGAGATCCGTCGTGGCGTTGCCGACCTTGATCTTGGGGACTCTCACTATGCTCAGGTTCGTATCCTTGTGGATGGCACCCATTATCTCAAAGGAATGGCAATGTACTCCGATGATAGTAGGGGTTCCTCACCCTTTCTATATCGCACGGTTGACCGCACAGCACTTGCTGAAGAAAAGCCGACAGGACACAGCTTAGTACACTTCGGGCCAGGTCTCGCCTTGGAACACCCCGCAGCGCTGGAACGGTTGTGAGGCTACAAGGAGGAAAACATCCCTGATGAAACGAGTTCGAGTTTACAAAGAGATCATATCGGACGAAAACCTTCGTCTGGCAATTCAGGAAGTGAACGCCGGCCATCGGCGAAACGGCAATCACAGCCTGAACAAAAAGGTCATTGAGATCGAAAATAATATGGATGAATATGTGGAGAAGCTCCGAGCGTTCATCCAAGGTCTGGTCGACGGAGACGAGCACATGCACCCTCCCCTCAAGCGACGGCGCTGGGACCGCAATGCGGACAGCGGCAAAGGAAAATGGAGAGACATCAACGAGCCGCTTCTGTGGCCGGACCAATATGTTCACCACGCTGTTGTGCAGCCGATGATCCCGCACATTATGCGGAGCATGGACCGGTACTGCATCGCAAGTGTCCCCGGCCGAGGGAACTCCTACGGCGTCAAGGCATTGAAGAAGTGGATGAAGAACGATGTGGAGGGCACGAAGTATTGCTGCGAGTGCGACATCTACCACTGCTTCGAGGAGCTTGACCCGCCGTATGTCATCGAAGCCTTGAAGCGGGTGTTCAAGGACACCGAAACGCTCTGGCTGTGCGACGCCATTATGGAATACGGAGTCCTCATCGGCGCATTCTTCTCCGCATGGTTTCTCCATTTGACACTCCAGCCTTTAGATCTGATGATCCATCAAAAGCAGTACGGCGTATCGCACTATCTGCGGCAGATGGACAACTTCACGATCTTTGGTTCCAACAAGCGAAAGCTGAGGAGGCTGCTGGAGGATATCAAGAAGTGGCTTGCCGAGATCGGAATGAAGATCAAAGGTAACTGGCAGATATTCCGCGTCGGGTTTACGCCCAAGGTCGAAAGAGCGCATCAGGCTTTGCCGAAGAAAAAGCAGCGGCACCGCCGTCCGCGCTTACCATCAGCTCTGGGATACCGATTCGGACACGGTTACACGATCTTGCGAAAGCACAATCTATTCCGGCTCAAGCAATCGCTTCATCTTTACTACTACCGGAGAGACAGAAACCGAGTCATCTCGTTCAAGAGGGCTTCGGGGCTGATCTCACGGCTCGGACAGCTTCGCAAATGCAACCATCAGCAGGTTTTGGACAGACATTATCAGCCAAAGACGATGTTTGCACTGAAGAAAGTCGTCCGAAAGGAGTGCAGAAGACTTCAGGCATTATATCCGCCATACCAGGCGGCATAAAAAGGAGTGATTTTCATGAAAGTACAGGGAATGGTCAACCCCGGCAGCTTTACTGTGGAAGAGATCCCCGGTACCAAACGAAGTCTTGTCCGTCTCTACCAGAATGTGGAGGCGTGCAAGATCGCTAAGGATGCCGAGGACAAGGAAGGTCTTGACGGGTTCCAGTATGACGAATACTGCGTTGAGGTCGAGAGCTGGCCCGGACTTGCTGCCAGCGTGCGGGAGAACTACGACACCTACCTTGCAAAGGGTAAGGACAATGAGGTCGACCGCAGTAACGATGCGTTGTTCCGCGCTCAGAAAAACACAGACTCCATCGTCCAGGATACGGACGCGATGAGCGTGGATCACGAATACCGACTGACCCTGCTTGAGCTGGGTCTCTCGGAATAATTGAGAAAGGAGGAAAACGACTATGCTGTATCGCACTCTGAAGCGCATGATCGAGCGCGGCCAGACCAACGGCCTTGAGGAAAAGATCGACATTTTCTTCGCAGCCGGCAAGCTGACCGAAAGCGAGTATCAGGAGCTCATCGCCATGCTCAAGGCAGAATGAACGCACCGGAGGATTGAGATGTGACTATTCAAGAGATTTTAGCCGGCGGGGGCGGTCTGCTCCTGATCCTTATGACCCTGGTGCAAATCGCCCCCGTCAAAATCAACCCCTGGTCAGCACTCGCTAAAGCCATTGGCAAGGCGATCAATGCTGACATTTCAAAGCGCCTCGACGAGATCGAGAAAAAGCTGGACTCACATATCAAAACGGATGATCAAGGCCGGGCCGATGACTGGCGGGCAGCGATCCTCCGCTTTAACAATGAGCTGCTTCGTCCGATCCGTCATACGAAGGAAGAATTCGTAGAGGTACTTGGGTATATCGACAAGTACGAGCATTATTGCGAAAAGAACCCTGAGTATCCAAACAGCCGAGCGGAAATTGCCATTGAGAACATTCGAGAGGTGTATAAGGTCCGGCTGAAGAAACGAGACTTCCTTCAGGACGAGGATAAGAAGGAGGTGGCGGCGCTGTGAGCAGGTGGGGCATCGGCCTTTCCGAGAAAATGAAAGCCTGCAAAGAAGCAGAACCGTTCACTGATATTTTGGAGGGGGGTGGGGGTGTTCCTGAAAAGGACCCCCCGTCTTCTTCCAAAGCAGGGTTCAAGGTCACCACGATGAAGATTATCGTGTGGGTCTGCATTCTCAACGGACTTGCATGGGTATGGTGCAGCTATATCCTTGCATTGCTCGGACGGGAGCAGATCGCAGAGGCCTTGTCACAGGTCGCGCTCAAGGAGATCATCGGCGTGGTGCTGATCTACGGTCTCAAGGCGCTGTTTGAAAACCTGAGCAAGAACAACTCATGGCCTGACAAGGGAAACTCTACTCCGCCCGAAGACGGGGCTGGATAACAGGAGGAAAAGAATATGGAGAGTGTACTGAACTGGTCTGTCATCATCAGCATCATTGGCGTGCTGGTGGTGCTGACGAACATTGTGGTACAGGTGCTCAAGAAAGTAACCTGGGACAAGCTGCCGACGAATGCTCTGGCGATGATCGTTTCGCTGGTGCTGACGCTCGGCGCTTTCTTTGCATATTGTTCCATCAAGGAGATCGCTGTTGTGTGGTATATGGTGTTTGCCGCGGTGGTCCTCGCGTTCATGGTGGCTTATGCGGCAATGTTCGGATTTGACAAGCTGAAAGAAGCGCTTTCGCAGATTCATAAGTAGTGATTAGAGGTCGAAAAAGGTGTAGGAGAGCCGGTTATTTCTTGACTACTCCTACACCTGTGGCCTAAAAGTGGCGTGGGGACTGGATTTGATGCTTCTATAATAAAAAACTGTTTTACATGAAAAAGCCTGTTTTAAATTTTATTTACCACTAACACAAAGGTAATTCGATCACTTGATTACTACTTACTATGACGTTTTCGTGTGTAAAAAAGAAAACGATCAAACATGAATGATAGGAGTGTTTGTTATGACAATGTCTGTACATACGTTTGAACTTAAAACGCAGCTTTCCAGTGAAGAAACCAAGGCTGTTCGTGATGCGCTTTATACCTACGCCAAGGGTAAGAAAAACATGTGTTATCCACAAAATAATCGTTTGTACTTCAACCGCTGGTGTGATGAAGGCGTGAGATTTTTCCTTGAAAGCAGCGCCTCTGTTCCCGGGAGTACCTTGCATCTCGTTGTAACGCCGGCGAAGGTTCTTGGCAGCAACGATGCCGCGGCACTGTTTGTGCCATCTACCGAGAGCGTAAATAAGATATACATTGCAATAGAAGAGATCCTAAGCTGGCTTACAATTGAGCGGTATAGTTACCAAATGCAGCTTAGCAGGCTGGACCTATGCAGAAACGTCGGCCTTCAAGATCAGCGGTATATAGATGCTTACATACGCCTTTTGAAAAAGGGTAGCTCCGCAACTGGTTGGAAAGTCCAGGCTTACCCGGAAGGCGACGAGCGGGATGCTCACTCGTTTCGAAGAATAAGCCGATACTATCAGGTTACTGTGTATGACAAGCTATATCAAATTAAACGTGAAGGCTATCACACAGACTATGATGGAACGAGACGTATACTGAGAGTGGAAGTTTCTATACTTCGTCCAGGAATACAGGAAGAGCTTAGCCGGTGCAAGGCTAATATAGATGATCGCTGGCCATATCAGCTCTTAGAGCTTGCGGCCAACGGGGTATCTACCATGCGCCGCGTTCTGCGCAGACTCGTATCGGATATGCCGTACTATACGCTGTCGGCAATAAGGGAATATCTTGGCACAACGGATATTTCAAACGCGAAACGGAAAAATCTGCTCGATTTTCTGGAGAAGATCAACCGATACGATCTGCTCGATAAAAAGAGAATCAAGGAGAAGTTTGAAAATGGCAAAAAGAGGCTAAAGCAACTGAAAAAGTTAGGAATCAACCCCGTTACGATCGAAGCCAGAGCTGGCATTCCCTATCTGCCGTCTCTGGAGCAGCTGATTGCTGCGGGGCTTTAGTATCCATAGTGGAATTTAAAGTTTAATTCTTACATCAACATTTTATCAGGGCAGCAAAAATTTTACTTCTGCCCAGCCGGATACCGGCATACTTTAATTATAGGAGGAATTTATGATGAATGACTCTACCTGCAAGAGCTACTTTAAAAGCGGCGAGAACTGCACCACCGTTCAGACCTACACAAATGTTTGGATTCAGCTGATCAATCAGCTGGAACGCTCCAAAGTGATCCTGTCCGGTGCCAGATAACTGAATATCGGTGCAATACATAAACCCGCTTTCATCGCGCTCAAGCTGTGATGAAAGCGGGGCTTTTTATATGTTGATTCATATTGATTGGAGGCAGAGCAAATGGAAAAGGTTGCGATTTATTGCCGCCTGTCTGAAGAAGACCGCAACAAGAAACAGGAAACGGATGACAGCAACAGCATCCAAAATCAAAAAGCTATGCTGCTGGAATATGCCATACAGCAAGGCTGGGATGTATACAGTATTTACAGTGATGACAACTACACTGGCGCGGACCGAAACCGGCCGGAATTCAAGCGCTTGTTGGAAGATGCCGAGGAGCATCGATTTGATATTATCCTTTGTAAGAGTCAGTCGCGTTTTACCCGTGAACTGGAGCTGGTGGAAAAGTATATCAACGGACTTTTTGCTGTTTGGGGGATTCGTTTTGTTAGTCTAATAGACAACGCGGATACAGCAAACAAGGGCAATAAGAAAATCCGTCAGGTCAATGGCATGATCAATGAATGGTATCTGGAGGATATGTCTGAAAATATCCGTGCCGTTCTCACCAATCGCCGCAAAAACGGCTTTCATATCGGCGCTTTTGCGCTCTACGGCTACCAGAAAGATCCGGAGCAAAAGGGACACCTCATCATAGATGAAGAGGCAGCCGCAATTGTGCGGGAGGTGTTCACCCTCTTTTCGCAAGGGTATGGAAAAACTGCCATTGCCCGGATGCTCAATGAGCGTGACGTACCGAATCCCACAGAATACAAGCGGCAGCACGGTCTGCGGTATCAGCAGCCAAAGTGCAGGAACAGCACACTTTGGAAGTATTTTGCCATTTCCGATATGCTGACCAATGAAATTTACATAGGAAATATGGTGCAGGGCAAGTATGGCAGCGTTTCCTATAAAACCAAGCAGAATAAACCCCGTCCCAAGGATGACTGGTATCGTGTGGAAGGAACCCATGAGGCCATCATCGACCGAGATTTGTGGGATCGGGTGCAGTCGATTATTGCCTCCCGCGCAAAACCTTTTGATGTGGGGACTGTTGGCCTGTTTGCCCGCAAGGTACGCTGTGCCAACTGCGGCTATACGATGCGTTCATCCAAAAATCGCGGTAAGCATTATCTGCAATGCTCCAACCGGCATGTGGCAAAGGACGCCTGTATTGGGTCTTTCATTGCGGTTGATAAATTGGAAAAAATCGTGATCCAGGAGTTGAATACCCTCTCACAGCGGTATCTTGATCAGGACGAATTGGAACGCAGCGTAGAGTTCAACCAGAATTTAGAGCAGCAAAAAGAGGCCTGTCAGAAGGCCAAGGCAAAACTCCAAAAGCAATTGGAAGATAACAGCAATTATTTGCTTGCGCTCTATAAGGATAAAGTAAAAGGTCTTGTCGGTGAAAAGGACTATTTTACTATGGCAAATGACTTTTCCAAAGAGCGGGAACGCACAGAATATCAGATCAAGGAAGCTGACCGCCATTTGGAAGAATTGGAGGCCCAGATGCTTGCCGGAGATCAGCGAAAAGAGATCATCCAACGCTACACCCATGTGGAACACCTGACCCGTGAGATGGTGGAAATTTTGATTGACTATATCACCGTTGGCAAACGAGTTCCCGGAACGCAGGACGTTCCCATTGAAATTTATTGGAATTTCTGAAAAGAAAACAGTAAGCAAGCAGAGTGCTTGCTTACTGTTTTTCCATCATTTCTCCGTTTCCTCGATTCGCGCCTTGACCTTCTCTGCATTCTCTGACGGCACCTTGCATCCGTTTAGCAGTTTCTGGTAGAACGCTTTGACATCCATATCACCCAGGATATAGAACACTTGACTATTGTTCACTGCGATAGTAAAGAGGCTTTCTGTTTCGTCTTTCGTCCATACTGTGATCTGCCGCATTTTTTCAATGACGGCATGTGTGGTGGCAAAGCTGCGGCTGTTCTCCAGCTTGATAAGCAGATCAACCTTTTCGCGTTCGGTTTCATTCGTCTGCTTGTCTGCATCGGTCTGCTCTCTCTTATAAGCATAGAACCGGGATTCCAGAGCTTCATTTTCCGCCGTACGGTCAATGATCGCCTTGAGCAGGATATCAAGCTCCTTACCCTCAGAATAATCCGCAGGGGCATAATACTTGATACGATTTTCCCGCATCATCTTGTAGACCTTGGTTTTGTCCTTGGTATCCGCGTTGTAGACACCGATGGAATATCCACCGTTGACATTGACCAGCTTCATGCAGGGAACGTCTGTATCGCTGTCCCCAATATAGACCATATTGCGGAACGGGACACGCATCTCATCCGGTGCAAAAGAATCATTTACACCGGGGTCATTGATATCCAAAACGCCCTTTTCGATACGGAATAGGAACTGTGTCTTATTCGTGTAGTTGACTACTTGGGCCGGCCAAATCGCTACGCCTTTTTCATTGTAGAAAAATGAACTGGCATATATCTTCTTGAATTCACCGGCAACATCGGTTCCCTCGATCATCTCCTTCAGCCCGGAAGAAATGATATAATGTTCGACAAGTACGCCGTGTTCTTCTCCATATGTACAAATTCGCTTGAACCAATCCTTGACACCAGGGAAAAGCGCTACCTCTTTTCCGCATTTCATTAGTTCTCCACGAGTAAAGAGTTTCTTCCCTTCCGCTGCCTGCTGCATCATCAACATATAGGCGAGGTTTTGATCCATGTCATTGCCGCTGGCTAATCCGTTTGACTGCTTCCAAAACTCCCCTACATCGTATCCGACCGACTGAATAAAGCCCTGTGCCTGCATATCGTCCGGTGACAGCGTTTTATCAAAGTCATAGCAAATTGCCAGTACAGGCTTTTCCTCTTTGCGCTCTCTTTTGTACTCAGTACTCATGGAAACCCTCCCTTATAATTGATTATCCGTTAGATCCTGTCAAAGTGGTTGACAAGTCCCCAACATTTGTTTATTATAGCACAAAAATGGGAAAAATAAAAGATTTTATTCAGACACAATCCAACATTTGAAATGTTGTTCTTACGCCATCGCAGCAGAGCAGAAAGCGCGCGTGACGTACGACAATATCCTGCGCCTTTCCGACGATCCGGACGTGAGCGACGTCATCAAGTTCCTGCGTGCGCGCGAGATCGTACACTTCCAGCGCTTCGGCGAAGGCCTGCGCCTCGCCAAGGACCGCCTGGACGAGAAAAACGTCTACTACGTAAACCCGAGCTTTGATCAGTAAAATAGAAAAATGAAAGGAAGTCTCTGCCGACCGGCAGAGACTTCCTTTTTGTGGAGGGATACGGTAACGAAAACCCGGGAGCGTTTCAATCCACGCGCCCCCTGCGGGG
>ENA-OPCZ01000768-OPCZ01000768.1-human-gut-metagenome-genome-assembly--contig:-NODE-768-length-18887-cov-3.348609_pt1 | contig 18887 bp, 19 predicted proteins | sample MGYA00241566_ERZ501483 | MGnify/ENA primary metagenome ERZ501483 (study PRJEB25962, sample SAMEA1965191) | human gut metagenome | biome: human gut; feature: human-associated habitat; material: faeces... | reverse complement strand
TATATAGGGTAATATAATTTGCAGTCATCAGATGGGTAGAGTTTGCGGTTTAACAGTAACAAATAATATCATAATCTCTGCATTATTATCGTTTAGAGGATGTGAGAATTATGTTAAAATGTACACAAGTAGGTGAGATTTATGGATGAAAGAAGTAAGAAGTCACTTTATATCATTATTTGGCTTATTGTTGCAACACTATTAGGAACAGTTTATACAAGCTATCTAACACCACAAAAGACACATCTTGTCTTTGGGGCAACTTATATGACTATGAACAACCCTTTCTATGAAGTGGTTAATAACGAATTAAGAAAAGAAATAGAACAAAATGGGGATGAACTTATTGTACGTAATCCTGAACTTGATACAGATAAACAGAATGAACAGATAGAGGAATTTGTATCAAAGAAGGTGGATGGTATTTTTGTGAATCCTATTGATTCAAAGAAACTGTCTTCTTTAGATTCTGCAAGAAAAGCAGGAATTCCAGTGATTGCGATAGATGCGTCTGTAGATAATACAGATTTGATTGATTGTGTTATTGAATCTGACAATTATAATGCAGGTGTTTTATGTGCTCAAAATATGATGAAAAGAATGCAATCAGCCAATATTGTCTTATTAAAACATTCTACTGTCGAATCAGCAGCTTCAAGAATACAGGGATTTGTAGATACTATTAAAGATTATCCACAATATCAAATTATAGACTCTGCAGAATGTGAAGGACAATTAGAACGTGCGATGCCTTTAATGCAGACAGTATTAAAAAAGCATTCAAATGTTGATGTTGTGATGGCTTTAAATGATCCTTCAGCATTAGGTGCACTCGCAGCCATAGAATCATTAAATCGTCAAGATATTATTGTCTATGGAGTAGATGGCACACCAGATTTAAAATCACTTATTAAACAGAGTCCTCTTATTGCAGGTACAGCTGCACAATCTCCACTTATGTTTGGAAAACTCTCTGCAAAGAAGATGTATGATATTCTTCAAAGAAAAGATATTCCAAAAATTATTGAAGTACCTGTCACAATGATTACTAAAGACAATATCGACTCCTATAGTGTAAAGGGGTGGCAATAATGTTGAAAAGTATTAGCTTAAAAAGAATCCGTACATTTATGATGTCTTGGAATTTCTTTATGATCACATGTTACGCAATGATATTTATGTTCAGTACAAACTATATTATTGCGAATAATCTTTCTAGAGACTTTCTAAGTTCTTTAAACTATATCCCAGAAGACCCAGGTTTGATCTTCTTTGAAACATTAATTCTTTTTAGCTGTGTTATTGTATTAATGAATTTCTTTGATCATCGTGTTAAAGAATATCCTTTTGAGAATCTTCTCTTTCTTTCTATAGAAACAATTCTAGGATTTTTCATAATGAAATCTCTTTATTTTAGCTATAATGGTATTATCTATTTAATATTCTGTGATGCATTATTTAGATTTAAAGAGAATAAATATGTCAAATGGCTGACAATTCCTTTAAGTTTACTTCTTATAATATCTAACTATGATTTCTTTAATACATTATTTCCTCTTGTAAATGCGGATGCTTATTTCGAAGTTTATACAAGTACGACTAGAGGTTTATTGCAGGTAGGTATTAACTTCTTAGATATTATTAATCTTCTTTTCTTTATTCTCTTCTTAATGATTTATATTGCGAATGAAGTACAGGAAAATGAACGTATGACTCAGGAATTAATCATGGTACATCAAGTCAATCATGAATTAGAGAATTATGCGGCAGTGAGTGAAAAGATTGCGGAAGATAAAGAAAGAAAAAGACTTGCTCGTGAAATCCATGATACTTTAGGCCATGTCTTAACAGGTATTGCAGCAGGTGTAGATGCCTGCATTGCGATGATTGATATCAATCCAGAAGCAACCAAGAAACAATTAATGGTCATTAGTAAAGTAGTCAGACAAGGAATTGTGGATGTGCGTAACTCTTTAAATAAATTACGTCCTGGTGCTCTTGAACAGCATGGCTTTAAAGGGGCTATAGAGAATATGATTGAAGAATTCACAAGTGTCAGTGACCTCACAATTTCTCTAGATTATCGTTTAGATAAAGTAGATTTTGAAAATACTAAAGAAGATATCTTATTTAGAGTGATTCAGGAAAGTGTTACGAATGCAGTAAGACATGGTGATGCAACGCATATTGATATTTCATTATATATAGAAGATAATAGTTTATATCTAAAGATTCAGGATAATGGACAGGGATGTGAAGAGATTCATTATGGTTTTGGATTAAAACAGATGAAAGAACGTTTAGGTATGATTAATGGGAAGGTCGCTTATGATGGTCATCATGGCTTCTTAACTATTGTCACTATACCTTTGCAGGAGGGAGAACTATATGATTAAGGTAATGATTGCAGATGATCAGGAACTGATTAGAGAATCATTAAAGATAGTATTAAGTACACATGTTGATATTGATGTGGTAGATACTGCATCAGATGGTTTTGAAGTATTAAAATGTTTAGAAAAGTATGTTGTTGATGTTATTTTAATGGATATTCGTATGCCAGGTATGGATGGTGTTATGGCTACTAAGGAAGTGAAGGCGAAATATCCTAATACAAAGATTATTATATTGACTACTTTTGATGATGATGACTTTGTTTTTAGTGCTTTGCGTTATGGTGCGAGTGGTTATTTATTAAAAGGTGTATCAATGGATGAACTCTATAAAGCGATTGTGACAGTCAATACCGGAGGGGCAATGATTAATCCTGATATTGCGACAAAAGTCTTTAGTATGTTCTCTAAGATGCAGCAGAATAACTATACTATTAAAGTAGATGAAAAAGATGTAGAAACATTAAGTAAACCAGAATGGAAGGTTATACAGCATGTAGGATATGGCTTATCTAATAAAGAAATAGCCCAGAAACTTTTCTTATCAGAAGGAACAGTCAGAAACTATTTAAGCTCTATACTCTCTAAATTAAACTTAAGAGACCGTACTCAACTTGCGATATGGGCAGTAGAGAGTGGTTTACTCACAAAGGCGATTGACGATGAATAGGGTTAAAATTGTATTAAGTATTGTAGTATTATCACTTTTCTTTATGATAGTGGTTAAATATCCTAATACCATTACTTTAGAACTAGGTGTTTTTTCTGGAAGTAACTTGGGTGTACCAAGTGGTGAAAGCTATAAGATTATTGATGGGGCTATAGAAAGATTTGAAAAGAAATATCCTGGAATAAAAGTAGAGTATGAGAATGGTATTATGAAGAGTGATTACTCTTCATGGCTTTCTGATAAGATTGTGAGAGGGAAGGAACCGGATGTCTTTATGGTTCTTGATGATGATTTTAATACATTAAGTTCTATTGGGGCACTGGCAAATATCGATACATATATCAATCATGATCAGACATTTAGTTCAAAAGATTATTATTCAAGTGTTTTAAAGGCAGGTACCTATTCTAAGCACCAATATGCATTACCTTATGAATGTAATCCTACACTCATGTTTGTGAATAAAACACTCTTAGAAGAATGTCATATTGATATGCCTGATAATGATTGGACCTTGGAAGATTTCTATACAATATGCAAGAAAGTAAGTGAGTATTCTAATAACTATTATGGCTGTTATGATTATAAATGGCTTGATTCTATCTATGGATATGGAACACAGGTATTTAATGAAACAGGAACAAAATGTTTCCTTGAGCAAAGTGCTGTGAGAAATGCATTAGAATTCTATCGAAAACTTAATAATCTTAACAAGGGACATAGTGTCACTTCTGAAGAATTTGATAAAGGCTTAGTGGCTTTTTCACCACTCTCTTTATCAGTCTATCGTACTTATAAACCTTATCCATGGCGTATTAAGAAGTATTCTACATTTGAATGGGATTGCCTTAAAATGCCAACAGTAAGCAAAGATAAAGGTAGTACACAGGTTTCTACATTACTTATGGGGATGAGTAGTAAATCTTATCATAAATCACAAGCCTGGGATTTACTGAAAGAACTATGTAATGATACGAAGACTCAGCAGTCTTTAACACACTATTCTCAAGGTATTTCACCTTTAAAGAAGGTCGCACAATCTCAGACTATTATTGATATGTTAGATGAAGAATCAGGAGATAGTCAGATGAGTATGTCTTTATTGAATCAAGCACTTCTTGTTGCCTGTAATAGAGAGAAGTTTAAGAAATATGATTCAGCAATGACAATGATTGATAACGGCATTGCTAAGATTGTTCATTCAAGTGATGACTTTGATCTTTCTTTAATAGAATTACAAAAAGAAGTAAACAAATATCTCAATGATTAGAGTGGTTTAACCACTCTTTTTTTTATGTGACAAATGTCATATTAAAGATATGACTTTAGACAGATGGATTGAAAGCGTTTGAATGCTAGAATGTACTCACAGGAGGAGAAGAAAGATGAAATATGTAGTACTTGTAAGCCATGGTGAGTTTGCAAAGGGATTAGCCAATGCACTTAGCATGTTAGCTGGAGAAAAGAAAGAAGTCATTGCAGTTGGATTAGAGAATGGTAAAACTGCTGATGAATTCGCTGAAGTATTTAAGGAAGCAGTAAGTCCTATTACTGGAGAAGATGAAATCATTCTTCTTGGTGATTTAATTGGTGGATCACCATTAACTACTGCACTCAATGTAATCAATGAAAAAGGTTTAACAGATAATACAGTTGTCCTTGGTGGTATGAACCTTCCACTTGCATTAACTACAGTATTAATGAAGGATAACATGGATAAGGAAATGCTTCCTCAGGCAGTACTTGGTGAAGCACATGAAGCATTAAAAGAATTTAAACTTGCATCAGATGATGACGAAGAAGACGACATTTAAGGAGGAAAATAAATATGTCAGTTTCATTTATTCGTATTGATGACCGTATGATTCATGGTCAGACTTGTACTCGCTGGGCTAGAGAATATCCTTGTGATGGTTTAGTAGCAGTTAATGATAAAGCAGCAGGTAACAGCGTATTAAAGGCTGCTTATAAAGCTGCAAGTGGTAAAAAGACATTTGTCTGGACACTTGATGCTTTCGCTAAGAAATCTCAGAAGGTATTAGACTCTGATACTCAGTATTTCTTAATCACTAAGAACCCTGTTGATATGGCTACAATCCTATTGATATGAAAAAAATTCTTGTTGATCAAGGATTTGATTGTGGTATTAAAACAGTTATTGTTGGTCCTTGTAATGACCGTGAAGGCGCTGTAAAGCTTGGTAATAATCAGTCTATTACTCAGGAAGAAGCAGATGCATTCGAAAGAATTTCTAAAGCAGGTTATAAAATCAAATTTGCCTTACTACCAGATGTCTCAATCGGTACATGGGATGATTTCAAAGGTAAATTCGGTTATTAACAAATATTATATTTAAGGGAGAAAAAAATTATGGAAATTAGTTGGTTTCAAGCCGCTATTCTTGGTTTATTTGCTTGTTTATCAAGTATGCCAGGTTTAGGTGGTACATCAATTGGTAACTACACTTTAGGTAGACCTTTAATTGGTGGTTTAGTTTGTGGTCTTGTTTTAGGCGATTTAAAGACAGGTATTCTTGTTGGTATCGCTATGCAGTTAGTTTATATCGCATTAGTTACTCCTGGTGGAACAGTATCTGCAGACGTTCGTGCTGTCAGCTACATTGGTATCCCACTAGCAATGATTGCGGTTCATTCTTATGGTTTGAATCCTGCTTCAAGAGAAGCTCAGGGTCTTGCTACTTCATTCGGTTCAATGGTTGGTACATTAGGTACAGTATTATTCTATGGAACAGCTACTATCAACTTAGCATGGCAGCATATTGGCTGGACTGCAGTTGAAAAAGGTGATTTTAAGAAATTATACACAGTTGACTGGGTACTTCCTTGGATTTCACATATCATTTGTTCATTCATTCCAACATTAATCATGTGTAAAATGGGTGCACCAATGGTTGACTTAATCAAGACTTACTTACCAATGGATGGTCTTGCTATGAAGACATTATTCACTGTTGGTTCATTATTACCATGTGTCGGAATTGCTATCTTATTAAAACAGATTGTAACTAAAGCAGTAGATTTCATCCCATTCTTCTTTGGTTTCACTTTAGCTGCTTCACTTGGCATTAACTTAGTATCTGCAACATTAGTTGCTGCATTATTCGCTTTAATCAATTACAAAATCAAAATGCTTTCTTTATCAAAACCAGCTGTTGTTGCTGCAGATGATTTAGATGATGATGACGAGGAGGATATCTAAAATGGAAAAAAAGATTTCAAAGAAAACTCTATCAAAATCATTCCATCATTGGTACTATGGTAACCTTACATGTTTCTCACAGGAACATATGCAGACTTTTGGTTATTTAACATCAATGTTACCAATTATCGAAGAGTTATATGACAAAAAAGAAGATCAGGCAAAAGCTTTAAAAACATATACAGCTTTCTTTAACACTGAACCTCAGTTAGGTACTGTTATCGTTGGTGTTACTGCTGGTCTTGAAGAAGCACGTGCAAACGGTGCTCAGGATGTAGATGACGAAACAATCAATGGTTTACGTGCTGGTTTAATGGGTCCAATCGCTGGTATTGGTGACTCATTAGTAGTAGGTACTGTTATTCCTATCTTATTAGGTATCGCTTTAGGTATGAGTACTGGAGGTTCTCCTCTTGGTGCTATCTTCTATATCATCGTATGGAACTTATTCGCATACTTTGGAATGAAGTTCTTATACTTCAAAGGTTATGAACTTGGTGGTAAAGCCGTAGACTTCTTAGTAGGTCCTCAGGGTGAAGCACTAAGAGAATCTATCACAATGCTTGGTGGTATCGTTATTGGTGCTGTTGCAGCTACTTGGGTAAGTATTAAAACTTCATTCACAATGACTGCAGCTGGTGCAACTAAGCCTTTCTTAGAATTACAGAAAACATTAGATGGTGTATATCCTGGATTCTTAACAGCAGCATTCGTTATTCTTTGCTGGTATCTATTAGCTAAGAAGAAAATGTCTCCTATCAAAGTAATGTTATTACTTGTAGTTGTTGCTTTCGTAGGTGTTGTTATTGGATTCTTCAACCCTGGATTAAAATACTAATACAAAGGAGCGTTCTATCATGAATAAAGAGCTTAAATTACATTATGTAGAAGAAGTAAAATATCAAACTAAGATGCTTAACAACTTAAAGAGATGGCTAAAGTGTTCAATCATTTTTTCCTCATTATTCCTTGCGTTCATTTTATTTGGACCTACATCTCTCATAACAAGAATCGTAGGTATTGTTGGTATGATACTTTGTGTAATCATATCTGTGATCATTGGGCTTGGAATTAGAAATGGTAGAAACAACGTCAATAAGATATTAGATTTAATTCAATAATCCTATCAACTTATAAATTTAATTATATGAGCATCACCGATTGTGATGCTCATTTTTTTTGGAGGTAACAATATGTATCAATGTATATTAAGTGATATTGATGGCACATTACTTACAGATGACCATCATATGAGTCCTAAAACAAGAGACGCTATTAAATCTTTAGATATTCCTTTCTTACCTGTTTCTGCAAGAAGTCCAGAAGGTATATATCCAATACTGAAAGAGAATGATATTGTTTGTCCAATGATCTGTTTTAGTGGAGGACTCATCTTAGATGAAAAGGGACAGGTATTATATGAAAATGGGATGAACTATAAACAGACAGAAGAAGTCATTACTTTTATTAAAGAAAAGGAGTTTGATTGTACTATTAATATTTATGCATTACATGATTGGTTAGTAGAGGATAAAGATGATCCTCGTGTATTAAGAGAAGAACGTATAGTCAAAGCAGAAGCACAGAAAGGCACACTTTCTTCTTTAGATCCTTCTAGAAAAATACATAAGCTATTATGTATGTGTAATCCGCTTTATACAAAAGAGATAGAAAAAAGCTTAAAAGAAAGATTTCCTCATTGTTCTATTGCTTGCTCTTCAGATATCTTAATAGAAATCATGAATGAAGGAGTCACTAAAGCAGATGCTATTAATCATCTATGTGATTATTATTCTATTAATAAACAGGATATTGTCGCTTTTGGTGATAACTATAATGATAAAGAGATGTTAGAGAGTGTAGGAATGGGTATTGCGATGGGAAATGCGCCTGATGATATTAAAAATATCGCAAAAGACGTAACAAGTACCAATAATCAAGATGGCATTTTCAAAGCCCTACAAAAATTAAATATTATATAGAAGAATTCTCTGGTTAGATGTAGTATAATGTAAGCAATTACGGAGGAATAATATATGAAAAGATTATTGAATTGTACAACAAGTGAAATGCTTGCAATGAATGGAGAAGAATTAAAACAGTCTATTCTTGCATGTGAAGGAAGAACTGTCATGACTGAAACAGTAGTGGCTATTCCACCATTATTAGGAGACTTAACGAATGCAGAACTCGCTGTTTCTTTTGGTAGTGATATGGTTCTTTTAAACGTATTTGATTGCAATAATCCAGTGATCAATGGTTTACCAGAATGTGATGAACCAGTTAAGAAGTTACAGGAATTAATTGGTAGACCAGTAGGATGTAACCTTGAACCAGTAGACTTAGATGCTGATATGCTTGAAGAAAGACAGACAATTGCATCTGGTAGACAGGCAACTGCAGAAACATTTAAGAAAGCACAGGAATTAGGATTCAACTTCATCTGTTTAACAGGTAACCCAGGTGTTGGTGTATCTAATCATTCAATTGCAGTTGCAATTAAAGAAGCTAAGAAATATTTTAAGGGCTTAATTATTGCTGGTAAGATGCATGGTGCAGGTGTTAATGAACCAGTTGTAGATTTAGAAGCTATTAAGGAATTCATTGATGCAGGTGCTGATGTGATCTTAATGCCAGCTGTAAATACAGTACCAGGATTATCTGAAGCAACAGTGACTAAAGCATGTGAATATATTCATGCACATAACGCTTTAGCACTATCTGCAATCGGTACAAGCCAGGAAGGTGCAGATACTGAAACAGTCAGAGAAATCGCGATTGTGAATAAAAGATGTGGTGTAGACATTCAGCATATCGGTGATGCTGGATGGTGTGGTATGGCTTTACCTGAAAATATCATGACGTTAAGCGTTGCCATTAGAGGAAAAAGATGGACATACCATAAAATTGCTTCATCTGTAAACAGATAATTGGTAAGAATAGTATTTTTGATTGTATATAAATATTTAATTGTGCTATAATTCGTCGTAGGAGGATGATAATTAATGGATAAATTAACAATTAGAGATATTGATGTCGCAGGCAAGACAGTTCTTGTACGTGTAGATTTCAATGTACCAAGAGACAAAGACACAGGAGAAATTACAGACGATAACAGAGTTGTTGCTGCATTACCAACAATCAACTACTTATTAGATCACAACCCAAAGGCTGTTGTACTTTTCTCTCACTTAGGTAAGATCAAGAAGGAAGAAGACAAAGCTAAGAACGATATGGCTGTTGTTGCTCCTAAACTTGCTGAATTATTAGGAAGAGATGTTAAGTTCGTAAACGCTACTCGCGGTGCTGAACTTGAAGAAGCAGTTAAGAACGCTGAAAACGGACAGGTTATCTTAGTTCAGAACACTCGTTATGAAGCTGGTGAAACTAAGAACGATCCTGAATTAGGTGCTTACTGGGCATCACTTGGTGATGTATTCGTAGAAGATGCATTCGGTTCAGTTCATAGAGCTCATGCTTCAACTGTAGGAATCGCTGCTCACTTACCAGCAGTTGCAGGTTTCTTAGTAGAAAAGGAAATCGCTTATATTGGTAAGGCTGTATCTGATCCAGAAAGACCTTTAGTAGCTATCTTAGGTGGTTCTAAAGTATCTTCTAAGATCGGTGTAATCGAAAACTTATTAAACATTGCTGATAAGATCATTATCGGTGGTGGTATGTGCTATACTTTCGCTAAAGCTCAGGGACATACAGTTGGTTCTTCATTAGTTGAAGAAGATAAGGTAGACTTAGCTAAGTCATTCATCGAAAAGGGTGGAGATAAGTTAATCCTTCCAATCGACTCTGTAGTAAGCAGTAAGTTTGGTGAAGATGGAGATATCAAGGTTGTTGGTGAAGATGTACCTGAAGGATACATGGGTCTTGATATTGGTCCTAAGACTGTTGAATTATTCGCTAAAGAACTTGAAGGTGCTAAGACAGTTATCTGGAATGGCCCTATGGGTGTATTCGAAATGCCTAAGTTCGCAGAAGGTACTAAAGCTGTATGTAGCATGTTAGCTAACCTTAAGGGTGCTAACACTATCATCGGTGGTGGTGACTCTGCAGCTGCTGTTAAGCAGTTAGGATTCGCTGATAAGGTATCTCATATTTCTACTGGTGGAGGAGCATCATTAGAATATATGGAAGGTAAAGTATTACCAGGTATCGCTGCTATCAACGATAAATAATTTTTCGAGGAGATATAATTTAAAATGAGAAAACCAATTATTGTAGGAAACTGGAAAATGAACCATGGCATCGCAGAAACAAAGGAATTTGTTGCTGCTGTTGATGGTAAAGTAACTGATAAAGCTGATTGGGGTATTGCTACTCCTTTCTTAGATTTAGCAACTGCTAAAGAAGGCGCAAAGAACTTAATCGTTGCTGCTGAAAACTGCCATTTCAAAGACAGTGGTGCTTATACTGGTGAAGTAAGCGTTGGAATGTTAAAAGAAATCGGTGTTGAATGGGTTATCTTAGGACATTCTGAAAGAAGACAGTACTTCGGTGAAACTGATGAAACTGTTAACTTAAAGATGCTTCAGGTATTAAACAACGGTATGACTCCAATCGTTTGTGTTGGTGAATCTTTAGAAGAATATGAAGCTGGAAAGACTCATGATGTAGTTAAGACTCAGGTTGTTGCTGCATTCAAGGATGTTACAGCTGAAGCTGCTGAAAGAGTAGTTATCGCTTATGAACCAATCTGGGCTATCGGAACTGGTAAGACTGCAACTAATGAAATCGCAGAAGACGTTTGTGGTTACATTAGAGGTGTAGTTGCTGAACTTTATGGTCAGGACGTTGCTGAAAAAGTAAGAATTCAGTACGGAGGATCTGTAAAGCCTGCTACATTAAAAGCTTTACTTGAACAGCCAAACATCGATGGTGCTTTAGTTGGTGGAGCATCATTACAGGTTGAATCATACGTAGCTATGATCGAAGCTTTAAACGACTAATTATTTAAGAGATGATTCCTTTGGAATCATCTTTTTTTGTGTATGAAACACAAATGAGTGGTATACTATAACTAACTCATTGAAAGGAGTAGCACTATGGCAGAAACAATGAAAGAACGTAAAGATATGGATCCACAATATATGTGGGACCTCTCAACACTTTTTAAAAATGATGAAGAATGGAATAACGCATTACCTGAACTTGACGAAATGATTAAGAATTTAGTCAAATATCAAGGTAAACTCAATAATGCGAAAACAATCAGAGAATTCTTTGATTTTGATACACATTTAGGTAGAAAGTTATCTGATTTCTATTGTTATGCATCACTTAGAAATTGTGAAGATACAAGAGATAGTGACGCACAGGCAATGGAAGCAAAAGCGTATCAGGTCTATACAGCTTACGCAACAGCAATCAGCTATGCTGAACCAGAAATCCTATCACTTGATGAAGATGTTTTAGAATCAATTGTACATTCAGAAGACTTAAAGCCTTATGCATTCAATATGCAGAAGTTATTAGATCAGAAACCTCATGTATTAAGCGCAAAAGAAGAAGCACTTCTTGCCGCCTTTACAGAAACATTAGGGGCTCCTAGTAAGATTTCTGAAAGCTTACAGGATGCAGATATGACATTTGAATCAGTGACTGATTCAAATGGAGAAGTCCATGAACTCAACCAGTCTAACTATATTCTTTTACAGATGAGTGAAGACCGTACACTTAGATTAAATGCCTTTAAATCTTTCTATAAAGGATTCAAGGAACATATTAATACCTTTGCCTCTACATATAATGCATGTATTAAAGAAGCAGTGGCAGAAGCACAGGTGAGACATTATGAGTCTTCACGTGCAATGAGCATGGCTTATGAACATGTACCTGGAGTAGTGTATGATAGTTTAGTAGATACAGTAAGAAAGTTCATGCCTGAAATGTATCGTTATGTACGTTTAAGAAAACAGATGCTTGGTTTAGATGAACTACACTATTATGATGTCTATACACCATTAATTGCAGGTTCTTCTAAATCATATACTTATGAAGAAGCACAGCAGATGGTATTAGATGCAGTCACACCACTTGGTGAAGACTATGTCAATAGAGTAAAACAGGCTTATAAGGATAGATGGATTGATGTTTATCCTAATAATGGTAAACGTGGTGGAGCTTTCTCTAGTGGTACTTATGACTCTAATCCATACATTCTAACAAGCTTTACAGGTACATTAGATAGTGTCAGTACAATTGCCCATGAAATGGGTCATTCACAGCATACATGGCTTTCTAACCATACACAGACACCACAAAATGCAGACTATACACTCTTTGTGGCTGAAGTCGCTTCTACAGTCAATGAAAACTTACTTGTAGAACAGTTATTACAGAAGACAACTGAACCTAAAGAACGTTTGGCTTTATTAAACCATTATCTAGAAGGTTTCAAGGGAACAGTTTATCGTCAGACAATGTTTGCAGAATTTGAAAGAGATGCACATGCCATGGCTGAAAGAGGAGAAGCCATCACTGCAGCAAGCATGAATACATTATATAAGAACTTGATCAAAGATTATTTTGGTGAAGATCTCGTCATTGATGATGAAGTACAGTATGAATGGGCTAGAATTCCTCATTTCTATAGACCATTCTATGTATATAAGTATGCAACAAGTTATTGTGCAGCAGTTGCTTTAAGTGAAGCAATTCTTAATAATGAAGAAGGTGCTGTAAAGAAATACTTAGAATTCTTATCAATGGGTGGTAGTGCTTATCCATTAGATGAATTAAAGCATGCAGGTGTAGATTTTAGTACACCAGAACCTGTATCTAGAGCTTTAACTAAGTTTAGTCAGATTCTAGATGATGTAGAAGAAACATTAAAGAAGTTATAAGGCAACCCGAAAGGGTTGTTTTTCTTTTATCCAAAGATACTTCTATAAGCAAATATTTAAAATATTGCGAGTTGATTTTAATTTAATTTTAATTTTAAAGCCCTTTTTTTTAACCTATTTTAATTTTCGCAGCAGTAAAATATTTTTGTCCTAAGGATAAAGATATTATGAGTTTAATAGTGAGGAGGATATTTATGGTTGACATAATCATGTTATCTATTTTAGTTATTTCGTTTTTGCTTATGATCGGGTTTGTTAATTTGGTAGATAAAGAATTGAAAAGATAGAGGTGATTACAAATGCTTATCTTGATAGTAACTATTATATTGATTTCTTGTTATCTTATATATGCTTTAATAAATCCAGATAAATTTTAACATATATTATAAAGGGGATGGTGATATGAATACTATATCCAGCGATAATACAGAAAATGAAGAATACTTTTGTTTAAAAATGAAACAGCTTATTTGTTCTGATCAATTACAAGAAGCTTTTCAAAATATTTGTGATTTTATAGCTAAACATCCAGATTCTGCTATTCCTCATAATTTGTTAGGTATTATATATGAAAAAAAACGTAATCATGTTTTAGCAATGAAACATTTTAGGGTAGCCTGGTGTTTGGATCCAACTTATTTACCTGCTCAAGAAAATATGTCTAATTTTAGTAGTTTTGAACCAATGCATAGATTCTTTTATGAAAAATCAGAGTGTTCAAAAAGTACGAAAAAGTATGAAATTAAATATGATAGTAGACATATTGGACATGTTGTTGAAAAAAATCAATTGGTTTAAATGGAGGGGCATTTATGGTGCAGATAGTTTGTACATTATTATTATTTATCGTTATCATCTTTCCAATTGGAAATTATGTTTACCATATTTCTAGTGGTGAGAGAACATTTGCAGATCCAGTATTTGATAAGATGGATAATTGTATGTTTAAAGTATTAAAAATAGATACGTCAACAATGACTTGGAAAAAATATGCTGTGTCATTATTGATGGTTAATTTATGTTTGGTTTTCATTGGGTATTTAATTTTAAGAATTCAATCAATTGAATTCCTAAATCCTAATGGTATGAGTGGTATGGAAGAATCATTGTCTTTTAATACAATCATATCTTTTATGACTAATACGAATTTACAACATTATGCTGGAGAATCAGGATTATCGTATTTTTCTCAAATGTTTGTAATCATTATGATGATGTTTACTTCTGCTGCAACAGGTTTTTCTGCATGCGTTGCTATGGTGAGAGGCTTGTTAGGAAGAAATATGGGTAATTTCTATGTTGATTTTATCCGAATCATTAATCGATTTTTATTACCTTTATCAATGATTATTGGGTTATTTCTTGTTTGGCAAGGTGTACCACAAAACTTGAATTCAAATATTCAATTAACAACAATTGAAGGAAAATTTCAAGAAATTGCTTCTGGTCCTATAGCAGCATTAGAATCTATCAAACATTTAGGAACAAATGGTGGTGGATTTTTAGGTGCTAATTCAGCTACCCCTTTAGAAAATCCAACAATTCTTTCAAATATGATTGAGTTATTCTCAATGATGATTTTGCCAATATCTTCAATTATTGTTTTTGGCAGAATGGCATATGGTAAATATGAAGAATCAAAAGCAAATAAAGTTGTCTATACTTTATCAACTAATAAACCAAAGAAAATATGGATGGGCAAAGAAGGAAGAACAGTTTTTGTTGCTATGTCAATACTATTTGTTGTTGGTTTAGGAATCTGTTTTTATAGTGAATCACAAGGCAATCATGCAGTAGCGCAAGCAGGTATCACAGAAACTCTTGGTAATATGGAAGGGAAAGAAGTGAGATTTGGGGTTGCACAATCAGCTTTATTTACTACTGTAACAACATCTTTTACAACTGGGTCTATCAATAACATGCATGATACATTAACACCTTTAGGTGGATTAGTTCCATTATTACATATGATGTTGAATGTTGTGTTTGGTGGAGCTGGTGTTGGACTTATGAATATGTTAATTTATGCCATTATTGCTGTATTCATTTGTGGTTTGATGATTGGTAGAACACCTGAGTATCTTGGTAAAAAAATCGAAGGAAAAGAAATGAAACTTGCAGCTCTATGCATTATTATTCATCCATTATTAATTTTAGGATTCACTGCTTTAGCTTTGTCTATTCCTGAAGGAATTAATGGTATTACTAATCCAAGTTTTCATGGCTTGTCTCAGGTTTTATATGAGTTTGCTTCATCAGCAGCCAATAACGGATCAGGTTTTGAAGGCTTAGCAGATAACTCATTATTCTGGAATATGAGTTGTGGTATAGTTATGTTTTTAGCGCGATACTTACCTATGATCATTCAACTAGGTATTGCTGGTAGTTTGATGAATAAAATTGATGTGAATAAATCTACAGGCACTTTGGAAACAAATACTATATCATTTGCAATTATATTAGTGGTAGTTGTGTATATTTTCTCAGCACTAACGTTCTTACCTGCAATTGCATTAGGTCCAATTGCAGAGTGGTTGACATTATAGGAGGGATAAAAATGAGTGAAAATAAAAAAAATCAATTCATAACGAAAGATATCTTTTACTCTTCAATTAAAGGTTCTTTTACAAAGTTGTCTCCAAAATATATGATTAAAAATCCAGTTATGTTTGTAGTTGAAGTTGGATTTGTTTTATGTACAATACTAGTTTTTTTTCCTCATTTATTTCATGATAAAGGAAATAATTTAAGCTTATATAATGCAATCGTTGCACTTATTCTGTTTGTTACATTATTGTTCGCAAATTTTGCTGAGTCCGTTGCTGAAGGACGTGGGAAAGCACAGGCAGATACTTTAAAAAAGACAAAAAAAGACACAAAAGCACGATTGATTTTAGATGATGGATCTGAAAAAGAAATTTCTAGTAGTGAACTCAAAAAAGGAGATATTGTACTTGTTAAAGCGGGAGAATTAATTCCTGGTGATGGTGAAATTATAGATGGCATAGCAAGTGTTGATGAATCAGCAATAACTGGTGAATCAGCTCCTGTCACAAAAGAAGCAGGCGGAGATTTTGCATCCGTTACTGGAGGTACTACTGTTGTTTCTGACTGGATTAAAATAGAAATATCAACAGATCCAGGTCATTCCTTTTTGGATAAAATGATTTCTATGGTTGAAGGTGCTTCTAGAAAGAAAACTCCAAATGAGATTGCCTTAAATACTTTGTTAGTCTCTTTAACTATTATATTTTTAATAGTTATCGTTACATTGTATCCGATTGCTACATATTTAAAGGTTCAAATTTCTATTTCAACATTAGTCGCTTTAACAGTTTGTTTAATCCCAACTACAATTGGGGCATTACTTAGTGCAATTGGTATTGCAGGTATGGATCGTGTTACTAGATTTAATGTTATTGCATTATCTGGGAAGGCTGTAGAAGCATGTGGTGATGTAGATACCATGATTTTAGATAAAACAGGTACTATTACATTCGGAAATAGATTGGCAAGTGACTTTATTAATGTGGATGGTGTAAATCAAAAAGATCTTGTGAAATATGCATGTATTGCATCATTAAAAGATACAACACCTGAAGGAAAATCAACAGTAGAATTAGCTGAAAAGATGGGAGTCACTTTAAACGAAGATGATTATAAGAATGCAAAATTCATTGAATTTACAGCCAGCAGCAAAATGAGTGGTATTGATATTGAAGATGGTACAAAAATAAGAAAAGGTTCTGGCGAAGCTATTATCAATTATGTAAAAAATCAAAATGGGTTAATTCCTTCTGATTTAAATGAAAAAGTAGAAAAAATCTCAAAATTAGGAGGGACTCCGTTAGTAGTTTGTGTAAATAACAAGATTTTAGGTGTTATTTATTTAAAAGATACAGTAAAACCTGGATTACCAGAAAGATTTGACCGTTTACGTAAAATTGGCATTAAAACGATTATGTGTACAGGGGATAACCCTTTAACAGCTGCAACTATTGCTGCTGAAGCTGGTGTTGATGGTTATATTGCTGAATGTAAACCTGAAGATAAAATAGAGGCAATAAAAAAAGAACAAGCCTTAGGAAAAATTGTAGCTATGACTGGTGATGGAACAAATGATGCACCAGCTTTAGCTCAAGCAAATGTAGGAATAGCAATGAACAGTGGTACTACTGCGGCCAAAGAAGCTGCTAATATGGTGGATTTAGATTCAAATCCTACGAAAATACTAGAGGTAGTAGAAATTGGTAAACAATTATTAATTACAAGAGGATCATTAACTACATTTTCTATAGCAAATGATGTTGCTAAATATTTTGCAATTATTCCTGCAATTTTTACAATTGCTATTCCACAAATGAAAGTCTTAAACATTATGGGATTAGGTTCTCCATCAAGTGCGATTTTATCAGCATTGATATTTAATGCTATTATTATTCCTTGTTTAATCCCCTTAGCTATGAAGGGGGTTAAATATAAGCCTATGAGTGCATCTAAACTATTAGAAAGAAACATGATGATTTATGGTTTAGGAGGCGTTATTTGTCCATTTATTGGTATTAAGTTAATTGATATTCTTATTTCACCATTACTTGTTTTTTTAGGATTGTAGGAGGCTGTTTATGAAAAATATATTTAAACAAATAAAAACACCATTAAAACTATCACTTGCAATGTTTATAATCTGTGGTTTGCAACGGTGTACAAAGGGAACATAATAAAAAACTTAATAATGGACTGCCAATCTTACACAAAGTACCGCCCAAACGAGACTACGGGCGGTATTTTTGTATCATGGCGGAGAAAGGAGGAACTTCCCACGGGGGCTTGACTGAAAAGTTGAGCCCCTTTTTTCATGCCAAAAAACAGGAGGTAAATGCTTATGGCAGATGATAAAACCACAAAAACGCCGGAACAGCCGGTAACGGATAGCGGGCCGGGCAAGGAAACGCCTCCCGCTCCCCCAAAAGAGCCGGGGAAGGTTTCCGTTTCCCCGAAGCCGGAAAAAAAGACGGAACCAGAGGTAAAGAACCCACAGGTTTCTGTCTATAACTTCGCTGAAATTATGAAGGAAAAGAAAGTCGAGGAACGGGCGGCAGCTCCCGGCGTGGAAAAGCCTGACCCGGCAAAAGCGGAGAAACCGGAAAAGCAGCCGGAGGCTCCGAAAAAAGCAGAGGAAAAACCCAAAGAGCCGGAACAGCCGAAGCGCCGGGGCCGTCCCCCGAAAGCAAATAAGGACAAGGACGCAGCCCCGAAGTCCAAAGCTCCCGCACAGAAACCGGAAAAGGCGGTCAAAAAGGAACCGGAGAAAAAAACGGCTCCAACGATACAGGCCGCTCCCGCTCCGAAAGGACCCGAAAAGCCAAAGGATGCTCCACGCCGGGGCAAGGAGCAGATCGTCTATATCAAGCTGAACGAACTCCACGCCTTCAAGAACCATCCCTTTGAAGTCCGGGATGATGAAGAAATGCGGGCTATGGTGTCCAGCGTCAAGGACAAGGGCGTGACCCAGCCCGCTATCGTCCGTCCCCGTGAGGATGGCGGCTATGAGATCGTGTCCGGCCACCGCCGCCAGAAAGCCAGTGAGCTTGCCGGATATGCGGATATGCCCTGTATCGTCCGAAACCTGACAGATGATGAAGCCATCACACAGATGGTGGAGGACAATCTGAACCAGCGTGAAGAAATCCTCCCCAGTGAGCGGGCCAAAGCCTTGAAAATGCAGCTTGAAGCTATCAAGCACCA
>ENA-OPCZ01000753-OPCZ01000753.1-human-gut-metagenome-genome-assembly--contig:-NODE-753-length-19119-cov-3.003252_pt1 | contig 19119 bp, 15 predicted proteins | sample MGYA00241566_ERZ501483 | MGnify/ENA primary metagenome ERZ501483 (study PRJEB25962, sample SAMEA1965191) | human gut metagenome | biome: human gut; feature: human-associated habitat; material: faeces... | reverse complement strand
GTCCTTCGCACTCTGCTGAACTGTCTTGATTGCATTATTTTCTGGAATTGCTATAATTGTAAATGATAAATATATTATATCATGTTTTATGAGAAAAGTGATAAAATACAAAGAATTATAATATAAAATAAAAGATTTAGCAGTTAAAATAGCGTTTGAAAAATGCAGAATGTAAATGATAAATCAGTAGCAGGAGGATAATATGAAAGTAAAAGGCGTTAATCTTGGAAACTGGCTGGTACTGGAAAAATGGATGAGCCCTTCTCTTTTTGAAGGGACAACTGCAGAAGATGAATACTATCTTCCAACACAGCTTTCCAGGGAAGTGTATGAAGCAAGAATAAAAATTCACCGTTCTGAGTACATTACAGAACGGGATTTCACGAGAATCAAGTCAATGGGAATGGATGCAGTAAGAATTCCTGTTCCGTATTTTATTTTTGGAGACAGAGAACCGTTTATCGGATGCGTTGAGGAACTGGATAAGGCTTTTAACTGGGCAGAGAAATATGGACTGCAGATTCTCATTGATCTTCACACTGCACCGGACAGTCAGAATGGATTTGACAATGGTGGAATCAGTGGAGTCTGCAAATGGTCTCAGGAGCCGGACGAAGTGGAATTTGAACTGACAGTACTGGAAAGACTTGCAGAGAGATATGGAACAAGAAAAGGCTTATGGGGAATTGAAATTCTGAATGAGCCGATACTGGAGGACATGTGGGAGGCCATGAATGTTCCGAAACGTTATCCGGCAGCAGATCCGGAGAAAGCAAAAGGAACGAAACCGAATACAATGGAATTTATCCGCGGCTTTTATCTGGAAGCGTATGACAGAATCCGTAAATATATGCCAGAAGAGAAATATGTAGTATTTCATGATGCATTTCGCTTAAAAGCATGGAAAGATTTCATGCGGGAAGAGAAATACAAAAATGTTGTGCTGGATACTCATCAATATCTGATGATCGCAGAAATGAACGGATGTGAGCAGAACATTGATAATTATATAAAACATATTGAAATGTTAAAAAAAGATATTGCAGAAATGCAGCAATATTTCCCGGTTATCTGTGGAGAATGGTGCTTGTTCAATTCTCTGGCGGTTGGATGTGATACCAAAGGTGGACAGTCTGTTCTTAACGGTGTAGAAGGGATGAACCAGGAAACTGTAAGTGTGGAAGAAAAGAAAAAGATTTATAATGCAGTTGCCGAGGCTCAGCTTGATGCGTGGAATACGGGAAGCGGATATTTTTACTGGAGTTACAAACTTCTTACAGACACAGTAAATACTCCGGGCTGGATTGGATGGGACAGCTGGGATTTAGGAAGATGTATAGATTTCGGATGGTTTCCAACTGAGCAATGATCAGATCAAAAAGTTTTATAAAGAATAAGCAATGCAAGATAAGTGTAGCTGTCACATTAACGAAAAGTCAAAATTTTCTGGTGTGACAGCTTTTTTATCATGTGCAGTTTTAGGATGTTTATCAAATTCTTGTAGCAGATGAAGTAGATTTGTGATAATTTTGCCGGATCTGTGTTGGAGTGGTACCGAAATGTTCCTGAAACATTCTGCGGAATAATTTATAATTTGTAAATCCATGTCTCTCCAGAATCACATGTACCGGATCAGAAGTAGAAATCAGATCCCGGTAAATAAATGAAAGTCTGTATTCATTCTGATATTCCAGAAATGTAACTCCCATTCTCTTTTTGAAAAAACGACAGAAATATCCTGACTGCAGGTAAGCAATTTCTGAAATCTCTGTCAGAGAGATCGGACGCTGATAATTATCCGCAATATATTTCAGAACCAGATTCAGCCTGTCCAGGTCTTTTTTCTTCTGACTAAGGTCGCTTTGAAATACTTTTACACTGAAGTTATGATAAAGCTGAAAAAGCAGCTCAAAGATGAGACTGTTAAAACGCATGATAAAACCATCTGGTCGGATATCGTCAATAATCTGCATTTGTTCCAGTGTTGTGCGCAGCATATCAATTTTTGTTCTTTTAATAGGATCTGTGGTGGTGTGATCCCATACAAACAGAAGCTGCTGAATGTTCGGAATGTATTTTTCCATGAAATCAAGAGGAATCTGGAGTACGATTGCTTTATTTGGAGAAACACATTTTGTAGAGTGAGGCACATTGGCATTAATAAGGATACAGTCTTCCGGATAAATAGTAAAGTTTTTGGATTCTATAGTAACATCCAGAGAGCCCTCCTGCATATAAATAATTTCTACGGCTCTGTGCCAGTGAGTAGGAATATAACTTCCCGGATCAACAGAAGTATAGAATTTAACATTTGTTACAGCAGATACATCTATAATTTCATAAGAGATATCATTTCTTTTCATAGCTGGTTCCTCTTTTATTTCCTGAAATCGGATAATGTATTTTTCATTGGTGTGCAGTCAGGTGGATATTCGCGATTGAAACAGGGACTTACCTGACTCGGTTAAATAATGGAATGATTTATCATAACATATTGAGCAAAAAAACTGCAACAGGAGAATATTAACCTATATATTGGAAGTTATTAGACCTATGCTGTACAGATGATCTGTGCTAATATAATGGCATAAAGAAAAGACACCGTGGCCATGGGGGAACAGATAACGAAAAATCAGAAAAAGGAAGAGGTATCTGAAAAATGAATCAAAAGAGTAAATTGACCTTTGGAAAAATCTTTGAGCGTTTTTCCTATGGATGTGGTGATTTCGGATGTAACATTATTTATACTGCAATGTCTGCATTTCTGTTATTTTACTATACAGATTATGCGAATGTAAGTGCAATGGCAGTAGGAACGATTATGATGGTTTCCCGAATCTTTGATGGTGTCAGTGATATCATTATGGGTGTGATCGTAGACAGGACCAAGTCAAAATATGGGAAAGCGCGACCATGGATTCTGCGTATGTGCATCCCATTTGCGGTGTCAGGAATCCTGTTATTCTCTGTTCCGACCTCATGGGCAGCAACACCGAAGCTGGTATATGTATTTATTACATACAATCTTGTATCTACAGTAATTTATACGGCAATCAATGTTCCATATTCTGCATTGAACGCGCTGATGACACAGGACCCATATGAAAGATCTGTACTCAGCATTTTCAGAAATCTTCTGGCAACAGCCGGAACACTGACTATTAACACATTTACATTACCACTGGTAGAATACTTCGGAAATAATGCCTCTGCATGGACCAAAACATTCGTAGTATTTGGCTTCGTCGCAATCGCAGCATTTCTTTTCACATTCTTTGGAACCAGAGAGCGTGTAAGAGCAGTAGAGAACGAAAGTACAGAAAACCAGGAAGATGTTCCTTTTGTTACAGGCATCAAAGCTTTGTTTAAGAATAAATACTGGATTATGATGACTTGTATGCTCGCACTTTTCTTCCTGATGTATTCCGTAAATGGCGGCGCAACTGTATATTATGCAAAAGATATCCTGGGCGATAAGAATCTGGTAAGTACGATTAACGGTATTTTTAATATTGTACAGATTTGTGGTATGTTCTTTATTGCAATGCTGGTAAAGAAATATGGAAAAAGAAATGTATTTGCATTAGGTCTTGTACTTGATATCATCGGAATGCTGGTGCTGAATTTTTCCGGCGGGTCCATGGCGATTATCGTAGTTTCCAGTGTAATCCGTGGAGTTGGTAATGCATGCGGCGGTGCAACAATGTGGGCAATGGTTTCTGACACGATTGATTACGGTGAATGGAAGACCGGATACCGTACAGAGGGACTTGTAAACAGTGCCTGCAGCTTCGGCTACAAGATTGGCAATGGAATCGGTTCTGCACTTTTAGGCCTTATTCTTGAGATAGGCGGATATGTAGGAACAGCAGCAGTTCAGACAGAATCTGCACTGATGTCCATTAAAGTATGCTTTGTATGGATTCCGATCATAGTTTATGTCTGCGGTCTTGTTATTATGAAATTCTATAACCTTGATAATGAATTTGACGGCATCATTGCTGATTTGAAAGAACGTGCGAAACACTAAAATGAGTGTATACTGCACTCCTCCTGATACAGACAAGTTCCCACCTGCTGCTGATTGCTTTTCGCAATTGAAGCAGGGGACTTACTTGATTCGGTTAAATATGTAAACGTTAAAAGAGAAGATGAAAGGAGTGAATTTAAATGATCCAGAATCCAATACTTCCAGGTTTTAACCCTGATCCGTGCATCTGCAGAAAAGGGGATGACTATTACCTTGCAGTTTCCACTTTTGAGTGGTTCCCGGGAATCCCGGTTTATCATTCCAGAGACTTAAAGAACTGGGAATTATATACCCATGTACTTACCGATGATGAAAAAGTAGACCTCAAGAAACTTCCAAGTGCAAAAGGAATCTGGGCACCGTGTCTGACCTATTGTAAGGAAGAGGATATGTTTTATGTAGTTTATGGTCAGATGAATTCCATGAATGCCAGATATTTCGACGTAGATAATTATGTAATCTGTGCAAAAGACATTAGGGGACCATGGAGTGAACCGGTATATCTGCATTCCGCAGGTTTTGATGCATCACTGTTCCATGACACAGACGGAAAGAAATATGTCGTATCTCTTGAGTGGGAAACAAGAGAGGGTTATGAGAAACCAGGCTATATCTGTATGGCAGAATATGACCCTGTCAGAAAAGAAATCGTAGGATATCCGAAGATTATATGGAGAGGTGGCACGGACAGAGGATGTATGGAAGCACCGCATCTGACAAAACGTGGCGAATATTATTACATCATGTGTGCAGAAGGCGGCACAGGTTATAATCACTGTGTAACAATGGGACGTTCCAAAAACGTCTGGGGACCATACGAGAAAGATCATAAGAATCCGATCGTTACCAGCGTACCGGGAGAATCTTATGAGAGACAGGATCCGGATCATCTGAAGCCGAAATATTATAACCCGGAATCCATTTTACAGAAATCCGGACATGGAAGCTATGTAGAACTTCCGACAGGTGAGGTATATCTGGTACATCTCTGCTCCAGACCATTTGTACCGGAACTTCGCTGTACACTGGGACGTGAGACTGCTATCCAGAAGATGATGTGGACAGAAGATAACTGGCTGCGTATGGCAGATGGCAGCAATCTGGCAAAACTTGAAGTGCCGGAAAGTTCCCTCCCGGAATATCCGGTAGAAAAAACTCCGGATTTCGATGATTTCGACGGAGACGAACTTGGAGACTTCTACTATTCACCAAGAATCATGCCGCAGAGATTTGCAGATGTAAAAGCTCGAAAAGGTTATGTAAGACTTCGCGGTCAGGAATCCCGTACCTCTCTGAATAAAGTAAGTATCCTTGCCCGTAAACTCACCAGTGTTTATGCAAGAATCACTACAAAGATGGAATTTGTGCCTGAAGTTCATCAGCACAGCGCGGGTCTGATCCTGTATTATGACAATATGAACTACATTAATCTCCGTAAATATTACAGTGAAACTCTGGGACAGAGCGCCCTGTCTATTATTCATCTGGAGAATGGTGAAAAAACAGAATTCCTTAATACAAGAATTCCGGTAGAAGACAAACCAATCTATTTGAGACTCTATATCGAAGGACGTAAATCCTGGTTCGAGTGGAGCTATGACGGCGAAAACTATGAGAAGATCGGTCGGATTTTTGATACAACAAAATTCTCCGATGAATATTGCAAATATGGTGAATTCACAGGAACTATGGTAGGCATCACATGTGCAGACCGTGTACTTCATAAGAAATGTGCAGATTTTGACTTCTTTGAATATAAAGCAGATGAGAGCCGCCAGGTTGAGTAATTTTTTTACCAGATTAGTTATTGGGATATAGGCAGATGGTGAACGTTCACCTGACTGAATAAAAATGAAATCAGAGAAAGACCATGCTCAGTTTTGGACATGGTCTTTCTAAGTGTATAAAGCATTTTGCTGAAACTCTCAGAAGGTTATGTAACTATACTTATAAAATCAGGAAGTATCTGATTGAAATTTATATATAGAAGTCAAAATAATATAAAAATGAGTCAAAATTTTGGTAGAGATTCCTGAATAATTGAGATACAATCAAATTACTAAAAGAAAGTTGCTGCAAAATATCATATTTTTTGCTTATATCAGAATTTTTTGCTGTATGACCAGTTGCGCGGCATACAAAGAAAACAAAACATGAAAAGAAAAACTAAGATTTAAGGGAGGATTTTTACAATGGGAATGCCATCATGGTTAGAGAACATCGTATTTTATGAAATTTATCCACAGACTTTTCTGGATACAGACGGAGACGGAATCGGAAATATCCAGGGAATTATCCGTAAACTGGATTACATCAAGAATTTAGGATGTGACGGAATCTGGTTAAATCCGTGTTTTGAATCACCATTCTATGATGCAGGATACGATGTTGCTGACTATAAGAAAGTAGCACCACGTTACGGAACAAACGAAGATTTAAAAGAACTCTTCCAGAAAGCCCACGAAAAAGGAATGAAAGTTCTGCTTGACCTCGTACCGGGACATACGTCCACAGATCATGAGTGGTTCAGAGAGTCCTGCAAAGCTGAGAAAAATGAATATACAGACCGTTATGTATGGACCAATGACGTATGGGATGATTTTCAGGATGTGGGCAGTATCAGAGGAAGCATTCGTGGATTTTCTGAGCGAAACGGATGCTGTGCCGTCAACTTCTTCTCTGTGCAGCCAGCACTGAACTTTGGTTTTGCAAGATGTGACAAAGACTGGCAGCAGCCGATGGATGCACCTGGACCAATGGCAACCAGAGAAGCAATGAAAGACGTTATGCGTTTCTGGATGTCCATGGGATGCGATGGATTCCGTGTAGACATGGCAGGTTCTCTGGTAAAGAACGATGATGATCAGGAAGGAACCATTGCATTATGGCAGGACTTCCGCAAATTTATGGATGAAGAATTTCCGGAATGTGCACTTCTTTCTGAGTGGGGCGAGCCGGGCCGCTCATTAAGAGGCGGATTCCATATGGATTTCCTTCTTCACTTCGGACCATCTCATTATCTTGACCTGTTCCGTGTAGAAGAGCCATATTTCTCCAGAAGGGGAAAAGGAGATATCTCTGAATTTGTTAAAACTTATGAAGAAAACTATGCGGCAACAAACAGAGAGGGGCTGATCTGTATCCCATCCGGAAACCACGATATGATCCGTATCAAAGAAACTCTGGATGATGAAGAGATTAAGATTGCATTTGCATTCCTGTTATCCGTACCTGGAGCTCCATTCATTTACTATGGCGATGAAATCGGTATGAAATATCTCTCAGGTATCAAATCCGTAGAAGGCGGTTTCCACCGTACAGGTTCAAGAAGCCCGATGCAGTGGGATCACAGTGCTAACGCAGGATTTTCAAGCTGCAAACCGGAAGAACTTTACATCCGGATCGATCCTGACGAAGACCGTCCGACAGCAGAAGATGCACTTGCAGGAAAGAACGGACTGTATGATGAAGTGAAGAAGCTGATCGCAGTGAGAAAAGAGCATCAGGCATTACAGAATACAGCACCGATGGAATTTGTATATGTAAAAGAATCTGCATACCCGCTGGTATACAAGAGAACCGGAAAAGACGAGACAATCTATATCGTACTCAACCCATCCGGACAGGACGTAAAATGCGACGCACAGATTCCACAGAATGCACAGCCAATCTACTCTAATCACGGAGAAGCAGTTTACGCAGACGGAAAATGGAAAGTACCTGCAGCTTCTGCAACTTTCTTAAAAGTGGAAAAATGATCAGGGGATAAAACAATAATATAATAAAGACAACAAAAAATAAGAAAATCCGGCAAAGACGAGGAATTACTGGTAACAGAAATACCATATTTTCCAGAGTGTTCTGCCGGATTTTTGTATTGCCCGATATGTAAAATATGTCAAAATATGCATGGGAAAGAGAGCAGTATGCTTATTGTCACAAAATGGTAATTATGATAAGATTTTTTCAATCGTGTAGATCAGGGAAAAGAATCGGAGGTTTATGATTCGGGAAAAAAGGAGGAAGTGAACTGCCTGATCATGCAAAATTAAAACAAAATAAAGAAGGAAAATACAGATTAAGAATGGTTACGATCAAAGATATGGCTGAGATTCTTGGAATCAGCACAACTACAGTGTCCAATGTAATACATGGAAAAACCAACCAGGTATCTCAGAAAACAGTAGAACGGGTAGAAAAACTTCTGGAAGAATATGAATATGTTCCCAATATCAGTGCAAGAAATCTGGCAAATAACAGTTCAGGAATTATCGGCATGGCAATTAAGGGAAGAAAAGACAGATGCGACAATCTGATCGCAAATTCTTTTTTTGGAAATCTGGTGAGCGCGATTGAAGCGGAAATACGTGCAAGAGGATATTTTCTCATGCTCTATATTTCGGATGATGTCAATGAACTGATGCGCTATGTTTCCACCTGGAATGTGGATGGGCTGATCCTCCTTGGAATGCTCCATGATGATTTTGCCAGGATTAAGAGTAAATATAAGAAACCGGCAGTTCTGATCGACAGTTATGCACCGAGAAATGTGGCAGATTATGTGAATGTAGGGCTGGATGATGAGCAGGCATGCTATGACATGGCAAAATATCTTCTGGAGAACGGACACAGAAAGATAGCATTTCTTGCTGACAATATGGAAGGCGTGGATTATCAGCGCTATATGGGATTTCTGCGGGCGATGCATGATCATGGACTGGAGACGAATGAGGATAATCTGATCATGATCCATCCGGGGATTCTGGAGCGAAGGTCAAATATGCAGGAAATTTATGAGAAATCCAAAAACTATACGGCATTTATGTGCTGTTCTGATTATTATGCGGCGATGCTGATGAGTGACTTTCTGGATCGTGGAGTCAGAATACCGGAAGATATTTCTTTCACGGGATTTGATGATGACTATACGGCAAGGATCGTAAGACCGAAGCTGACCACGATCAGACAGGACATCAGGGAAAAAGGCCGGATCGCTGTGGATTCTCTGGAAAAACTGATCCGTGGAGAAAAGCCGGAAAATAAAAACTACTGTCTGCCTGTAGAGCTGGTTTTCAGAGACAGTGTAAAAAAGATTACAGAGTAAGAAAGACTGCACAATAAGAAAATCATAAGGATAAGAAAATCATAAAATAAAGCAAAAATAACTTTCCCTGCCTGAGCTGTAAAAAGTACAGGCAGGGTTTTATCTGTCTGTGAAAGGAATAACTTAAGAGAAAGAGTGCATATCCATGGAAAAATGAGTATGAAGAAATGTCGCATATCCAAAGGATATGTATTTTTTTTACCTCAAAGTAGCACTTTTTTGGACATAGTGTAATAAGATAGAAAAAAGAAATTGTGCATATTTAACAAATGACGAAAAAGAAAGATAAAAAAATTCAAACTTATGCGAAAAAGGTCTTGCTATTTCAGAAACAAAGTGGTATTATACAACTATCAAAAAACCTTATGCGCAAAAGGTAAAAAGAAACAGTTAAAAAAATGACGAGGTGACGAAAATGAAGAAAAAAGTATTTGCAACACTTTTAGCAGTATCTATGATCGCATCAATGGTTCCGGCAGCAGTATCCGTACAGGCAGCAGACGGTGACAGTATTCGTCTTGTAAACGGTAAGATCGAAGTTGACGCTCAGCTGAAGAAATTAGCTGAAATGTATGAGAAAGAAACAGGAACTAAAGTAGAAATCGAATCCATGGGCGGCGGAATCGATATTCAGGGTACTCTGAAAGGATACTATCAGTCAGATAACATGCCTGACATCTTCGTAAACGGTAGTGGAGCAGACTTTGCTAACTGGACAGATATGTTAGTAGATATGAGCGATCAGGACTGGGCTTCTGATACAGATGCAGCTTATGTTGATGAGAGCCAGGGCACAATCGGTTTCCCATATACAACAGAAGCAATCGGTCTTGCATATAACAAAGACATCCTTGACAAAGCAGGAATTGATCCTTCCACATTAACAAGTCCGGATGCAATCAAAGAAGCGTTTGAGACAATCGATTCCAAGAAAGATGAACTTGGACTGACAGCAGTTGTAGGTTATGCAGCAGAACCAGTTAACCTTTACTGGTCAACCGGTAACCATTTATTTGGTACATATCTGGATGAAGGTCTTGACAGAGATGACACTACTTACATTGACATGCTCAATGATGGCGGTAAACTTGACGAAGGCCGTTTCACAGATTTCGCTAACTTTGTAGGTCTTCTGAACCAGTATTCAGATCCTGCGCTCCTTGTTTCCGGTACATATGATCAGCAGATTCTGAACTTCTCATCCGGTAAATATGCATTTGTTACACAGGGATCTTGGATCGGTGCAACAATGGTTGGTGATGACGCTGACGCTTACAAAGAAGCTGGTAACTTCGAAGTTGGTATGATCCCGTACGCATTCGAAGATGGACAGGATACAATCCTTACAAGCTCCCCATCCTGGTGGTCCGTATACAAAGATGGTAATGTAGAAGCAGCAGAAGCATTCCTTCAGTGGCTGACAACAGACGAAGCTCAGGAAGTCCTCGTAAAAGAAGCTGGATTCGTAAGCCCATTCAAATCCTGCACAATCGTAGGCGACGATCCGTTTGCTCAGACAATTACTGATTATCAGAAAGCAGAAAAGACATCCGCATGGCACTGGTCAATTCCAGGTTTCAAAGAAGGTATCGCACAGAACTATACAGGTCAGGTATTTGCTGACTATGCATCTGGAAGCCTTGATGAAGCTGGATTTGTAAAGACAATGCAGCAGGTTCTTGAAAGTGCATATGCAAACTAATAATTGAAACTTATGGGCGGCGCTTATGTTGCCGCCCACTTTTATTTGCGCTGCATACCTGAGTAAAGGTCCGGCAGACCTTTACCCAGGTACGCAAAAAGTTTAAGACGCATTGATTTTTGCTTTGAAATAAGAAATAGGAAGGATGAAGGCAAAATGAATACAAACAGTGCTAGTAAAAAAGCAATTTCCATGGTATGCCTGATAGCCGGTATTATTTTACTGGCAGCAGCATTGATTCAGGATATTTCCGGAAGCGGAGCTGGCTGGAGAGGTCCGGCGCTGATCATCGGTGCAATTGGCATCTTACTGGGAATGTATTTATTCCCAACATTAAAACATCACAGAAGCATCGTTAACTTTATATTTGTATTTCCGTTGTTATTTACATTTGTAGTAACAGTTATTATTCCATTATGCCTTGGTGTATTCTATTCCTTTACAGACTGGAATGGAATCAAGATGACAGGATTTATAGGATTTGCAAACTATAAGGCAATGTTCAGTGAACCAAGTTTCCTCTGGTCACTGATCATCACAATTCTGTTTGTAGTTCTGAATATGGTTCTGGTAAATGTAGTAGCGTTTATGCTTGCATTACTCTGTACCTCTAAGATTAAGGGACTCTCATTCTTCAGAGCTTCCTATTTCCTGCCAAACCTGATCGGCGGTATCGTACTTGGTTATGTATGGCAGTTCGTATTTAACAACGTACTGATCAAGATGACAAATAATATTTCACTTCTGTCAAAGACAAACACAGCTATGATGGCTATCATCGTTGTTTATATCTGGCAGTATGCAGGTTATATCATGCTGATCTATGTAACAGGTCTGACACAGGTACCTAAAGATGTACTGGAAGCATCTCAGATCGATGGCGCAAATGCAGTTACAACATTATTTAAGATTAAGATTCCGATGATTGCAGCTACAATTACAATCTGTACATTCCTTACCTTAACATCAGCATTCAAACAGTTCGATGTTAACATGGCTTTGACAAATGGTACAGGTTCTGTTGCAAGTTTCTTCGGAAACTATCTGACAAACGGTACTCAGATGCTGGCTCTGAATATTTATAATACAGCGATCTCCAAGAACAATTATGCACTTGGTCAGGCGAAAGCTATTCTGTTCTTCATTATCCTGGCTGCTGTATCTATTATTCAGGTTAGAATTTCCAATAAGAAGGAGGTTGAAATGTAATGGTTACGAAGAAAACTCCAAAGGTAGTGCTTACAGCTGTTGCGATTGTTATCGCAGCGTACATATTATCTCCTTTCTATCTGGTACTTATTAATACATTTAAGAATGCAAACGGTATTGTTGCAAATCCTGTAAGCTTTGTGGGTGCAAGCTTTGCACAGTTTAAGACAAATATTTCAAACGTTGTCAACAACTCCAACTTCAGTTTCTGGAGTGCATTCGGAACATCTGCAATCATTACAGTTGTTTCCCTTGTATTACTTGCTTTATTCGGCGGTATGGCTGCATGGGTTATCTGCCGTAACAAGACAAAATGGTCTACAGCTATTTACATGACATTCATTGCATCCATGACAATTCCTTTCCAGGTAGTTATGCTTCCTCTGGTTTCTACATTCCGTGATGTAGGTAAATTCCTTGGAATCAACATGCTTCAGTCTATTCCTGGTATTGTATTTGCATACTGTGGATTCGGTGGTGCTATGACAGTATTTATCTTAACTGGTTTTATTAAAGGTATTCCGTATGAATTGGAAGAAGCAGCAGCGATTGACGGATGTTCTCCTGAGGGAACTTTCTTCCGCATTATCCTTCCGCTTCTGAAACCGGTTATTGTTACTGTTACTATTCTGAATGGTATGTGGATCTGGAACGATTACCTTCTTCCTTCTCTGATGTTAGGACAGAATGGTAAGGTTAAGACTCTTCCGGTTGCTGTACAGGCGTTTGTTGGTTCTTATGTTAAGCAGTGGGATCTGATCCTTACTGCAGCACTCCTGGCAATGATTCCGATGATCATCGTATTCCTGCTTGCTCAGAAGCAGATTATGAATGGTATGGTTGAGGGTGCTATTAAATAGGCTTGCAAATACTTTTTGAAAAGCTGTCGTTTTCCTCATTTATTGGGGACGGCAGCTTTTTTATGGCTTCAAAGGGGACGCGAAGAAAAATAAATTTACAGATATGGGCTTGAAATGTTGGGGCTTTTATAGTAATGTAGGTGATACAACGCTTAAGGCGAAGGCTGTCTCCGGACAGTCTGTTTTTATGAAGAAGGATGAGGAAAAGTTTTATGGAGAGGACGAAAGAGAGGTCATCGTTTCGTAAGAAGTTTATCGGTGACAGGAAGTTTTATATGATGGTTCTGGCTGTGGCTGTTCCGATTATGATCCAGAATGGAATCACGAATTTCGTAAGTCTGCTGGATAATATTATGATCGGGCGGATCGGTACGGAGCAGATGTCGGGGGCTTCCATTGTGAATCAGTTGATTTTTGTCTATAATCTGTGTATTTTCGGAGGGGTATCCGGAGCGGGTATTTTTACGGCGCAGTACTTTGGACAGAAGGATCATGAGGGTGTGAGACAGACATTCAGGTATAAGTTCTGGATGGCTGTGATTCTGACGATTGGGACGATTTTGCTGTTTCTGACTGTTGGAGAGAATCTGATCAGTATGTATCTCCAGGGAGAAGGTACTGCACAGCAGATCGCAGATACGCTTAAGTATGGAAAGCAGTATCTGGATATTATGCTGTTGGGACTGCCGCCGTTTATGATGGTGCAGATTTATTCCAGTACTCTGAGAGAGTGCGGAGAGACTGTTCTGCCAATGAAAGCAGGAGTTGTGGCAATCTGTGTGAATCTGTTGTTTAATTATCTGTTGATCTATGGTGTGTTTTTCTTCCCAAGACTTGGTGTGAGAGGTGCGGCAATCGCAACTGTGCTGTCACGTTATGTGGAGGCGGCAATTGTAATAGGCTGGACACACAGGCATACGGAGAAGAATGCATTTGCAAAAGGGTTGTATAGCACGCTTAAGGTTCCTGCGAATCTGACAAAGAAGATTCTGGTCAAGGGTACACCGCTGTTGTTTAATGAGACTTTATGGGCTTCTGCCATGGCGATGCTGACTCAGTGTTATTCGATTCGAGGGCTGAATGTGGTTGCTTCTCTGAATATTTCCAATACCATCAACAATGTGTTTAATATTGTGTTTATTGCTCTGGGAGATTCCGTGGCAATCATTGTAGGACAGCTTCTGGGCGCGGGAGATATGAAGAAAGCGAGAGACACAGATAACAAGATGATCGCTTTTTCAGTAATGTGCTGTACCTGTGTGGCAATGGTGATGTTTGTTATGGCGCCGCTGTTTCCAATGCTTTATAATACCAATGATGAGGCAAGGGAGCTGGCGAAGTATCTGATTATGATCACTGCATTCTTTATGCCGCAGAATGCGTTTTTGCATGCAACCTATTTTACTCTGCGTTCCGGTGGAAAGACGATTATTACGTTTCTGTTTGACAGTGTGTTTATCTGGTGCGTCAGTGTGCCGATCGCGTTTGTGCTGAGTCGTTATACAGGGATTCATGTGCTTGTGATTTATGCATGTGTGCAGCTGGCAGATTTGATTAAGTGTGTGATTGGATTTGTGCTGGTTAAGAAGGGTGTGTGGCTGCAGAATATTGTTTCATCATGATAAAAATTTTCAATAACATTTGGCTTGACTAACCGATATACTATAGTGTATTATCAGAAAAAATATTTATATTCTCTTTGCACTGCATTACATTCAACAGAATGCGAGATCAACAGTACAAACTGAGCAGGCGATGCCCGAGATGCTCGAGGGCGTGGGGCCGGGCCGCGCGAAGCGGCAGCAGATATGAAAATTTTCAGACATATCTGTGGGACAGTGTATGTTCCGCAGGTGTGTCTTTTTGTTTTCTGGAAAGAGGGTTTCGGAAAGTTTTTCTGAAGGATAAAGAGATTTTTGGAAAAAATTTTCTGAGACATGCGCGCGTCCGAGATACAAAAAGACCCCGGGAAGACCGCACTTTGAGGAGACATGATCTGAAAATGAACTGAGAGAGCAGAGGTGTTCTGGAATTAGTATAATTCAGAGTGTAAATGTTCATGGATCATGAGGCAATGTATGTGACATAAGAAGAACCTGTAAACTCAAATATAGGAAAGTACAAAAGCTTATATATTTGAAAAGAAAATTTAGGAGGTCCTGGTTATGGAACAGACAAGAAAGATTAGTATGGCGGCAATGCCGACACAGACAGACAGTAACACGATAACAAATCATATGACAACAAAGAAAGAGGAGCCGGCGTGGGAACACAAGGTGGCGATGAAGGTATCCGGCGTGAGTATCGCTGTGAATCTGCTGCTTTCCCTATTTAAATTACTTGCCGGAATTCTGGCACATTCAGGGGCTATGATTTCGGATGCAATTCATTCTGCATCAGATGTGGGAAGTACCTTTGTGGTAATTGTTGGTGTGAATTTATCCAGTAAGAAGTCGGATAAGGAGCATCAGTATGGACATGAACGAATGGAATGTGTATCTTCGATTATCCTGTCCGGACTGCTTTTAGCTACAGGTATTGGAATCGGTATGAGTGGAATTGAGAACATTATCAAGAGTACTTCCGGTGAGAGTATTGCAATTCCGGGTACATTGGCATTGGTTGCAGCAGTTGTTTCTGTTGTGGCGAAAGAGTGGATGTTCTGGTATACCAGAGGTGCAGCGAAGAAGATTAATTCCGGTGCATTAATGGCGGATGCATGGCATCACCGTTCCGATGCAATGTCATCAGTTGGTGCTTTTATCGGTATTCTGGGAGCAAGACTTGGATTCCCGATTCTTGATCCGCTTGCCAGTGTGGCAATCTGTGTTCTGATCGTGAAGGCATCCGTGGAGATTTTCAAGGATGCAGTAGATAAGATGGTTGATCATTCCTGCGATGAGGCAACAGAGGAGAGCATGAAGGAAGTGATTTCCGAAGTCAAAGGTGTAAAAGGAATTGACCTTCTTCAGACAAGACTTTTTGGCTCAAAGATGTATGTAGATATTGAAATTTCAGTAGAAGGAGATATTTCCCTGACGGAAGCTCATGATATTGCTGAGGATGTTCATCATACGATTGAGAACAGTTTTAAAGATGTGAAACACTGCATGGTTCATGTGAATCCGGTAAATGAATAAAGAAGAAGCGGTTTGTCTGAGAATATTTTTCGACAAACCGCTTTTTGGGGTTTTATAAGATAAAGCGTACTGGCTTTTTATAGAAAACTAATAAAAAAGTAAAAAACTATTTGTAAAAATGTTGTGCTATAATATAAAGGAAAGAGTACATAGGAAACATAAAATCAGTTGTAGGAGGAGAGGTATATATGTGTAATGTAAAAAAATTTGAAAAAATATATCAGGAAATAGAACAACTTGAACCAGAAGATACATTGCAGCTTATGCTGGAAGCAGATACCGAAGAACAAAGGGAATTTTATCAAATGGTGGGTGATTTTCTATTACAGAAAAAGCAGAAAAAAGTAATAGAGAGGAAATTATTTTAAATGAAGAAGTATGTCATAATTGGAGGGGTTAATGGTGCTGGAAAATCGACCTTATATCAGTCGATACCGAATATGCACAATATGTTACGTGTGAACACAGATGAAATCTTAAGAGAATTTGGAGATTGGAGAAATATGGCAGATATACTTAAAGCTGGGAAAATAGCCGTAGGCTTAATTAATGAGTATTTTTCTGACGGTGTTTCATTTAATCAGGAAACAACTTTGTGTGGTAAAACTATTGAGAAAAATATTCAGAAAGCAAAAAAGTTAGGATATATAGTGGAACTTCATTATGTAGGTGTTGATTCTGTTGATATTGCAAAAAGCAGAGTATTGGACAGAGTTAGTAAAGGTGGTCATGGAATTCCCGAAAAAGATATAGAAAAAAGATATTATGAATCGTTGAGAAAACTGCCATGTATTTTAAAGGACTGTGAATTGGCAGTTTTCTATGATAATACAGAGGAATTTCGACGCTTTGCAATTTATAAAAATGGCATATTGGTAAGAAGTTCGCATATGATTCCACGATGGTTTATTAATAGTGGATGTATTTAAAATTACTTATGCTGGTAATAAAATACGGCGACCTGTGTTCTGTCTCTGAGGCTGAGTTTGTCCAGAATAGAACTGAGATAATTTCGTACCGTTCCTTCACTTAGAAAGAGTTCGGAGGCGATTTCTTTATTGCTGTATCCATTGGCAATGCGTTCGATGATTTCCAGTTCTCTTTCGTTGATGCCATAGGTGCTGTAATCGAAAGCCGTGGATGACTGAAGCAGTTCCGGAATGCGGGAAACGATTTCTGTGCCGAATACGGTCTGACCGGAAAATACGGCACGTAAAGCTGGCAGGATGCTTGCGTAGTCCTGTTTTAACAGATAGCCCCTGGCACCGAGCCGGAGGGCTTTTATAATATATTCATCATCTGAGAATGTAGTAAGAAGCAGGATGTTTGCCTGCGGAAATTCCTGCAGGATCACGGTGGCGGCTTCCAGACCGGACATATTTTTCATGCGGATGTCCATAAGAAGGATATCCGGCTGATATTTACGGTAAAGCTCACAGGCTTCCAGACCGTCGGAACCGGTGGCAGCTACATTTATATCTTCATTGATTTCCAATATTGTCTTTAAGGCGCCAGCGACAAGGCTGTCGTCATCTACGATTATAATATTCATAAAGAACTCCATATATATTTTTTTATAAAACTGTAAAGCTGTTATTTCCTGGAACTGCTATAGTATGAGCGGGGTGTAAAAAGGGTATTTTTCCGCCTGTCCGGGCAGATTACTTATGAAAGTATATCTGTTTTTGGGATTGTGATAAAAATCCGGAATCCGTCTTTTGTACTGATCTGTAAACTTCCATTCAGGGAATCCACGCGTTCTTTCATATTCATCAGCCCAATCCCGGAGGAAAAGGAATCCGGAAGTCTGGAGACATGATGGGAGATTTCAGTTCCGTTATCTTCAATGCAGAGCTGATACAATGCCGGGTGTTCACGAAGAAGAATCTTTACGGAAGTGGCATTGCTGTGCTTCATAATGTTTGCCAGAGATTCTTTTACAATACTGATAAAACAGTATTTGACATTGCGGGGGACCTGTCCGGAAATATCGTAAGTGAAGGTTACCGGGCAGAAAGTAAAGCCCTGGATCAGGCTTTGCGTGGCATGTTCCAGATTGACGGCTTCGTCATGCAGGTCATGTACGCTGGAACGGATGCTGTTCATTGCCGAGTTCAGTGAAGTTTCCAGATTATCCAGAAGAGGTGTGAGTCCGTTATCTTTATTGACAGCTTTGGCAGCTCCGGTAAGCAGAATGGAACGGGAAAGTACATGTCCCACATTGTCATGGATTTCTCTTGCGATTCGATTTCGTTCTTTCAGTGTTGCATTATAGATTTCATAGTTCTGTTTTTCCAGGAGAGCGTGATTTTTTTCGGCAAGCAGAAGGTTAAGCTCTTCGCTGTCATCTCTGCTGTGGCGGAAATCAAGTGCCAGTTTTTCATATTTTTCTGTATTTCTTTGCAGAAGAACAGCCAGCAGAATTCCGAAAAGTCCGGCATACAGACAGATATCCGGAAGTGTCCGTACACTGGAAGGAACGGATATAAAGGGTATAAACAGGTAAAAATAAATTCCGGCAGCCCATAAGAGAAACAGCCACAGATGCTGATATAAAATGACGTAAATAAAAACCGGGCAGAACAGGAGAAGCCGGGGCATCAGCAGGGTGAGCAGTCCATAAATAAGAAACAGGATACTGAGGAAAATGCGGCTTTCAAAGACGTAACAGCAGCATATCAGAATCAGTGAACATAGAAGTGCAATGATGAAATGACTGTCCGGATCAATGAAAAAAAGAGTCGGAAAGCTGTATAAAATTAATAATCCGGTGTCCTGAAAATAACGCATATCTCATCCTCCTTATGTAGTCTATCATACTATAAGCGATGGAAAAAATAAATGTGTATACGAAAAGATGTGACATTTGTCATTAAGAGGCTGTTGTGCTAAAAGATTATTTCCTGTCCGGAGGAAACGGGGGCGGTTTTGTGGTGAAGGGTATAAAGGAAATCTGGAAGAAATAATTCGATTTTACAAAGATATAACATGAATATTTTCTAAAATTGATGTTCACAGCTTATAATTCTATAGTAATTCCAGAAAATAATGCAATCAAGACAGTTCAGCAGAGT